>Ga0209342_10003351_pt1 | contig 16886 bp, 6 predicted proteins | sample RifCSP16_2_FD_184023 | JGI IMG/M metagenome (GOLD analysis project Ga0209342, IMG submission 184023) | Soil microbial communities from Rifle, Colorado - Rifle CSP2_sed 16_2 (SPAdes) (version 2) | ecosystem: Environmental > Terrestrial > Deep subsurface > Rock core/Sediment | place: Rifle... | reverse complement strand
CTCAACCCGCCGAGCAGCAGCATGCGCCGGCGGAGCGCTCCGAGCACGGTGAAGAAGTCGGGGCTGGCGTCCACGCCCAGCAGCAACGCCGGGCTGGCCGCCGACGGCACGCGCGCGAAGGCCGACAAGCGCAAGCGGCCCTGCTCGTCGAGATACAGCCGGGTGGCGCTGGGCGTGCCCGACGCGGCGGTCTCAGCCTCGTTGCGGCTGGCGAGCAGCGCGGACCGCACGCGTCCGGGCAGGCCGTCCGGGTCGCTGTCGACGTACACCCTGAGATCCGCGTCCACCACATAGGCGCGTTCGAGGCCGGCGGCCCTGGCCTGCTCGGCCAGGCGCTCGCGCAGCCAGGCGTAGGCCGGCAGTTGCTCGTCCCCCGCACCGAGCTGGGAAACCAGCCGCCCATCGACGCCGTTCGCCAAGAGCCCCGAGAGCTGCGTCAGGCGCCCGGCCAGGTCGCGTTCCAGGTCGGCTCGCAGTCCGCCGTAGATCAGCAGGCCGACCAGCAGCTCGGCCAGGCCCAGCAGACCCAGCAGGCCGAGGAAAGCGCGCGTGGTCGCTGCCGACACCGTCAACTGCGATAAGCTCCGCCCGCGGCCGGTACCGATCGCGATCGCCGCCTACCGTATCGGCCGCAGCTCGCCAAAGCAGCGGCCGTCCTTGACCAGAGGGTACGAGGGGTCGGGATCCGTCCAGATGATCCCGGTGTCGTCCGCACAGAAGCGGCGGTTCCCGGTCTGGCCGCGCGACACCGGCTCGGCCGTGTAGGCGAAGCTCGCGAGCCCGGTCCCGGAAGCAAGGCCGGGGTGGAGCTTGAACACGTACCCCTCGCGGGTTCCCTCCACGGAGTCCGAGAGCCCCCAGAACGAAGACCCGTGGTAGTCGGGGAGACAGGTTGCCGGCTTGGTCAGGCACTCGGCCGGGGCAAAGGCGCCTTTGCTGAAGCTCTGGTAGGCGGCCTGGGCCGACACTAGGGTCCGCAGGGCGCCGATAGCCCGGGACTCGTTGGTCGCCACTCGCGCTCGCAGGAGACTCGGAATCCCTATCGCAGCGATCCCACCCAGGGCCAAGCAGGGAAGCACCGTGAGGGTTGCAGTGGCCAAGCCCAGTTTGGAACTCGTGGCCGCTTCGAGAGCTTGACGCTCCTGCGCGCTGAGGGTGGCTGCGCGCCGACCCGAGAACAGGATCACCATGCCCGGCTTCAAGAGGTACATGAAAGCCAGGATCGCGGCCGGCAGGGTCACGATCCCCAGCACTCCAACGCCTGCCAGGACCAGGGTGATCACACGGCCGTAGCTCTTGAGGGTGAGAAGTCCGACGCTGCTGGCGAGGTACAGGAGGCCGAGGACTGCAAACGCCCCGACGATGGCGACCAGAGGGGCGATGACCCTCAGCGGGGCGGGGGTCCGTCCAAAACCCTCTTGCACGACCGTAAACGTGCCGCCAAAAGCGACAAGACAGGCGAGGCCCGGCAGAATGTTCGCGACCGCCAGCGCCGTGATCCCTCCGGGGCGGCGGAACTTACCTCCGACGCTGCCGGCGCTGGAGGGCGTGGAGGGGCGAGCCACCGGCCGCGAGGGAAGTGGCGTGGGCCGACTGGTGGCGGCCCCACTGCTCCCCGGCGCAACCACGCGCTTCCGGCAGCGATGGCAGAAGGTGTTGCCCGGAGCCACCTCGGCTCCGCAGTGGGGACAGGTCATCGCCGCCTCCTTCGTGGAGAAGCTTGGCGGCGGAGTCTATGGCCGACCGGCTGACGGGTCAACCGGCGAGGCGCGGTCGCGCGGTCGCCGAGTCCGAATGGAGAGCATGCCCGATGAATCTCTGCCTCGCTTCGCCACCGACCTTCGTCCTTTGGGCCTTGGTGGATCGACCCTTCGCCCGACGGAACGAGCTGCCGCAGCCTTGATGATTCGGCGACCATCGGTCGCGCGCCAGCAGCCGGCATATGATGCGGCGGTGGCGCTCACCCCTGTCATCCTCCTCGTCCCCTCGCAGGCTGCCGCAGTCGAGCTACCGCGGAGGCTGGCCTCGACCGGTCGTGCCATCGCCGGGTTCTTCCCCTTCAAGGTGCTCGACCTGGCGCGGGTTATCGCCGAGCCGGCCCTGCTGGGCCGTGGGCTCAAGGCCTGGGACTTCGGTCACGATGCGCTGCTGGCGGCGCGCCTTCTGGACGACGTCGGCGGGCCCTGGGCCGATCTGCCTCGGGGTTCGCTGGCCAGCGCCCTGGCCCGCTCGCTGTCGGCGTTGCGGCGAGCCGGGCTCCTCCCCGAGCGCGTCGAGCGTTTGGCGATGGAGCGGGACCCCGGCTCTGCGGACGCCTTCCGCCTGCAGACGGTGGCCCGGCTCTATCGGGGCTTTCACCAGGCCCTGGAGGGCCGCTTCGTCGATCCGCCCACGCTGCTGCGGGCAGCCACGGAACACCTGGGCCAGGCTCGCTGGTTGCAGAACGCTCAGGTGCTGGTCGATCCCGGCCTGGAGCTCGATCCGCTAGAGAGCGAGTTCCTGGCCGCCCTCGCCAAGGCGCACCCCACCCGGGTTCTGCGGCGCCAAACGATCGACGCCCTGCCCCGTTGGGCAGAGAAGCCCGGGATCGGGCCGGTGGCGCTGGCGGAGACCCTGCTGGCTCCCATAACGGACCCCACGCTTCCGGCCGGTCTCTTGCGACTGCGGGAGCAGCTCTTCTCGGCTCCGTTAGGGGTACCGGTTAGCGACTCTGCAGTCGCACTCCTGACCGGTCCCGGAGAAGCGGCCGAGGTGCGCGCCATCGTGCGGCGGCTGCTCCGGGAGGCGGCCCGCGGCGTCGCTTTCGAGGAGATGGGTGTGATCCTGCCCCGCCCTCAGGAGTACGCTCCGCTCTTCGCCGACCTTCTGGACCGCCTGGAGATTCCCCACCGCCTCCATCCCTCGCTGCCGCTCCGCTTCGGGCGTGCCGCTCGCTCACTGTTGCTGCTCTTCCGCTGCCGTGGTCTTCCCCGCAGCGCGGTGATGGAGTTCGTCACCTTCGCGCCTATCCCGTTTGCGGAACTGCTGGGTCCAGACCGGACGCCGCGGCCGGCGCAGTGGGACGCTCTCTCCCGGGATGCCAAGATCGTCTCCGGCTTCGAGCGCTGGATGATCGGTCTTCGCGCCCAGGCGGAGACGGAGCGGGACGGCGCTGCGACCGAGAAGGACGACGAACGCCGGGACCGGCGCCGGCGCCGCGCCGAGGATGCGGAGAGCCTGCTTCAGGTGGTGGAGGTGCTCTCGGCCACGCTGGACGCGCTGGCCGGCGAGGCCGATTGGCCCGAGTGGTCGCTGCGGCTCAAGGGCGTTCTCGACCAGTGGGTGGGGCCGGAGAGCGACCGGGAGGCGGTCAGCGAGGTGATCGCCGACCTCGCCGGCCTCTGCGCTCTCGAAGCCCGGGCACCGTGGTCCAGGGTGCAGGAGGTGATCGAGGCTCGCTTCGAGTGGGAGCGGATGCCCCTCGCACCCTTGAGCCAGGGAGCCATCCACGTGGGTGCGTTGGACGCGATGGCGGGTCTGCCCTTTCGCGTGGTGGCCATCCCTGGTTTGGTGGAAGGCGGCTATCCGGGCGTCTTCCGGCCCGACCCCTTCCTGCTCGACGCCGAGCGCGAGGCCTTGATGGCATCGGCCGGCGCGCCGCCGCCGCCGGCGCTCATCCGTAAGGCGCCGCCAAGGGCGGTTCAACTTGCGCTCTTCGAGGCGGCCGAGCCCCCAGAGCCTGCTCCGCCGGCGCCACCTGACGCGTCAGAACGCCTGCTCCCGACCACCCAGGATCGGCTGCAGGAAGCGCGCCGTCTCTTCCAGCGGGCGGTGAGTCAGGCCCAGGAGCGCCTGATCCTCTCCTACCCGAGGGCCGATCCTCGTTCCGGCCGGGAGCGCTTGCCCTCGCTCTTCCTGGTGGCCGCGGCCTCGGCGCTGGCGGGCCGACCGGTCAGCACCCGGGACCTGGACCTCATGGTTGAGGAAGACGATCCGGACGCACTGGCCCTGGAGGACGCCCTGGACCCCGGAGAGCGAGATCGCTTTCGCGTTCGGCGCGGAGGTCGCGAGGCCACACTGGCCATCGCCGCCGGCTCGCTCTTCTTCCGCCACTCCCACCTGGCTTCCGAGGCGCGATGGTCGAATCGCCTGTCGCCTTACGACGGCCTGGTGGCCCCCTTGCCCGAGGGGCTGGCGGGCAGGCTCGACCCGACCGCCGGCCAGTGGGCGGTCTCCGCCAGCCGGCTGGCGACCTACGCCCGCTGCGGCTTCCAGTACCTGCTCCAGTACGTGCTGCGGCTGGCCCCCGCGCTGGAGCCCGAGGAGCGCAAGCGGCTGGATCCGCTGGAGCGGGGTTCGCTCTTCCATGAGGTCGCCGAGCGCTTCCTGCGCGAGAGGCGTGAGAAGGGCGAGCTGCCGATCGCCGACACGCCGGAGATGCGAGCCCGGGCCTTGGCGGTCGCCGACGAGCGGCTGGCCGCGTTCGTCGAAGACTGTCCGCCGCGGTTCGCTTTCCTGTGGGAAAAGGAGAAGCAGAAGTTTCGAAGCAGCGTGCTTTCCTGGCTGGAACGGGAGGTCGACGCCGGAGAACGAGCCATTCCCGCCTACTTCGAGGTCAGCTTCGGCCTGGGGCGACAGGCCGGCGAGGGTGAGCCGCACGCCTCGGAGCCCCTGGAGATATCGCTAGGTGAGGGGCGGGTGCTGCGAGTCTCCGGCCAGATCGATCGCATCGACCGCCGGCCGGAGGGCGGGCTCTTGCTGCGCGACTACAAGACCGGCAAGGCGCCCAAGGACGACGGCGGCGTTTTCCGCGGCGGCAAGCAGCTTCAGATCCCGTTCTACATCCTGGCCGCGGCCCGCCTGTTTCCCGGCGAGCCGGTGGTCGAGGCCTTCCTTGACTACGTGGACGGCGGGCGCCAGGTGGCGCTTGACCCGACTCGGGTCACCGGGGAGGAGTTCCGCAGCTTGCTGCGCAGTCTGGTGGACCTGATCGCGCAGGGCGTGTTCGCCCAGGAACCGAGCTCCTGCGACTTCTGCGACTTCAAGGTGGTGTGCGGCCCCAAGGGCCTGCTGGAGAGGAGGCGGCAGCACAAGATTGGAGACCGGCTCTTGCAGCGGGTGCTGCGCCTCAGGGACATCGCATGAGGTTCACTCCGGTCGACCAGGAAGCACGCGAGCGCGCCCGCCACGACCACGCCAAGAGCTTTGTCCTGGAGGCGGGGGCCGGCACCGGCAAGACCACCCTCCTGGTCGACCGCATCGAGTGCCTGATCCTGAGCGGCCATGCCCACCTGGAGGAGATTGCCGCCGTCACCTTCACCGAAAACGCCGCCGCCACCCTGAAGCTCCGGCTGCGGGAGCGCCTGGAGCGGGCGCGCGCGGGGCCCGACCTGACGGCCGCGGAACGGGAGCGCGCCTGCCGAGCGCTGGACGTGATCGAACGCGCCCAGGTGTCGACCATTCACGCGCTCTGTGCGGCCATCCTCCAGGAGCGGCCCTTGGAGTGCGGGGTGCCGCCGGGCTTCCGGGTGGCCGACGAGGCGGAGACCGACCGGCTCTTCGCCGAAGCCTGGAGCGAGTGGCTGGACATGCGCTTGGTGCACGGCGATCCGGTGCTGGCCGAGGCCCTGGACCGCAACCTCCGCCTGGAGCCGGAGTCGGATTGGGGAGAACGGACCTCGCTGCGCGGCTTGGCCCGAGTCCTCCTGGAGCAGCGAGACTTGACGCCCCTGGTTGCCGAGGTGCCGGCGGCCGAAGCCCTGCGCCAGGAGCTGGCGCAGCAGGCGGCGCGGGCCCGGGATCTGGCCCGGCAGGCCAAGCCGGGTGATGCCCTGGCCGCACGGCTCACGGCCCTGGGCGTTTTCGCCGACCAGTCGCGGTTCGTGGCCGAGCCCGACTTCGCGAGTCACCTGGCCCGGCTCCCGGAGATCCCCAAGAGCTTTGGCAACAAGCAGCGGTGGCCTTCGGCGGAGGTCCTGGCCGAGGCCAAGGAGGTGGCGGCGTGGACCCAGGCGGTGAGGGCGCGCCTGGGCGTTCTCTTCCACAGTCGTTTGGTGACGGAGCTTCAGGAGGTGGTGCGCATCTACGAGCGGAAGAAGCTGGCCGAGGGTCTGCTCGACTTCCTGGACCTCTTGCTCAAGACCCGGAACGCGCTCCGGGACGATGCTTCGCTCCGGCGCTACTTCCATTCTCGGTTCCGCTTCCTTATCATCGACGAGTTCCAGGACACCGATCCCTTGCAGGTGGAGATCGCGGGCCTGCTGGCCGGCGACCATGCCGGCAGCCTGGTGGTGGTGGGCGACGCCAAGCAGTCCATCTACCGCTTCCGGCGAGCCGAGGTCTCGCTGTTCCGGGAGGCGGCGGAAGCGGCGCGCGCGACGCCAGGACGAGCGGTGTTGCACCTGACGCAGAACTTCCGCTCCCGGCCGGCCATCCTGCGCTTCGTGAACCGCGCCTTCGGCAACCTGATCCGGCTCTCGGTGGAAGCCGGCCAGCCCGACTACGAGGCCCTGGTCCCTCCGCCCGGGCTGCCGGGCGACCCGGCGGTGATCGGCCTTCGCTTCAACGCCCCCGGCTACGCGCAGGGTCAGGACCTGCTGGCGGCGGAGGCGGGGGCACTGGCCGCCCTGATCGCGCAGGCGGCCGGAGGACGTTATGCGGTACGCGATCCAGGCAACGGTCGTTCCCGGCCCAGCCGGGCCGGGGATGTGATGGTGCTCACCCGACGCCTGAGCCAGGTGCGGCACCTGGAGGAGGCACTGGAGCACGCCGGCCTGCGCTTCGTGGTGGAGGGGGGCAAGTCCTTCTTCGACCGCCAGGAGGTCCATGAGGTTCTGGCCGCGCTCCGCGCCATCGACGACCCTTCGGATCGGGTCTCGCTGGTGGCGGCCCTGCGTTCGTCCTTCTTCGGCGCCAGCGATCGCGACATCGTGAGTTATGTGCTGGCCGGAGGGGCCTTGTGGCTGGGCAAGGCGGACCCGGACAAGCCCGGGGGACCGGTGCTCCTGGCCGCGCTCGGTCTGCTGGACCAGCTCAACCGGCTGCGCACCCGGCTTTCGGTGCCCCAGCTCCTGGAGCGCCTCTACCAGGAGTCGCGGATTCTGGCCGCGCTCAGCGGCAGTCGCCGCGGCGAGGCGCGCATCGCCAACCTGGAGAAGGTGGTGGCCTTGGCCCGCCGCGCCACCGAGATGGGGGTGCTGACCCTCCGCGGCTTCGCCCGCCTGCTGGAGGAGCGGATCCAGGAGGCGCGCGAAGAGCCGGATCTCCCGGCCACCCGGCCCGGGGATCCGGGGACCGTGCGCGTCCTCACTATCCACCGGGCCAAGGGCCTGGAAGCGCCTATCGTTGCCCTCTTCGACACCGCCGACGAGCTCTGGATCCGAGCCGACGCGGTCCCGCTGTGGGCGGAGGGGAAGATCGCCATCGGCTTTCGCGAGGGTTGCCAGCCGCCGCAGTGGGACGCGCTCAGGAGCAAGGAGGAAGCGCGGACCCGCGCCGAAGCCCGACGCCTGCTCTACGTGGCGGCGACCCGAGCCCGGGACCTGCTGGTGGTGCCCAGGCCGCCGAAGGATGCCCGGGTGGGGGACTTCTGGAGGGACCTGATCGAGCACTTGCCCGCCACCTCCGACGCCGATGTCCTGCTGCTGGACGCGGATACGCTTCCGGTGCCGCAGGCCGGGCCGGCGGAGAGCGACCTGCGCGCGGTGGCGGTGGCCGAGGGCGGCGATCCGGTGGCGACGCGGTGGGAGGTGGAGCGCAGCGAACGAATCGAGGCGGCCGGGCATCGTCCGTTCGTCCCCATCTCGGTGACCCGGGCAGCCCGGCGCCGGGCGCCAGCCGCCGCGTCGGCCGCCGGCAGCGGCGGCGGGCGCGACTTCGGCAGCCTGGTCCACAAGCTTCTGGAGTGGATTCCCTTGGAGCCGACCGGGATCGAGGCCGCCCGGGCCGCGGCCCGCGCGCTGGCCCCCGCCTACGCTGTGGAGGGGGACGGAGCGGAGCGGGCGGTCGAGACGGTGATGCGGGTCCTGGAGCTGCCGGTGATGGAGCGCGCCCGCCAGGCTCCCCGCCTGTGGCGGGAGCTGCCGCTGTGGTTTCCCGAAGGGACCGAGCTGCTGGAGGGCTCGGTCGATCTGGTCTTCGAGGAGGACGGCGAGCTGGTGGTGGTCGACTACAAGACCGACAGCATCGCCGCCGAACACGCGCTCATCCAGGCCGCTCACCATGCGCCGCAGCTTCAGCTCTACGGCCGAGGCCTGGCTCAGGCCACCGGGATGAAGATCAAGGAGCGACTGGTGCTGTTCACGACACTCGGCCAGACAGTTCCCGTCTAACCTAACCCCGCACTGACCCGCCCTCGCTTTGGGGCGCCCGGCCGCGATGGGAGCAGGGTTCAACCCGGGTCGCCGGCTCCGCGATCGGCGGCGGTGGCCTCCCAGCTCGCCTACGTATTCGTCGTGTTGAGGGTATGGAACGACATTGATGTCGGCGTGCGGCGGGGCCCCCGCCGGCAGACAGGGTCACGCGATCGCTCGCTATCCCCCGACCTGTCAGCGACCTGCCGCCGCGACGCGACCGTTCCCCGACCCTGGCACCGCCCTTGCAGCCCCTTCAGCGGGCGCCAACCGGCGGCCGGCGCGCTGCGCTAGGCGCACCAGATCGGTGGGGGCATGAAGCAAGCAGAGCGGCTGGTGGTGGTGGGCAACGGGATGGCGGCCCTGGCTTGCCTGGAGAAGCTGATCGAGTGGGCTCCCCAGGCCTTCGCCATCACCGTCTACGGAGAGGAGCCGTACCCCAACTACGACCGGGTCCGGCTGCCGGCGGCGCTGGCCGAGGGTCTCGCGCCGGAGGAGCTGATCCTGAATCCGCTTGGCTGGTACCGGGCTCACGACGTCGACCTGCGCCTGGGGGTGCGGGCGTCGGCGATCGACCGCGATGCGCGCGTGGTCGAGGGCAGCGACCGGAGTCGCACGCCCTACGACCGGCTGATCCTGGCGACCGGTTCGAGGCCGATCCTGCTTCCGCTACCCGGCATCGACAAGGATGGCGTCTACAGCTTCCGGACGCTCGACGATTGCGAGCGGCTACGAGTCGGCGCTGAGCGCTCGGCCAGAGCGGTGGTTGTGGGCGGAGGCCTGCTGGGCCTGGAGGCGGCCGCCGGCCTCCGCCGGCTGGGGCTCGAGGTGACCGTCGTCCACTTGCTCGACGGGTTGATGGAGCGACAGCTCGATCTCCCGGGGTCACGCTATCTGGAGCGGGCGCTTGCCGCCCAGGGCATCCGCATCCTGCTCGGCAGGACGGCCGCCGCCCTGCTGGGCAACGGCAGGGTGGAAGCTCTGGCCCTGGCGGACGGAGAGGTGCTCCCGGCCGAGCTGGTGGTGATGGCGGTCGGGATCAGGCCCGACCGCGAGCTGGCCCAGCGGGCGGGGCTTGCCTGCCGGCGGGGCGTCGTGGTCGACGACCGGATGGGCACTTCCGACCCCCGAGTCTACGCATTAGGCGAGTGCGCCGAGCATCGAGGGATCTGCTATGGGATGGTGAAGCCGCTCTACCAGCAGGCGCGGGTGCTTGCCGCCCGGCTGGCGGAGGTGGCCGTCCCAGCGTATCTGGGTTCTCGGGTTTCCAGCCGGCTCAAGGTGTCGGGCATCAAGGTCTTCTCCGCCGGGCAACACCTCGAGGCGGCCGGCGATCAGGTGGTCCGCTTCGAGGATGCGGGCCGCAACGTATACAAGAAGCTGATCTTGCGGGAGGGTCGGCTCCTGGGCGCGGTGTTGGTGGGGGACGACTCCGAGGCGGCGGATCTCGACGACCTCATCGAGAACGGGCAGCCCGTCTCGCTGGCTGGCCCGTTGGCGGGGCCCAGCCGGGCCGCCCAGGCGAGCGCCGGCTGTTCGGAGTCACCAGACACCGTGATCTGCGGCTGCAACGGCGTGAGCCGGAGAGCCATCCTGGAGGCCGTTGAGGCTCATCGCCTGACCACCCGGGCCGATGTGGCGCGCATCACCGGGGCGTCGCGCGCTTGCGGCGGCTGCGGGCCGCAAGTCGATGCCCTCCTTCGTCTAACGGTGGAACAGGCGGGGCCGGCCGGACGGCCGCTCTGCGCGTGCACGCACCTCACCCGTCAGGAGGTCTTGGCGGCGATCCGAGGACGCCGGCCCCAATCGGTGCCCGGGGTCATGAGGGATCTTCGCTGGAGCGGAGATGGCTGCTCCGCCTGCCGGCCCGCCCTCGCCTACTTCCTGACCCTCTGCTGGCCCCAGCATCCAGGCGACCTGGGCGCCTCGCGCCACGTCAACGAGCGCGTCCACGCCAACATCCAGAAGGACGGAACCTACTCGGTGGTGCCTCGCATCTACGGCGGCGTGACCACGCCCGGAGCCCTCATCCGCCTGGCCCAGGTGGCGGAACGCTTCGAGGTCCCGCTGCTGAAGATCACCGGCGGGCAGCGCCTCGCCTTGCTCGGCGTGCGCAAGCGGGACCTGCCGGCGGTGTGGGCCGCGTTGGCCATGCCCTCAGGCTTCGCCTACGCCAAGGCCGTGCGCACCGTGAAGACGTGCGTGGGCAGCGCCTACTGCCGCTTTGGCACCCGCGATTCGCTCGACCTGGGCATCCGCCTGGAGCGGGCCTTTGAGGGGTTGTGGATGCCGGCCAAGGTCAAGATGGGCGTCGCCGGCTGCCCCCGCAACTGCGCGGAGTCGCTGATCAAGGATGTGGGGCTTCTGGGTACAGAACGCGGCTGGCAGATCCAGGTGGGCGGGAACGGGGGCACCGAGGTTCGTCAGGCGGAGCTTCTGGCCTCGGTCGAAGGCAATGAGGAGGTGGTGGAGCTGGTCGGAGCCTTCCTGCAACTGTACCGTGAGCAGGCGGACTACGGCGAACGGACCAGCCGCTGGTGCTCCCGCCTGGGCATCGAGGAGATCCGGCGCCGGGTGGTGGAGGACGTCTCGAATCGCCGGGCCCTGCTGGCACGACTGGAGCCGGCCCTGAGCAGCCGCGTCGACCCCTGGCGCGAGCGGGTCCAGGGCTTGCGGACGCGCGAGTCTGGCGTTCGGCGGGAGTACGAGAGGCCACCCTCGGTGCCAGGGATGGTTGACGGGGAGACGGTCGGCTCCGAGGCGGCCTTCTGATGGCCGGCGACTGGCTGCCCGCGGGGGAGAGCGCGGACATCGAACCCCGCCGAGGGGTGCGGCGATGCGTAGAGGGGAGGGAGGTCGCGCTGTTCCGAACCGGCGAGGGCGAGCTGCTGGTCGTGGATAACGCCTGCCCGCACCGCGGAGGGGCGCTCTTTGAAGGCCTGGTGACGGGCCGCACGGTGGTCTGTCCCCTGCACGGGTGGGGGATCGATCTGGGCAGCGGCCGGGCGGTTCCACCCGAGGAGGGTGGGGTGGCGACCCATGCGGTTCGCGAGCATGAGGGTCAAGTGGAGGTGCGCCTGGCGAAGAGCGTGAAGAACCCCACCGAGGAGCGCTAGGCTCGGAAGCGGTCGGGGTCGATGGCGTGCTTTCTCACCGTGTAACGAACGATCCGCTCGGTAGAGCCTAACAAGCGCGCGGCCTTGGCCTGATTGCCGCGGGAGACCTTGAGGGCGTCAAGGATCAGGTCCCTCTGGTAGGCGGTCATGGCCTGCTCCAGCGTCTGGCGCGGCAAGGTGCCCGAGACCTGGGCGGTTTGCAGCGTGGGCGGCAGGTGATGGGCGTGGATGACACCGCCTTCGCAGACCAGCACCGCGCGCTCCATGCAGTTCTCCAGCTCCCGCACGTTGCCCGGCCAGTGATAGCTCATCAGCATGTCGATGGCGGAGGTCGCGATGCGGCGCACGTGCTTGCCGTGGGCGGCTCCGTGCTTCTCCACGAAGTGGTCCGCCAAGAGCGGCAGGTCGGCGCGACGCTCGCGCAGAGGCGGGATGAAGAGGGTGAAGACGTTCAGGCGGTAGTAGAGGTCTTGGCGAAAGCTGCCGTCCCTGAGCGCTGTCTCCAGGTCCTTGTTGGTGGCGGCGATCAGCCGGACGTTGACCTTGATGGGCTGCACGCCACCCAGGCGCTCGAACTCGCGCTCTTGCAGCACCCGGAGCAGCTTGATCTGGGTGCCGGGGCTCAGCTCGCCCACCTCGTCGAGGAACAATGTCCCGCCGTTCGCCAGGTCGAAGCGGCCCTTCTTCTGGGTGCGGGCGTCGGTGAAGGCACCGGGTTCGTAGCCGAACAGCTCGGCTTCGATCAGGCTCTCGGGGAGTGCCGCGCAGCTCACCTTGACGAAGGGCTTGCCCGCCCGCGGCGAGCCGTAGTGGATGGCGTGGGCCACCAGCTCCTTGCCGGTCCCGGACTCGCCGCGGATCAGGACCGTGGTGTGGGCGGGAGCCACTTGGGCCACCTGCTCGTAGACGCGCTGCATGGGCCGGCTGGTCCCCACCAGGTTGCTGAGGTGGTAGCGCTCCCGCAACTCCTGGCGGAGTTTGTTGTTCTCGTCGAGCAATCGGCGCCGCTCGGCCTCCACCAGGCGGTGCACCCGTACCGCCTGCCCGATCATCGAGCCGACCACTCCCAGGAACTTCACCTCCGGCTCGTAGCTCCGCTCTCGCCGGTAGGGGAAGGCGACCCCCAAGACGCCCACGCAGCGTTGGGCCGAGCGGATGGGGACCGCCAGAAACGACATCTCCTCCCGTGGCGCGCGCTTCAGGATCCCGCTCCGATTGAGCAGCAAGGGCTCCCGGCTCACCTGGGGCACGGTAACCGGCTTGCCGCTCTGGGCCACTCTCCCGGTGATGCCCTCACCTAACCGATACTGGCCGCCGAGAGCGGGCGCGCTGGCCCCGCTCGCCGCCTCCACCAGCAGATGGCCGGCCTCCTCCTCGCGCAGCGCGACCATGCCCCCCAGCGTGCCGTGGTGCCGCTCCAGGATCTCCAGGACCTCGGAAAGAGCCGAGCGCAGGTTGAGGGAGGCCCCCAGCGTCTGGCTGACCTCCAACAGGTCGGAGAGGTTGCGGACTTCCAGCGGGCGGGCCGGGCGGGTCACCCCGGAAACCTACATGATTGTCGGTTGGTGGTCAAGGGGAGACCTTGTTGTCGGCTTGTTGCGAAGGGCGCCGCAGGCTGACGCAAAAAGGCGTTGACAGGCTCCGGCCGGATGCCGATAATCGCCCCCATGTCGCGCACGGCCCAGGCCACCGTCACCCGCACCCTGGGCCGAGGTGCGACCCACACCCCGGTAGCGCTGGTCCGAACCAAGCGCATTCGCAGCCGCCGGGGACCCGGGGGTACCGCCTAGCGCAAGACCAAAGGCGACCCCCAGCAAGGCCCTCGGCGAGCAAGCCGAGGGCCTTTTGCTTTTTTGGGGTGGCCTGGGAGAGACCATGGACGCCAAATGCCACCGACCTCAGGAACCACCGCGGAGACCGGTCACCCGGCCGCCGGACCTGCCGCCCAAGACCGAGGCGGCGGCCTGCGCCATCGGCTTTCTGGCCTCGCGCAAGGGGGTGGCCGAGCGTCGCGTGGTCGACGTCGCCCTGGCCTTGTGCCGGCAGTTCGATCACCGGGGCGCCCCCGGGCATGGCGCCGGGATCCTGCTCGACATCCCCTGGGCCCTGCTGCTCGAGCGCTTCCCGGAACACTCGCGGGCGATCGCCAATCGCGAGGTGGCGGTGGGCATGTTCTTCTTGCCCTTCGACGGAGCCCAGCGCGCCCACTGCGTCGAGATGGTGGAGGATCTGGCCTCGCTGGCCGGCGCCGACGTCCTGGGCTGGGCCGACGTGCCGCTGAACCTGGAGGCGCTGCCCCCCGGTTCGGCGGCTCGCCGCACGGCTCCGGTGGTGCGTCAGGCGCTCTTCCGCCGGCCGCTCGGTCTCAGCGAGGACGGCTGGTTCGCCTGCCGCTACCTGCTCCGTTTGGCGCTGGACGAGGTGCTCTCCGAGGCCATGGGCGACCACTTCGCGCTGGCGAGCCTTTCCAACCGAACCCTGGTCTACAAGGGCCTGGCCGAGCTGAGCCACATCGCCGAGCTTTACCCTGACCTGCGCGAGGAGCACGTGGTTTCCCGCTTCGTGCTCTTCCACAGCCGCTACTCCACCAACACCACCACCGCCTGGCGCCGGGCCCAGCCTTTCTGGGCCCTGGCCCACAACGGCGAGATCGCCACCATCCGCGGCAACGTGGCCTGGATGCACGCCATCGGCCAGGACCTCATCAAACGACTGGCGGAGAAGCACCCCAGCCTGCGGCGCATCGCCGCCCGGGTGCGTTCCATCGTGTGTGCGGGCGGGTCGGACAGCGCCAACCTCGACGACATGCTGATCGCCCTCATCGCCGGGGGCTTGTCCTTGCCCCAATCGCTCATCGCCCTGCTGCCGGAGGCCCCCTCGGTGGCCCGGCTGCATCCCACGCTGGCCGCCTTCCACGAGGCCATGAGCGCCTTCCTGGGCGCCTGCGACGGGCCGGCGGCGGTGGTGGCCTGCGACGGCGACGAGGCGGTGGCCCATCTCGATCGCAACGGCCTGCGCCCGCTCTGGATCATGACCACCGCGGACTATGCGGTCGCCACCAGCGAGCTGACAGGGACCCTGGACTCCCTCGGCCGGGTGGAGACGCAGCGGCTGTTCGGCCCCGGGGAGACGGCGGTGGTTCGGCTGGGCACCGGCGAGGTGCTCCTCACCGAGCAGGTGCGGTGTCTGGTGGCGAGCCAGCGCTTTCCGGCGCCGTCGGGCCGAGTCGAGGGGGGCGGAGCCGAGGCACCGCCGCTGCCGGGGAGCGATCTGCCGCGGCTGCAGGTGGCGTTCGGCATGACGCGCGAGGACCTGGAGGTGGTGCTGGCGCCGCTGATCGCCGGCGGCAAGCTCGCGGTAGGCGCAATGGGCGACGACACCCCGCCGGCCGCCCTGCTGGACCGTGACCCGCGGCGGCTGGAAGACCACTTCAAGCTGCGCTTCGCCCAGGAGACCAGCCCGCCGATCGACCCCATCCGCGACGCCTGGGTCTTTGAGACCGAGGTCTCGTTGGGCGATCGGTCCGGGCTGTGGGGTGAGGCGACCAAGCCCCACTTCGTGTTCGCCGAACGCATCCTGTCCCAGAGCCAACTGGGCTGGCTTCACGGTCGGCCGCAGGTCGTCCTGCTGGATCTCTCCTTCCCCGCGGTCGAGCAGGCCGAGGGCCTGGAACGGGCGCTCGACCGCCTGTTGGCGACCGGCCTGGAGCTGGCGCGGGAGGCGGCGGTGCTGGTGCTGAGCGATCGCGGTGTGAGCGCCGAACGCGCCGCCATCCCGGCCCTGCGGGCGGTGAGCCGGCTCCACGACGCCATCGTGCGCGCCGGCTTCCGGCACCGGGTGGGCCTTCTGGCCGATGCCGGGGTCTGGGACGTGCACCATGTCGCCCTGCTCATAGCTCTGGGCGCCGACGCGGTGTCGCCCTGGCTGGGCGCGGCCACCGCCGGCGAGCGGGAGGCGAACTACCTCGGGGGCTTGCGGGCCGGCTTCGTGGAAGCCATGTCGATGATGGGGGTGACGCCGGCCTCCGCCTACTGCGGGGCCAAGCTGGTCGAGGCCCTGGGGCTCGACCCCGACTTCGTCGCCCTCGAGTTCCCCGGCGTGGCCGCTCACCTGGGGGGCATCGGTCCGGAACAGCTCGACGCCGAGTGGCTCTCCTTCCATGGCCAAGCGTTTGACATGGCGTGCCAGGGGCCGCGGGAGGTCGGGGAGTACCGCTACCGCCAGGGCGGCCGGCCCCACTTCAACAGCCCCCAGGTGGTGCGCTCGCTGCAAATGGCGTCCGGCTTCACCGGGAAGACCGGCGGGCTCTTGCCCGGGTCGGCCGAGGCCTACGCGGAGTTCAGCCGCGTGGTCGCGGAGCGGAGACCGGTGACCATCCTGGACCTGCTGCGGGTCAAGAAGCAGACGCCCATCCCCCTCGACCAGGTGGAGCCGGAGGAGGACATCCTGTGGCGCTTCATGGCGGCCGCCATGAGCGAGGGCGCCCTCTCGGAGCCCGCCCACCGGGCGGTCGCCCGGGGCATGAACGCGCTCTACCGGCTGTGCCGGTGGCGCTTCCGCCGCGCCGGCCGTCAGGCGCCGCCGGGGATCGGCCCCGTCGCCGTGAGCGGCGAGGGCGGGTTCGACAAGAGCCGGGTGGGAGGTCGCGACGGCAACCGCAGCATCCAGTATGCGGGCGCCCGCTTCACCGTCACCCCCTTCACCGCCGCCACCGCCGACGAAGCCGAGGTGAAGTTCGCTCAGGGCGCCAAGCCCGGCAAGGGAGGTCAGCTTCCCGGGCGCAAGGTGGCGCCCCGCATCGCGCGGCAGCGGGGCTGCGAACCGGGATACGAGCTGGTGTCCCCGCCGGTGAACCACAACCTCTACTCCATCGAGGACGTGAAGCTGATGCTGGAGAGCTGGCGCCACCTGAATCCCCGGGTGAGTTGCGCGCTCAAGTTCGTGGCCACCGACGGCGTGGAGCTGGTGTGTCTGGGCGGGGTGCACGCCGGCGCCAATCGCCTGCATTTGTCCGACGGCGCGGGAGGCACCGGCGCCGCCAAACGCATCGACCAGAAGCACGCCGGTCTGCCGGTGGTTGCGGTCTTGCCCCTGGTCCAGGATCTGTTGGTGGAGGAGGGCGTCCGCGAGCGGGTCGAGCTCAGCGTCGATGGAGGGGTCCAGACCGGCCAACAAGCGCTGGCCCTGGTGCTGCTGGGTGCCGACCGGATCGGCTTCGGCACCGCGCTTCTGATGTCGTTGGGCTGCGCCATGCTCCGGCAGTGCCATCTCGCCGGCCCCCAGCCCGGCGACGCCAGCGGGCGGCGCCGACTCGGCTGCACGCTCGGGGTGGCCACCCAGGACCCGCTGCTGGTCGCGCGTTTCGCCGGCCGCAGCAAGCAGGCGGCGACCTACCTGCGCCATGTGGCTCGCGAGGTGCGCGAGTGCATGGCGCAGGTAG
>Ga0209342_10003350_pt1 | contig 16886 bp, 15 predicted proteins | sample RifCSP16_2_FD_184023 | JGI IMG/M metagenome (GOLD analysis project Ga0209342, IMG submission 184023) | Soil microbial communities from Rifle, Colorado - Rifle CSP2_sed 16_2 (SPAdes) (version 2) | ecosystem: Environmental > Terrestrial > Deep subsurface > Rock core/Sediment | place: Rifle... | reverse complement strand
AGGATGGCGGTGATCGCGACCAGCTTGACCCCTACGTCGCCAAGCGGCAGGAAGAAGGCGGCGTAGCGGGCGAACACCATGCCGATGGCAGCGATGATGCCGGAGTGCATGGTCCAGAACATGGCCCAGCCCCACAGGAAGCCGAGGGCCGGCGAGAAGGCGTTCCGCAGGAAGACGTACACGCCTCCCGTCTGGGGATAGGCGGACGCCAGCTCGGCCGAGACCAGCGAGCCGAACAGGGTGAGGACGCCGGTCACGGTCCAGACCAGGAACACGCCCGCAATCGAGGGGACGTGGCCGGTGACGACCGACGGCTGCACGAAGATCGAGGCCCCGAGGATAGTGCCCACGACCATCGCCGTGGCCTGGATCAGGCCGATGGAGCGCCGGAGTTCCGGAGCTGCCGGGCTGGTCACCGCGCCGGCCCGACGGCCTCCAGAATCCGCACCACCAATTCTTCCATGTAGCCGCCGTCGCCCGGGCTCGGGCCCTGGCGGACCACCACCACATCGCGTGACGGAATGATCAGGGTGTTCTGGTTCATGTACCCGGCGGCCCAGTAGGCGTCGGCGGGCACCCGCGGCATCGCCCCGCCCCGGTTGAGCCAGAAGAGGCCGCCGTACCCGCGCGAGCGGTCACCCGGAGCGGGGGTGCTGACGAACTCCGCCCAGCCCTCCGGCAGAATCCGCTGGCCCTGCCAGACGCCGTCCCGGAGATAGAGGAGCCCGAGCCGCGCCCAATCCCGGGTGCTGCCGTAGTCGTAACCGGTGATGATGAAGTCGCCCCAGGCGTCCGTCTCGAGCACGAAGTTCCGCGCTCCAAGGCGATCGAACAGGCGGCGCTGCGGGAAGGTGAGGACGTCCTCCCCCTGGGCCTCCACCGCCCGGCGTGCCACGTACATCAGCGTCAGCGGATCCGAATTTCGGTAACGCCATACCGTGCCCGGCTCGAACCGGAGCGGCTGGTTCACCGAATGCGCGCTCACCGGCACCGCGTCGAAATAGATCCGGAAGTGCTCGTTGTCCGCGCTGTACGAGCTCCGCGGGTCGAGGCCGAAATTATTGAAGTCCAGCCCGCTCGACATGTTGAGCAGGTCGCGGATCCGGATGGTTCGCCGAGGATCGCGCGGTCCCTGCCACTCCGGTACCGGCGCCGGCTGGTCGAGCGTCAATAATCCGTCCTGGATGAGCACGCCGATCAGCGTGGACGCGATGCTCTTCCCCATGGACCAGCTGATCTGCGGCGTCCGGGGTCCAAACCCTTGGGCATAACGCTCGGCGATGATCCTGCCGCGGTGCACCACGACGATGCCGCGCGTATGCTGCGGGCGCCGGAGCCCCGCGTCGTTGAAGGCCCAATCGAGCGTCATCTCGAGCGCCGCACCGTCCACGTTCGGGAACGTGGCCTTGGCATCGCGATCGCCCATGGGCCAATCCTGCGACGCCGGGTCCGGCAGCGCGGGTCGAACCGGCACCGGCTCGAAGAACACGTCCCTGGCGCCCGCGGGAAGGATGGAACAGCCCTGGTCGCCGGTGTACCTGGCGCTCCGGCTCCCGACTCGCGGGTCCGTCACGGTAGCCGTGTGCGTGGTGGAATCTACCGTGTACGTGAAGTCACGTTCCCACCGGAAGGCCGGGAACCGGGAGATGTCCTCCGCGATGACGGTCGCGGCGTTCCGCTGGTAATCGCGCCCGACCACCCAGAGCCCCGCGCACAGGTGGTGGGCGTTGAGCCCGAGGGCGTACCACGTCCCCAGACTGTCGGCCAGGGTGGATGATGGCGTTCCGGCGGAGGTGACCTGCCCGGCGGCCGGCGCCACGCCGGCGCTCAGGAGGATGCCGGACAGCAGCAGTGCGCGCACCCGATGCTCCCTTCCCGTCATGACTGGACCACTCGCTTGGGCAGCAGTGAGCTCAGGTGCATCAGGATGTCGTACACCGACACCCCCGCCCGTTGCGCCACACCGTTGGGTGTGATCTCTGGACGGTCCGGCCCGACGAGCGTCGCCTCGTCGCCCACCTCGACCGCCTGCTGGTCCCCGACTTCCACGATCGTGTGGCTTGCGCTCACCGCGGCGATGACCGGATACAGCCGGTCCCGGATCAGCACCTGACATCCCTTGACCGCGGCCCGCGGATAGCCGTCTCCGTGACCGGCCGGAAGGATGGCGATCCAGGTCGGTTTGCTCGCCGTGTAGGCCCGATCATAGCTCGCCGAGTCGCCGGCTCGGAGCTGCTGGACGTCCACCACCCGCGCTTTGAAACGGAAGGCCGGCGTGAGCTGGACCAGCCCCAGATCCGCGGTGCCGGCGGGGTAGGCGCCGTAGAGCGCAAGCCCGGGGCGCACCATGTCGAGGTAGGCATCCCGCCGCAGGAACAGCCCGTGCGAGGATGCCGCATGGAGCTTGCCGAGCTGGACGCCTGAAGCTCGAAGCTCCTCGGCGACCTGGTGGAAGCGCGACAGCTGTTCGGGGTCGAACGCCGGGTCCTCGGTAAAGGACATGAACGTGCCCTCGATCAGCACCTCGGGGCGCGCGGCCAGGTCCTTGATCCACGGCGCCGCCCGGTAGTACGGCATCCCCAGGCGATTCATGCCGGTGTCGAGGTAGAGGTGCACGGGAACCGGACGACCGAGACGTCCGGCAATGCGCGCCAATTGGTTTCCGGCGTCTTGCGCGAACGGCGCCAACCGCACGTCACGCCGGGCCAGCTCGACCGCCTCCTCGTCCGAGACCAGGCCCATCACCAGCACCGGCTTCCGTACGCCGGCGTCCCGGAGCCGGATCGCTTCGTCCGTCTTGACCACGGCCAGTCCCGCGACGGCGGGCAGGGGATCGAGCAGCGGCCCCGCGGACTCCAGTCCGAGCCCGTAGGCGTTGTTCTTGACCACCGCGAGGATCGGCTGGCTACCAACCAGGCGGGACAGCTCGGTCACGTTGCGCCGCAGCGCCCCGACATCAATCTCCAGCCAGGGCTCGTATTCGCTGCGGCCCAGCCCGGAGCCCACGCGCGGTGCCGCCAGGGCCGCCGCGCGGCGGGTGACCACGGCCGCGGCGCTCGCCGCGGCGACGCCGAGCCATTTACGCCGGGACCAGAGGCTCATGACGACCTCCACGCTCTCTGAGGGCCCCGCCAGTCTACGCTGGTATCCGGACGGCTGCAAACATATCCTTCACGGCGCCATGAACAGGGCCGCTGAACTCGCGCCTCCCGCCCGCCTGCTCCTGGGCCCCGGGCCGTCCAACCCGGATCCTTTGGTCTTGGCCGCCATGTCCGCTCCGCTCGTCGGCCACCTCGATCCGTACTTCCTGCAGGTGATGGACGAGACCATGGGCTGGCTGCGGCAGGTGTTCCGGACCCGGAACCACCATACGATTCCCATGTCCGGGACCGGCACGGCGGGGCTGGAGACGATCATGCTCAACCTGCTGGAGCCGGGGGACGAGGCGGTCGTCGGGGTGATCGGCTACTTCGGCCAGCGCCTGGCGGAGATGGCCCGGCGGGCCGGCGCCAACGTGCGCACCATCGAGGCCCCGTTTGGCGACGTCATTCCGCCCGAGCAATTCGAGGCGGAGCTCAAGAAGAAGCCGGCGCGGCTCGTGGCCCTGGTGCACGCGGAGACCTCAACCGGCGCATCGCAGCCTACGTCCGAGGTCGCCGAGATCGCCCACCGTTTCGGTGCCATGATCGCCGTGGACTGCGTCACGTCTTTGGGCGGCATGCCGGTCGAGATTGATGCGTGGGGGATAGACGCCGCGGGCTCCTGCTCGCAGAAGTGCCTGGGCGCGCCGCCGGGGCTCGGGCCCGTGACCTTCTCGCCCCGCGCCATGGACCGGGTCCGCTCGCGAGTGCGCAAGCCGTCCACCTGGTACCTGGACCTCTCGCTGCTGTTCGAGTATTGGGGCGAGGGCGGCGGGAGCCGAGAGCGGGCGTTCCACCACACCGCGCCGGTCTCGAGCATCTATGGGTTTCGCGAGGCCTTGCGGCTGATTCTGGAGGAGGGGTTGGAGTGCCGCTGGGAGCGTCACCAGCGGGCGCATCAACACTTCGTGAACGGATTGCACCGACTTGGCCTGTCCTTGTTCACGCCCCAGGAACATCAGTTGCCCATGCTCCATGTCATCAACATTCCCGCCGGCGTCGACGACCTGAAGGTGCGCCGTGCGCTGCTGGACCGCGGCATCGAGATCGCCGGCGGGTTCGGGCCTCTCAAGGGGAAGACGTGGCGGGTGGGGTTGATGGGGCACAATGCGGAAATCGATGCCGTGGACACGCTGCTTGGGGCGCTGGAAGAGGTCCTGCGCGTCCAGAGGGGCGCATGAGGCCGCGCGGGCGCTGGGCCGTGGCCGCCGCGGCGGGAGCGCTCCTCTCGCTGCTCGGTCCATCCTCAGGAGCGGCGCAGGTGGTGCGCGGGCAGGTGCGGAACCGTGACACCGGCACGCCGGCGGTGGGGGTGGTCACCCTGGTGGACACGGGCGGCGTGCTGATCGGCCGGATGCCCACGGGACCGCAGGGGCAATACGCGTTGACGGCCCCACGACCCGGGGCCTATGTGCTCCAGTTCGTGGGGCCCGGATTTGGGCCGTCCATCAGCGGCGAGTTCACGCTGGCGGCCGGCCAGACGCGCATTCTGGGTCTCGACGCGTTGCCCCTGCCGGCGGTCGCCATGGATACGGTGATCGTGGAGGGCCGCCCGGTGCCGAGTCGCCTGGCGGGGTTCTACCAGCGGCGGGCCGGCGGGCTCGGTGAGTACCTGACCCGCGAGGAGCTTGAGCGTCTGAATCCCAGCCTGCCCACGGACGTCCTGCGCCGGATGGCCTCCGTCAATCTGGTGCGGGCTGACTTCGGCTACCGTGTGGCGAGCCGCCGCGATCCGAGTTGCTCGCCGGCGGTGTTTCTGGACGGTATCTACATGGGGAGTGGTGCCGAGTTCGACTTCGATGTGGTGCTCACGACGGAGCACATCGAAGGGGTCGAGAGCTACAGTGGGGCGGGGGCGGTCCCACCCGAGTTCAACCGGTCGAACTGCGGGGCGGTGGTGGTCTGGACCCGGGTGGCGGGGCCCGGGCAGGTGGGCGGGGTGAGTCACTTCGATCTGGGGGCCGAGGCGGGAGGATGGATGTCGTCGGACGGCTTCCAGCGGGGCCGGGTCGGCATGCGCGGGTTGATCGGGGCCGGGGCCTTGGAGGTGTCGCCGGCGATGCATGTGCTGCTGCCCGGATTTCGCACCGGGAGCGCCGAGGAGCGCGAAGGGGTGGAGATTCAGTTCAGCGTGCGGGGGCGGCCGTTGGGACGAGGAACGCCGTGGTACGCGGGCCTGGGCGTCACGTTCCTGGAGATGGAAACGCCACGCGGGGTGACTGAAGATGAGAACTCCTTCCTGCTGCTTGCCGGCGCATCGCTGCCGCGCGGCGCGGTGCGGCCGTTCGTGGAGATCCAGGCCCTGGATCCGTTCCGGTTCAGCACCACGAAATTCCAGATATTCGCGGGTGCGGTGATCCGGCTCTATTGACGTGCGGTGCGTGGGGGCCTAATGGTCAGTAGGTCCGCCGGTCAGGTCGCTTCGCGAATTCCCGAAACAGGGCCAGGCACTCCTCACGGAGGAAGTCCGGAACCAGCACTACCGGGCTCCCGCCCTCGCGTTTCATCACCTCGTTGGGAATGGTCAGCTCGGAGAACCCCAGCTCCTGCGCGTCACCGATGCGGGCGCCGAACACGATGGTCGAGATCCTGGCCCAGTGGATGGCGCTGAAGCACATGGGGCAGGGCTCGCAGGTGGAGTAGATCGCCGACCCCGACAGGTCCACGGTGCCGAGCAGGCGGCAGGCGGCGCGGATCGCCTGGATTTCGGCATGCGCCGTGCTGTCCGTGGCGGCCCAGACCGCGTTATGCTCGGCGGCCACCACGCGTCCGTCCCGCACGATGCAGGCACCGAACGGGGTCTGACCCTCCGCGATCCCTTCCCGCGCCTGCTCGATGGCGCGCCGCATGAACTCGGGAGTGGACATGGGTTTCATGATAATGGGTGGAGACACATATTACGGCATGGGTCCTCTCCCGGCCCGTTCCCGTTTGACCTTCCTGGCGACCTGCACCGTGCTGGTTGGCGGCTGGGCGCCGCTCGCCGCGCAGACCGTCCGCGGTCGGGTGACCGACCGTACGACCGGCGCTCCGGTGGTGGAGGGCCTGGTGCTCCTGGTGACCGAGCAGCGCTTTGGTGTAGCCCAATTCACCACCAACGACAGCGGCGCCTTCCAGGTGGTCGCATCGGTCCCGGGCCGCTACCGGCTTCAGTTCGAGCGCCCCGGCTACCGCCTCCTCATCACCCCGCCGTTCGATCTGCAGTCCGGTGAGACCGTGGATTACCTGCTCCAGGTGAATCCGCTGCCGCCGTTCGCGTTGGATACCGCGGTGGTTGAGGGCCAGGTCGTGCCGCGGCGCCTGCTGGGGTTCTACCAGCGCCGCCGTCAGGGCGTGGGCGAGTTCATCACGCGGCAGGAGTTCGAACGCTGGAACCCCAGTGTGGTGACCGATATCGTGCGCCGGGCCCAGGTGTTCAACCTGGTGGCGAATGCGGGCCCCGGTCCCGCCGGTGACACCCGGACGTACAAGATCCTGAGCCGCCGGGGCATACCGGAGCCGTTCGGGCCGCAAGGTGGAGAGTGCCCGCCCATGGTGTATCTGGACGACGTCAGGGTGGGGAACGCCCGAGACATCAACGTGGACGACATCCTGGCGGTGGGCGCCATCGAAGCGTTGGAGTTCTACGAGGGCGGGACGCAGGTGCCCATCGCATACCAGTCGAGCGGTTCCAACTGCGGCGTGATCGTCGTGTGGAGTCGTCTGGATGGTGGCGAGGCGCCCGCCGCGGTGGCTCATCGCATCGAGGTCGGGGCCCAGCTGGGCGGCCGCGTATTGGAGGGCGGGGTGCAGGAAGGCCGCGTGGGCGCTCAGGCCTCCGTTGGCCTGGCCGGCGTGTTCGAGTTCTATCCCGCGTTCAACCTGTTCGTGCGGGACTGGGCCGGCAGCGCGATCCCGAAGTCCGGATGGCAGGCGTTGGTGAGCCTGCGGGCGCGGCCCCTGGGCCTGGACTCACCCTGGTACGTTGGCGCGGGGTTCACCACGATTGACGTCGAGGGCGCCGGAGTGGGGGATCCCATCTTCAGAGGCGGATCGAGCCAGGACTACCCGGTGCTGCTCACCGGAATCAGGATTCCGGTGAGGTGGGCCCGGCCCATTATCGAGATCCAACTCCTGGACCCCACGCACCCGGATCGGATGCAGGTGCACGTGTTTACCGGGCTCGCGGTCCGGCTCCGCTGAGCCCTCAGTAGGCCAGCGCGAAGGCTTCCCGCCGCCGGTCCGCTCCGGCGCGTTTCTCGCCCGTCTCCGGATCAATCAGGATGGCCTGCGCCCCGCCGAACGTCGCGGTCCACCCGGTTCGCGCGCTGACGCGGTAGCCGCGTTCTTCCAGCGCCTGAATCACCGCCGCGGGAATCCGATCCTCGATCGCGAGCGTCCCGCTCTCCAGCCTCCGCATGCGGGGCGCGTCAATGGCATCCTGCGGCGTCATCCCGAACAGCGCGATGTTGTGCAACACCTGGACCAGCGTGTGCGTCTGTCCGTCGCCGCCCGGCGTGCCGAATGCGAGCCAGGGCTTCGTCCCATCCAGCACCAACGCCGGGCAGAGGGTGTGATACGGGCGCTTCCCGGCGGCCAGCACGTTGGGGTGGCGTGGATCCAGCGAAAACAGCGAGCCGCGATTGTGTAGCACGACGCCGGTGCCCGGCACCACGATGCCCGAGCCGAACGACGCGAACAGGCTCTGAATCATGGAGACCACGTTGCCCTGGGGGTCCACCGCGATGATGTAGACCGTGTTGGGCTGATCGGCTCCGTCCGTCCCTGCAGGGGAGGGCGCCCGGCCGGTGGGATCGATGGTGCTGGCCAGCGCGCCGAGGCGGGCGGGGTCGAGCAGCTGGCCGACCGTCACTCGCATGGCGCGCGGCTCCGCCACGCTGGTGTCGCGATCCTCCACGGCGATCCGAATGGCCTGGGCCAGCGTGTGGAGGTAATCCGCCGAGTTGTGGCCCAGGCGCGCGAGGTCGAAGTCCCGGAGCAGGGTCAACGCCTCCAGCAGGGTCACGCCCTGGGTATTCGGGGGCATCGCCAGCACGGTCAGTCCCCGATACTCGGCTGAGATGGGCTCCACCCACTCCGGGCGGTAGCTGGCCAGGTCGCGTGGCTCGAGGAATCCACCCAGCGCCTGCACGTGGCTCACGGTCTTCCGGCCGGTCTCGCCGGTGTAGGCTTCGTCGGGCCCGTTCTGCTGGAGGCGCGCCAGCGTCTGGGCCAGGTCGTCCTGGCGGAGCGTATCGCCGGCGGCGGGGGGCTTGCCGCCCGGCAAATAGATGCGCGCCGCCACCGAGTCCCGCGCGAGTTTCTCCGCCTCTTCCGCGAGGTCCGCGGCGAGCCGCTCGGAGACCGGCAGGCCGTGACGGGCCAGCTCCACGGCCGGCTGGAGCGCGTCCTGCCATGAGATGGTCCCGAACCGGCGGAGGGCCTCGGCCCAACCGCGCACGGCGCCGGGGACGGACACGCTCATGGGGCCGGCGCCCGGCATCCGGGTCCGCGTGGGGTCCTGAGCCTTCACGCGTTGGACGGACGCCCGGCTGCCGGCCGGGCCGGAGGCATTGAGCCCGTGCACCGTGCCGGTCCCGGCGTCGTAGTACAGCAGGAACATGTCGCCGCCCACGCCGTTCATGTGCGGGCGCGCCACGGCCAGCACGCCCGCCATGGTGATGGCGGCGTCCATGGCGTTGCCGCCGCGCTGGAGGACGGCGAGGCCCGCCTGCGCCGCGAGGGGATGGTCGGCGGTCACGGCGCCGTTGGCGCCGTGGGCGTCGCGGCCGGGCTCGGGCACGCGGGGCGCGTCCGCGCAGGCCGCGACCATCAGGAGTGAACCGAGGGCAACGACACGATGCATGGATCCTCCGCTGGTGTCGAAACAAGGTGCCTGCCACCCCACGGGCCGGTGTGTTCCAGAGGGCGCGTGAGGTGCGGCGTGGTCACGGCGCGCTGAGCGCGGCGATCAATCACGGGTCGATGAGGGCGCGGGTGGGGCCCTCCGGGCGCTTCGGTGCGGGTGGCCTCGACGGACTCGCCTCCCGCTCCCAACACCGCACCCTCGTCGCCGAGACCACGCCGCACCGGATGCGCCCTCGGGCCCCACCCGCGCTCTCATCGACCACGCCCCATTTGCGCCCGAGCGTCGAGTCCACGCCGCACCTCAGCGCCCGACGGAACACACCGGCCCGTGGGGTGGCGGCGAGCCACGCTCCAGGTCACCGCGCCGGCCACACGTTGTTGTCCCGGTTCACGTCCGGGAACGCACGCTCGGCGTCAATCTCCACCCGCGTCACCGTCTGGTCCCGCGGGAGCACGACCTCGGCCGACCGCGCGCCTGTGAGCCACTCCTCGACGGGGACTTCCCGCTGGACCACCTGGCCGCTGGCCAGCGTGATCGTGAGCCGCGCCGGCATCGGAACCCAGCCTACGTCCTCCACCACGATGCGCGTTCCCCCGGCCCCGGCCGTCACCGAGGCAACCGCGTGATCCAGCGTCCAGGTCTCGTAATACCAGCTGCGCCAAAACCAGTCGAGATTGCGCCCGACCGTGTGGTTGAAGGTGTTGAAGAAATCCCAGGGCTTGGGATGCTTGAAGGCCCAGCGGCGGAAATAGGTGTGATAGGCTCGCTGAAACAGACTGTCACCCAGCAGGCCGCGCAGCGCCACCAGCACCGTGGCGGGCTTGGAATACGATGCGTTGCCGTTCTGCCCCGGGTAGAGGTAGTCGGTCCAGCGCATCATTTCGCTCTCGTACCCCGACCTGGCAGTCGCGATATAGCTATTCTGGTCGCCGCGGTCCGCATTGCGCCCCGGAAAGAACTCATTGCTGGCGTGATTCTCATTGAACGTGGTGGTGCCCTCGTCCATCCAGCCGTAGCGTCGCTCGTCGGTGCCGACCATCATGGGCACCCACATGTGGGCCAGCTCGTGCGCGATGACGTAGTACAGCGCGCTGTCGCTCCGGCCCCGGTAGTCCCCGATCAGCGTCATCATGGGGAATTCCATCCCGCCGCCGATGATCCCGGCGCCCTCGACGGCGCTCATGTGCGACCAGGGGTACGGGAGCGCGGTGTAGCGGGAGTGATGGCTGATGGAGTGTTGGACGAAGCGGGCGGCGCTCTTCCAGAGGGTGGCCGGCGCGCGGTACAGAGCATCGGCCCGTGCGTACCCGATGGTGCCGTCCCCGTCCCGGTCGCCCACCGGCGTCCGGGCCGCGTCCCAGAGCGAGGCGCTGGTGGCGGAGAAGGCCACGTCGCGCACGCGTTGGGCGCGATAGCGCCAGCTGAGCCGCCCGGTGGGGCTGGGGCGCGTCGCCTTGCCGGGTCCCAGGTCGCCGGGGCCCAGGATCGAGATCACCTGGTCGCTCTGCTCGGCCCTTCGCAGGCGGTCGGCGATGGCGTCCGGCAGCACTTCCGCCGGATTCTGCAGCTCGCCGGTGCCCAGGACGACCCACCCTTCGGGGACCTCCACCGCGTATTCATAGTCGCCGAATCCGTCGTAGAACTCGGCGGAGCTGAGGTAGGGATCCGTATGCCAGCCAACGACGTCGTCGTATACCGCCATGCGCGGAAACCAATAGGCGACGAAGAACAGGTCGTCGCCGTTCCACCCCATCCGCCCGGCGCTCTCCCGGGGAACCTGGAATTCCCAGGCGAGGTCCAGCACGATCGAGTCGCCCGGCGCTACCGGCCGCGGCGGCGTGAGCCGCATGATGGTGCCGCTCACCCGGTACCCGGGACGTCCCGGCGCTCCCGCCGCCAGCGCCTGCCCGTTGACGGTGACCGATCCGAGCTGCACGCCCCCGGTGATTTCCGCCGGCTCGTTCCGCGGCACGCCCGGCGCGTGGAGGTTCTGATATAGATGGAGATACAGAAAGCCCAGAGTATCCGGCGAGCGGTTGAAGTACACCACGCGCTCGGTGCCGGAGAGCCGCTTGGTGTCCGGAGCCAGGGACGCCCGGATGTCGTAGCGCGTCCATTGCTGCCAGTACCTGGGTCCGGGCTCGCCGGTCTGGGAGCGCGTGCCCTTGGCCAACGCCCGCTGGAACTCGAGCGGCGGCACCACGGGGTAGGGAATGGGTCGTTGTGCCACCAGCGGCGCGCTACTCAACAGGGTGCCGAGGATCAGGGCGGCAGGGCGCATCCTTCAGCCTCCGGGAGGATCGTCAGGGGTGGTTGCAGGGTACGACCACCAGCCGGCGTTCGCAAGCGTAAACGTATTGTCAGGGGGGGGGTCCGCATGCCATCTTGTTCAGCAGTGCAGCGCTCAGCGTGGAGTCTCTTGGCCCGCGGCGTCGCGGCGACGCTCGCGATCTCGGCCTGCGCCGCGGCATCGCAGGGCCCGGCGCGCGGAAGCTCGAACGTCATCACGCGGGAGGAACTGGAGGCGACTCCAACCACCAGTGCGTATGACGCGGTGCAGCGGCTACGTCCCCAGTGGATTACCCGCCCCAGGGCCAGCACCCTCCAGCCCGGCGGCAACCCGATCATCGTATTCGTGGATCGCAGTCAGTTCGGGGTGCTGGAGAGCCTGCGCAGTCTGAACACGGACCAGATTGAACGGATGGAATTCGTGGCGGCCCGAGACGCGACGACGCGTTATGGCACCGGCTATCCCAGCGGCATCGTGGAGGTCACGACCCGGCGCCGCTGACCGGTAACGCGGGCGCTAGCCGGAGCGTCCCTTCGCCACCTGCCGCTCCATGCCTTCCTCGAAGAACTTCTTGTTCTTCTCGATGTAGGCCTTGAACTGATCCGGCGTGTCTTCTTCAGCGAAGATGGCGGTCACGGGGCACTCGGGCTCGCAGGCGCCGCAGTCAATGCACTCGTCCGGGTGGATGTAGAGCTGGTCCTCGCCCTCATAAATGCAATCCACCGGGCACACGTCCACGCAACCCCGGTCCTTCACCCCAATGCACGGCTCGGCGATGATATAGGTCATGGCGTTTCTCCGGTCGGAATGTTGCAAGGCTCCAAAAGCAGTGTCAAGTCGCGGCGTTGCCCGTGTCGCGGCGTTGCCCGGGCACAGGGACCGGCGCATCTTCTTCCCCATGCGGATCGCGTCGCTGCTGGCCAGCGCCACCGAGATGGTCTACGCCCTGGAACTCGGGGATCGGCTGGTCGCGATCTCCCACGAATGCGATTACCCCCCAGAGGCCCTGAGCCGGCCGCGCGTGAGCCGGCCCCGCTTCGACCCCGCGGGCCTTTCCAGCGGCGCCATTGACGCCGCCGTACGGGCGTCCATGGCCAGCCACGGCGCCGTGTACCAATTGGACGAGGACGGACTCCGCGCCGCCCGCCCGGACCTGATTCTGACCCAAGCGGTCTGTGAAGTCTGCGCGGTGCCGACCACCATGGCGGAGCAGGCCGTCCGGGCGGTGGGAGGCGGAGCGCGGGTGCTCGCATTGGACGCTCATACCGTGGCCGACATCTTCGAATCCATCCGCGTCGTGGCGACCGTGGCCGGCGTTCCTGAGCGTGGCGAACGGCTGGTGGCGTCGTACGAGGAGCGGCTGGCCGGGGCACGCCGGGCCGGCGACGGCGCCGGGCGGCCCGGGGTGCTCGCCATCGAGTGGCTCGATCCGCCCTTCGTGCCGGGCCATTGGGTGCCGGAGATGATCGAGCTGGCGGGAGGCCGGTGTCTGGCCGGCGACATCGGGCGGCCGTCGCGCCAGGTCTCGTGGGATCACCTGGCGACGCTGGATCCGGACGTCCTGATCGTGATGCCCTGCGGATTCGGGTTGGAGCGCTCGCGCGAAGAGACTCGGGCCCACACGGCGGCGCTGGCGCGCGTGGCCCCACGAGCCATTGAGGCCGGCCGCGCGTTCGTGGTGGACGGCTCGGCCTACTTCAACCGCTCGGGGCCGCGGGTGGTGGACGGGGTTGAGATCCTCGCGGCACTGCTGCGCCCTGATCGGATGGCCACCGTGGATCTGGCCGGGCGGGCGGAACCGATAACCGAAGACTGATCACCAACGTCGAACAGCGGAGAAACCTCCATGCAACTCCCCTCCATGCGTTACGACCCCCGCTTCGTGCAGCCTATGCGCGAGGAGCTGACCCGCCTCGGCTTTCAGGAGCTGTTGACCCCGGACGAGGTGGACGCCACGGTTCGTGAGCCAAGCGGCACCCTGTTGCTGGTAGTCAATTCCGTGTGCGGCTGCGCCGCGGGCCGCGCCCGGCCCGGCGTGACCCTGTCCTTGCAGCACCGGCATCGACCCGATCGCCTGGCCACCGTGTTTGCCGGCATGGAGCTGGAGGCGACTGACCGGGCGCGGAGCTACTTCGCCCCGTACCCGCCGTCCTCGCCCCAGATCGCGTTGTTCAAAGAAGGACGCCTGGTCTTCATGCTCGAGCGAAAGGACATCGAGCGGCGCCCGCCGGAGGACATCGCCGGAGACCTCGCTGGGGCGTTCGACGCGCACTGCGCGTGATCCTGCTGGATCCCGACGCGCATCCGGTGATCGCGCATCGAGGAGCGAGCGGGCAGTATCCTGAGAACACGTTGCTGGCGTTCGCCAAGGCCAGGGAGCAGGGAGCGGACGCGCTGGAGCTGGACGTGCGGGTTACGGCGGACGGCGTACCGATCGTCCTGCACGATCCCACGCTGGAGCGGACCACGAACGGCGTGGGCATGGCCGCCCGGCTTTCTTGGACGGAGGTGCGCCGCGTGGACGCCGGGCGCGGAGAGCGCATCCCCACGCTGGCCGAGGTCCTGGCTGGCTTCCCCACGACGCCGTTATTGGTGGAGATCAAGGAGCCCGAGGCGGGGCCGGCGGCGCTCGACGTGTTGCGGAGGCACCGAGCGGCGGACCGCGTGCTCCTGGGGGCGTTTCAGCGGGCTGCGCTAACGCCCTTTCGCGGAACCGAGTTTGCGCGGTCGCCGGTCCGGCCGGAGGTGGCCCTGTTCTGGGCCGGATCGCGCCTGGGCTGGCGGGTGGGAATCGGCTCGTGCCGGGCGTTCAGCGTGCCCGAGTACTCCGGCCGGCTACGCGTGGTGGATCCACGGTTCCTCGGCGCCGCCCGGCGCGCGGGTCTGCCGGTCCACGTCTGGACGGTGGACGACCCGGCAACGGCCGGTCGTCTGCGGGCACTCGGGGTTTGCGGGATTATCACCAACTATCCGGGACGGATGAAGACGGCGATACCAACTGCGTAAGGGGCCGGTACGGGGCGAGGGGTGAGGGGTACCCCTTACCCCTCACCTCTCACGCAGGTTCTTGCCGCTCAGTCTTGGGTCAGTTCGCGGAAAGGCCCTTCCAGTTGTTGCAGTGCCGCTTCCAGCTCCGCGCGCTGGTTCCCGAATCCCAATCGCAGGTGCTGTGGCAGGCCAAAGTGCTCGCCGGGCACCAGCAGGATGCTGTGCCGTGCCCGGATGCGCTCCACCAGCTCCACCGCGTCCGCCGGGTGCCGGTAATGGACGAAGCAGATCGCCCCGGCTTCGGGGTCGCGCCACTCGAAGAGACCTCCGAATCGCTTGAGCCAGGCATTCATCACCGGGTAGTTCTGGTTGAGGATCCCGCGGGTGCGGGTCAGGATCTTCTCCCGCACGCCCAGCGCCTCCCGGCCCAAGAAGTCGCTCATGGGCGTGGGGCCGATCACGGTGTAGTCATGCCGGCGCCAGAGGCGCTCGATCATGTCGGGGGGCCCCACCACCCACCCGAGCCGCAGCCCGGGGAGGCCGTAAGCCTTGGACAGGCCGTTGCTCACCAGGACGCGCTCGTAACTCCCCCAGAACGACGGCGTGGTCTGGCCGTTGCGCTCGGCGCCCTGATAGACCTCGTCGGCCAGGAGCCAGGCGCCGGCCGCGCGGGCGCGCTCGACGATGAGCGCCCGGGCGTCCTGCGAGAGGATATGGCCGGTGGGATTGTTGGGGTTGGTGACCACGATCAGCTTGGTCTGCGGCGTGATGGCCCGCCGGATCTCGTCGGGGTGGGGCTCCCAGTTGCGGTCGGCGTGGAGCGCGAAGGTCGCGACCCGGGCCCCGAAGTTCTGGGCCAGCCCCCAGGTTTGCATGTAGGTCGGGACTTGGATCGCCACCTGGTCGCCCCGCTCGATCAGGGTCCAGCAGGCGATGAAGTTGGCTTCCGCCGACCCCACCGTCACCAACACCTGGTCTTCGGTGGCGCCCGGGTACAGGGCGGCGATGGCGGCGCGCAGTGCGTCGGTGCCGTTGGATTGGCTATACCCCAGTGGTAAACGCCCGAGCGCCTGGTCGTCGCCTCCCGAAAGCGCCAGCAGCTCGTCAATCGATAGCGGGTGGACGCCGCTCTCGGACAGGTTGATCCGGACGCGGTTCTCCCACGCGCTTTGCCAGCGCTCGAGCTCGAAGGGGACAAAGGTCATGTGGGGAGCGTGTGGCTCGGTTATCGGTTCTCGGTCATCTCAACCCGGCACGCGGGACCAAATCGAGATGACGCCACACATGGAGGTCCCGGTGTTGAACTGGGGTGGTATGCTCGACGACCCACGATAGACCTCGATGCCTTCGATCTGATCCGGGGTCATTTCGTCCAGGTCGCCCAGGTAGGGGATGCCGTCCAGGAAATACTGGATGGGGCAGGCGCCCATGATCCGGCGCGTTTCGCTGAACGACGTCACCCGGCAGGTGCCGAAGTCGCAGTCCACCCGGAGCCCCGGCACCCGGCGCAGCATGTCGCTCATCACCCGCGGCTGCCGCTCTTCGATGTCCTTGCGGGTGACGAAATAGCCACCGTGGCCCGCCGCCTTGCGGGCGTTGAACTCGTGCATCTTGGCAGCCGGCTCCCGTTCCCTTCCCTCGATCACCACCTCGGGCAGCGCCACGGTGCGGGTGTCCACCCGCACCGCCAGTTCCGTGGTGTGGCCCGCCTCGAGGGTGAGGTTGTGGACGATGGGGGCGCGGTTGGGGTGGCGGAACTCCAGCACCAGTTCGCCCGGCGTGAGACCGGCCAGCCGAAACGCGCCATCCTGGTTGGTGATGGCCCACTGCCGCGAGCCGCGGATCACTACCTGAATGCCCATCAGGGGTTCGCCGGTTTGAGCGGCGGTCACGATGCCGGCGCGACCGCGGTCGCGGCCTGCTGCTGACCTGGCTGATCCTGGGCCCGAATCGGCCTCGGGGTTGCGAGGGAAAGCGAGAACGCGAGCGCACCCGCGACGCGCGGGAGGATGCTGCCGGTACCAAACACCTGCCAGTCTCCACGTGGGGGGAAGGACCCCGGGCACTCCCTATAATAAACGTGATACCCACAAGGGCAACCACCGTTGGGGGGTGTCGGGTGGTGGAGTCCCTTCATGGTGGCGGTCGCCCACGGGTCAACGAGGTTCCGCCTAATGCACAGTACCGTTTAGACTTGCGTCCGCTAGCTTACGGCGGGCGGCCCCCCCTCAGAGGGCCCCACAAACTCGAGACGGTGGTGCCAACGGGTGACGCAATGATCCGCCGACCGGCGCGGCGTGGGCGGCTGCGGTTCGGGCTGGCACTGTGGGCCGGGGTGACGGGGACGGTCTTCGGGAACCCGGCGGCCGGCCAGGAGGCGCGCGCCGTGCGCGTCGAACGTGACCTGCCGGTGATTGACGGCCGGCTCCAAGATCCCGCCTGGACCGAGGCGCCGGCGCTCACGCAGCTCACCCAGCGTGAGCCGGTGGAAGGTGCCACGCCCAGCGAGTCCACCGAGGTCCGCTTCGTGTATTCGGACGAGGCCCTGTATGTGGGATTCCGCGGCTTCGACAGCGCGCCCGATCGCATCGTGGGTCGCCTGGTGCGGCGGGACCAGCGG
>Ga0209342_10003348_pt1 | contig 16890 bp, 29 predicted proteins | sample RifCSP16_2_FD_184023 | JGI IMG/M metagenome (GOLD analysis project Ga0209342, IMG submission 184023) | Soil microbial communities from Rifle, Colorado - Rifle CSP2_sed 16_2 (SPAdes) (version 2) | ecosystem: Environmental > Terrestrial > Deep subsurface > Rock core/Sediment | place: Rifle... | reverse complement strand
ACGGAACCCGCCGATAGGCCCCGTGCAGAGCGACACATCACGGCCCTCTACCGCATAGCCGGCGCCAAGAAGCCCGCCTTCGAGTGGTCTCTCTCGCCGGTCCTGGCCTACAAGACCATCTCGAAGCGGAACTACGAAGGCGCCTGGTTCTGGGGCCAGCACGACATCGCCTGGGTCGGCTTCTACCAGTTCTGCTCCGAGATCGGCGTCCCCTTCACCGACCAGATGAAGGAAGCCATCGGCCACTGGGTCGAAGTGTCCAAGTCCTGCATGTGGTTCTGGCCCTTCGAGGACCTGTGCGTCGTCTGCGACAGGCCCGCTCACCAGTCGCTCGACGCGGAATCGAGACTGCATGGCGAAGACGGCCCCTGCTTCGAGGACAGGTCAGGCTGGCAGAGGTACGCCTGGCATGGGGTCATCGTGCCTCCGAAGGTCATCCTGCACGCCGACGAACTCTCGCCGGCCGAGATCGACGGCGAATCGAATCAGGAAGTGCGCCGCGTCATGGTCGAACGATTCGGGCGTGACCGATACCTCATGGAAGGTGGCGCCAAGCTCGTCCATGAGGACGAGTGGGGCAAGCTCTGGAGGCGCGACGTGGCCTTCGACAACCCGCGCGAGCCGCTTCTCATGGTGCAGGTCAAGAACTCGACCCCCGAAGGCGCCTGGGAGTACACAGGAGCGGTTGTCGAGAAGGATGGCGTCATGATCCGCGAGAAGCGGTTCGTGCCGAAGCTGAACGAAGACGGCGAGATCTACTTCAAGGACTACTTCCTGCGAGTGGCACCCACCATCCGGCCCATGACGGCGCGAGCAGCGGTGGCGTCCACGTTCCAGATGACACCCCAGACCTACGCGCCCCAAGAGCAGTCATGACGCGCGTCGAGCACCAACGGTTTCCCATGCGCCCCATGCCGGCGCCGAGACCGCGATACGGACAGGGCCGCACCTACAACCAGAAGAGCTACACCGCCTGGAAAGAACAGGTGCGCACCATCTGGGGCGAGAAGCGCTTCACCGGGCAGGTCGAAGTGCGCGTCACCCTCCACGAGTGGAACGACAAGAGCGACGTGGACAACCTGCTCAAGAGCTGTCTCGATGCGCTGTCTGGAATCGCCTTCGAGGATGATTCGCTCAAGTACGTGCGCTCGGCCAGCATCCGCTGCGCCGACAAGAAGACCGAAGGGTTCGAGATCGAGGTACAGAGCCTGAACTGGAAGGAAATATGATGTTGAAGACCAAAGAAGACCGCATGCTGGTGTTGGTGTTCGCTCTCATCATCGCCATCGTGGCCTTCGGGAGCCGCGCCGAAGCGGACGAAACGCTGCTCAACGTCTACGTCGAGTCGATGCAGTTCTGCGAGCCGCCGCTCTTCAATGGGATCATCGAGGAAGTCGATGTCTATATGGATGTCCCTGCCGGGCGCAACTGCACGTTCCTCCAGCTCGGATTCGAGTACGACGACACGAAGTTTCACATCATCGACATCAATCTCGGGCCGGCCATCACCCAGGGCGCGTTCCTGGAAACCAACCTCGACGCTCCGCTCGCGACGTATTGCTCGAACCCGGCCGGGAACACGGTCGCCATCGCCCAGGCGTCGAGCCCGAATCCGGGGAACGTCGTGGTGCAGGACGGCAACTGGCAGCACGTCTTTACGCTCGTCTTGCAGCTTGAGCCGTATTCGAATCCGTACAACACGGTGCTTTGGATCTCGTGCAACACGGATCTTTACGTGAGCGAGATCCTTCTCGACAATCCGCCCGCGTCGTTCACTTATGGGACGACTGGGCTCGGAATTGCAGCGGCATGCTTGCGGTTCGGCATCTGGCAGGCGCCTGAATCCTGCACCCTGCCGGCTGACTGTGCGGGTGGTGGCTGGGCGCCCTGCCCCCGCTGCCCGCCGGACCTGGGCGACCCGAAGTCTGCGGCGCCCACGACCACCTGGACCGCAACCAAGGAGCTGTACCGATGACACCGATCATGCCCAACGAACTTGAGGTCCGCTTCACGTACCACAAGCCCAAAGACGGCCAGCCTGAGAAGTACACCGAGATGCGCGAGAAGGCCAAGAGTCTGGCGTATCTCATCGTGGGCTCGACGCCAGAGAGTCGCGAGCAGTCCTTGACGTTGACGGCGCTGGAAGAGGCGGTCATGTGGGCGAATGCAGCAATCGCCAGGCGTGGCTGAGGTTGCGGGGGCCTGCGGAGCCGGCTGTCTCGGATCTGATGACCTCCCAGGGACGGCAGCTCTTAAGGCCCCCATTCGAGAGGAGACGCGATGGCGAGCAAACTGGCCGACAAGACGCCGTGCGGCAATAGACACTTCGAGGACTTCTGCGTCGGGTGCGGGACCTCAGAGTACGTTTGCAGTGTCGATCACGAGTGGGCGCTCGCCCGCCTCGACACCGTGACGAAGGAGCGGGACCGGCTGGTGGAGGCTCTGGAGCAAATCGGCATCTGCGAGCTGGAGCTTGTGAACGGCGGTTACGCCAACAAGAATCAGGGTGCTCTTGAGTGTACGGATGATATGGCAAAGATCGCCAACGATGCCCTGGAAGCGCTGGAAGAGTCAGGTAGTAAGCCATGAAGAACGGCGACTTCGTTCGACTCAAGGCTTACGGGCCGCGCTGGTCGCAGCCAGGCAAGTGGCACGTCGTCACGTGGTCCGCCGCCTATGGCGACGGTGATCTCTACGCCCGAACAGTCTGCTGGCGCCGCTACCCGCGCACGGCGATCCAGGTGGCACCCAAGAAGAGGCGCCCGACGCTGGAGCCGGACTGGTGGTGCAAGCGGTGCTTGCGATACGTCGAGGAGAAGCCATGACCGAGCCGAACGACTGGGCGCTCAACCTGGCGCGGGAGCACCACTGCCGGTACTGCGACCGTGAGGACATCGCTGGTCTAAAGTGCGCCTTGGACATCGAAGACGCCGCCGAGGCGTTCCGCCAAGCCCACCGCGAGGGGTACGAGGCGGCGCTGCGGGAGGTGCGCTGGAAGATCGGCAACGACACCGTGGACATGGGAGCGCCGATGACATACGTCAGGGCTCTGAACCAGTGGATCGCCGCCAAGCTGAAGGAGGCGCCATGAGCCCCGAGGAGAGGGCGCAACACGTTGCGCGAGAGATCGCGCGAGTGCAGGAGGAGGAGCATCCGCACAAGCTAATCGTCGGCATCCTGGAGTGCGCCATCCGCGAGGCGGTCGAGGAGGAGCGCAAGCGTGCCTGGCGAGATGCGCATGGAGCCGAGCCGTCACAAGAAATCCTGGACGAAATGGACCGAAGGGCGAAAACCACATGACAAAGCAGCGCCGGGGTGGCTTGGTGGGAAACGTCCTCCCTGCTAGGCTGATGGGACCCCCCGGCGCTGCACTCCACCTTCAACTACGGCGGGTTTCCAGGATGCGATCTCTTCCCCCAAGAGAAGTTGTGCGACCAACCAAACCGCACCCTGGACGCCCGTCTCACAACTCTGGGAGGTCTTCCTGATGGCCTGGAAAAGCCTCGCACTCGTTGCGATGACCATGAGCGACACCGGCGACCTCGACTCCTGCATCGTCGGCAACCTAACGCTCACCACCGGGGGTCCGAAGTGGCTCGAAGGCATCGCCCCCTCGGCCGTCCGCCCCTCGCCAACAGGCGGTATCGACATCCACGGCCACGACGCACTCAAGTTCCTCGCCAAGTTCAGCCGCGTCCTCCTCTGGCACATGCCGCACGAGAACGCCATCGAAGAAATCCACTTCCTCTCGCGCGGCCTGACAAGCGTCGGCTTCGAGATCCGATACTCCGTCATCGGCCAAGAAGCCCGGCCCTTTCCGGCCGAGTACCTGCGGCTCGTCTCGAACCAGTTCGTGCTTCGCGGTACAGACGGCAACCTCATCAACGTCTACCAGGGCCAAGGCCCCATGACCGCCGTCTGCGATGTCCGCCGCCCTGAATACGCCGAGGGTTACATCAACCTCCTGAAGTGGCTCTTCGAGCGCCAGTACAAGAGCCACAGGCCCGACTTCCTGTTCGCCGACACGATGGAAGTGCCGCTCTACTGGGGCACGGCCACCAACTTCCCCGTCATCAACTGGGCCGACTGGAGCTTCGGCTGGGACCACCTTCTCTTCAGGGCACAGGGGCGCCTCTGCCCGGTCGTCGGCCACAATGCCGGCACGAACCACAGATACCTCTACAACCGCCTCGAAGAGCACATGATGCGCCTGGGATCGGTTGACAACGTCGCGAAGCGCGTCTCGGACCTGGACCGCCTAGGTTCGGTCGGCATCGCGAGCGAGCACCGCGACATGCCGCAGGACCCGGCATACTGGCCCGCGCTCTACAAGAAGCTCCAGTCGTTTGGCGTTCCCGACCACAAGGTCTACTTGCAGTGCGCGCGCACCGACAGCCCTTGGCGGCTCTGGATGCCGCCCACAGGATGCCCCATCGAGATCCTGCCATGATCCACTTGGCCGTCATAGGAAGCCGCACATGGACGGACGAAAACCTGATCCGTGCCCACCTGGATGGCATGCGCCAGGCGTACTCTGACAGTGAAGTCGGCATCGTCTCGGGCGGCGCGGACGGCGCCGACAAGATCGGTGCCCGACTGGCACGAGAGATGGGCCTCGAAGTGACCATCATGCTTCCGAACTACCGGCAGTTCGGGCGATCAGCACCGCTCCAACGCAACAAGAAGATCGTAGACAAGGCCGATATGGTCCTCGCATTCTGGAACGGAGCCAGCAGAGGCACGGCACATGCCCTTGGCTACGCGAAAGAGAGAAAGAAGCGCACGCTCGTCGTTTACCCCGATGGCAAGCACGAGGTCCGAGGATGATCGAGAAGCCCGAGATGCGCGTCTCCCACAGGTCCCAGAACTTCTCCAGGGGCCGCAAAGGGTACAGGCCAGAAGCCATCGTCATCCACGTGACAGACGGCGGCATGCCGGGATGCCTCCTCTGGCTCTGCTCCGTTTCGAGCAAGGTGAGTTCTCATTACCTCATCTCGCGCCTCGGGCACATCTACAACATGGTGGACGACGCGAACACCGCCTGGCATGCCGGCGCCATCTGGCGCCCGAGCTGGAAGCTCATCAAAGAGAAAGTCAACCCGAACAGCTACACCATCGGCATTGAGCATGAAGGCTGGGAGCACCGCACGTGGCCGGACGTGCAGGTCGAGGCCAGCATCAAGCTCGTCTCCTGGCTCTGTCAGCAGCACTTCATCCCGGCCGACGTTGACCACATCGTTCCGCACTGGCAGATTCGGAACTCGAAGACGTGCCCCGGGCGGTACGCGCCGCTCGGGCGACTCCTGAACGGCGTGCAGATGCTCTTGAAGGACCCCGAACCGAAGGAGAAGACCGATGGCACAGAAGGCCGAGTGGCAAGCGAAGGCGACACACGAGAACCAGGTGAGGTTGATTCTCCCGGAGGCGGCGCGTCTCGTGCGTAACGGCATGGAGTACACGGACGATGTTCTGACCCAGGACGCCGCTGGGCTCCTCCTCATCGACCTGGCGCTGGCTCTCACGAGCTTGTCGAAGAAGGATGTCCAGAAGCACTTGGATGGGTGACAGGATGTTGCTTCGCATGCGCCGAGCGCGCCTTGAAGCGGGTCTCCTTCTCACCGAGGCCGGGAAGCGCCTCGGAATGACGCCCCAGGTGCTCGGCCGACTAGAGCTTGGGCGAGCTGTCCCGTGGCCGTCCCTGCGCAAGCGCATGTCCGAGTTGTACGGCATCCCCGAGGACAAGCTCTTCGCTGATATTGACGCGAACCAGGAGTACCTGAAGAAGATCGCCGGAAAGTCCAAAGAGGAAATCGAGAAGTTAACCGATGGACCTTGACATGCGAGTCGGCAAGCCGGAGACACTATCCGGGTTCAAGGACGGCTTCGCCGCATTCCCGGTCCGGTTCTACGACACGTACATCGACTGCAACTGTGTGTTGGGCTCTTGCTTGGCATTCAGCAACCGGGAGTGGCGCATGGGTGAAAAAGAGTTCAAGGAACTGCTCCAGGCGAAGCTCGAAGTCTTGTACATGAGCATTCTCGACGAACACCGCAGGCACAACCGGCTCACGCTGGACGAGCATTCCGGGAAGATAGATCCTGGGCTTGATCCTCGGGAGCCGGACGAGTAAGATCTGGAGCAAGGTGGAAGTGCCTCTCCGCCTTTCTTCAGGTAGGGGCGCCGGGACTTCCACTCTCGGCGCCCCGGTCACTTTCCCCCTTGACCTCAAGCAAGCTTCGTGCCCATGATTCCACTTGGGCTTGTGTGGATCTGGGCGGTGTGGTGTGGCTGGTCCGGCGAAAAGTGCCTTCGCGATTCTGGATCAGCCGCCTGCGTTCCCCGACATGGATCGCGACCTGCTGCTTCGGCTCGGCTTCACGGCGTCTCCCACTGAAGGCCAACAAGTAAAGCTCTGGCACCGTCTTGCGGGCGATGTGGAGCTTTTCATCTTCGGCGGATTCGTTCGTACCTTCGACGAACTCGACGCCCAGAACCACGTCAAGCCGATCCCCGACAAAGCCTACCTGCGAAGCGCCCTCCGACACATCCACGAGAACTACGGCGAGTCGGGCGACGTGTGCGCCATCTCCAAGAGCCGCCAGCTCATGCTGACCTGGCTCTGCTGCGCCTACGCCGTCTGGGAGGCCCGCTTCCACCCGCACAGTCGCGTCATGATCCAGTCGAAGAAGGCCGAAGACGCCTGGGCGCTCGTCTACTCGCAGGACTGGCTCTCGTCCCGCTGCGGGTTCATCGAGTGGGCCATGCCGCCCTGGCTTCGTCCGCGTGAAGCCTCGGGCGAAGAGCGCGTCGAAGTCCTCGGCACCAGGGGCAAGCTCACCTACAAGAACGGTTCGTCCATCTGGGGCGTGCCCCAGGGTCCGCACATGTTCCGGTCCTACACCGCGAGCCTCGCCATCTGCGACGAGTGCTGCTTCCAAGAAGAGTTCGAGGAGGCGTACACGGCGGCCTTGCCGATGGCTCGCAAGATCGTGCTCGTCACGACCGCCGCTGCGGGGACCTTCTACGCGCGGCTCGTCGAGGAAGAGGAAGAAGAGGAGGCGGCTTGAAGTGAGTCAGACAAGAATCGAAACCCTCTGGTCGAATCAGACCGGAGTGACGCTCTCGAACGCTGGGAACATCTTCCTTGAGGCCGGAGGCAACGCCCGCACCTCTTGGGTTCCGGCTGGTACTTGGGGCGCAGGCACGCACGTCACGACCGAGGCGGGCGCTGCCTTCACAAACGCAGTGGACACCTTCCGTGGCTGGCCGAGTTGGAGACGTGAGCACACGTTCACAGTCCCAGTCAAAAACGCAGACCGACTCATCTTCGAGTGGCGCGGCGAAGTCGTTGGCGATGCGACCGGATTCGCCAACAACGCGGCCCTTCCGGCCAACCAGACACGCCTTTGGTGGGGTTCGACTACGCGGTGCCATGCAGCCGGTTCTTTTGTTGCAGACGCCGCTGATGCAGATGGTGATTACATGTGGGAGCCGCCCATCATCTGCTACAACCAGAACCAGAAGGGCAACAACGCGCAGGTTTTCGCTGGCGGGTCGCAGGCAACAGGCCCCGAGCCAGTCATCGCGGCGAGCGGGTTCGCGCTCTACACCCGTAATCTGACCGCTATCCAGCGGATAGATCCCAACACCGGCCTGGGCGATGCGACTGCCAATTCGGAACTGCGGCATGTCTTGCCGATGACTGGAATGCAGAAGGTTCCTTTCGACGTGGGCTCTGGTGGTTCGTCCCCAATTGGGAATTGTGGGCTTCTGTGGGGATTCACTGCAAACGGAACAGGTGGTGCGTCACGTTTCCCGAAGGACAAGGATCGCCTCGGCTGGATGATCGAGGTCGGTTATGCCGACACGGTCATGTGGGGGGTGCTCGGAGCAATGAACGCTGCAACGCCGAGCGGCGTGGCAGTTCCGCTCCGGCTTCGTACAAGCGGTCTCAAGTACGTTTGGGTGACATTCATCGAGAACGCGCCGCCGACTGGCGCTGCTTCGCCATACCTCGACTTCACGACTGCCTCGATGGTGGTCAAGGGCAAGATCAAGGTCGTGTACATGTACGACACGCCTCGGTCATTCTGAAAGGAGACCCAGCATGACATGCCCCGCCTGCGGATACTGCCCCGCCTGCGGCAGGCGCGACGCGCAGCCCTACACCCACTGGCCCTGGCCCTACTACCGCTGGAACGGCCCGTACTACTACCACTGGGTCACGAACCCACCGGCAACCGAGATCCACTGGAACTCGACGACGACCTCGGCGACTTCGACTGAAGACGGAATCCTGCCGTGGGACCCGAAAGAGAAGGACGCCGCAGCATGAACGAACGGGCGGAAGACATCCAGAAAGGCGTCGCGCGGTACACGACCAAGGACGGCGTGCGCACGATGCGGCTGCATTACTCCGCCGACCCCGACAAGGACCCCGACACAACCAAGGGTCACGAGTGGCTTGCGCGCCAACTCCGGGGCTACGCGGGCGGCATGAACGGCGTCCGCTGGCGGCGTGAGATGGAGATTGACTGGTCGATCCACGGCACAGAGCGCGTGTGGCCTGAGTTCGTCTCCAAGATGGAGCCGCGCATCACATGCGAGCCCTTCGACGTGCCTGAACACTGGCCCATCTGGTGCGGCTACGACTACGGTTCGGTGAACCCCTTCGCCTGGGTCGCAATCGCCTGGGAGTCCGAAGACCTCTGCTACCTCATCGACGAGATCTACCACCGGAAGACGCCACTTCACGAGCAGGCGCGCCTGATCCGCAGTCGGCCCTACTTCGAGCGCATCCAGGGCACCATCGGCGACCGCTCCATCTGGAATATCACGCAGCAGTCTCGGGAAGGCGAGCACGAGGCGACCTCCATCGGCGCCATCTTGCACAACGAATACGACCTCTATATCGAGAAGTCGTCTGCGACGCCGGGGAACGACATCGCGTTCCGCGACCTCCTGAACGGCGTCCTCTGGCGGAACCTGGAAGCGCCTCAGTTCATCATCTTCAACGATTGCAAGAACACGCTCCGGGAGTTCCGCAACCTTCGCATGCGGGACTGGGTCTCGCAGGCAGCGCGGGACCGGCAGAATCGCCCCGAAGAGATCTTGGGCAAGGAGAATCACGCATGGGACGCCATAAAGTACGTCATGCTCTCAAGGCACCACGAGAGCCCCGAACTGCTTGGGCCTCCGGAGGGGACCTTCGAGTGGTACCGCCAGAGATTGATCCAGTTACGGCGTCATCGGGAAACGGTGCTCTCTTGACCGGCACCCGCTGGGAGATGGCCGTGGACGAGGTTCCCGAAGACCGGCCCGGGGCGCCGCTCGTGACCTATGCGTGCAAGAAGTGCGACACCAAGGACCAGAACCGCACGCACTTCATTGTCGAGTACAAGATCTGCGCCCATTGCGGCCAGAGGTGCAAGGCCGAGATCAAGGACTAGTCGTGAAGCGTACATTCTGCGATTGGTGTGAGAGTGAAATCACCAACCTGCGTTACGACCGGGTGCCTTGGGGTTCGCATCGTCTGGACCTCTGTACCACCTGCTTCCCGCACTACCAGGAGTTCGAGCGTGAGCGAGAGGCGATTGCGGTACGTGAATCAGCGAACTTGGATGCGGCACTGGCGGATCTCGCGGCTCGCATCCTGGCGCGTGTCAAGGCGATGCGCCCACAGATACTCCTAGAGGGGAACACTGTCTATGGCCCAACGACGTTCCACATCGAGCCGCAAGGGAACGCGCAGCTACAGTGACGTAGCCCCATCGACTAAGGGGATCGCGCGTAGCCCACGCTACCGCTCGGGCGTCGTGGCCGAGGCGGTCAAGGAGCGCGTCCGCTCGACCAAGCGCAAGCGCCAGGACGACGTAACGTTCTGGGAGGACAGACTCAACCTCGGCAAGCGCGAGGCCGAGCCCTACATGGTCGAGTTCGCCCGCAACATGGAGTTCTACGTCGGCCAGCAGGAACCTGTCGTAGACCCCTGGATGGGCGAGCCCCGCATCGCGTCCGAGAACATCCTGACCATCAACCGGATTCTCCCATCCTTGGCGACCATGAACGCCCAGATCATGTGGCGCATCCCGTGGTTCCGAGTCGAGAACCGGCAGCCGGTCTTGGACCTGGCCCAGAATCCCGAGATCAGGCGCGAGAACGCCGAGTACACGCTGAACTACGTCATGCAGACGCCGCGCAACAACCTGCTCGGTAACGCTCGCCTCATGGTGCTTTCGTCCGAACTCGCCTACGGCGCTCTCAAGGTCACGTATACGCCCGACGAAGGCCACGACCCCGAAGCCGGGAAACCCGAGGAGCTGGGGGAGCTGACCGTCAAGGTGGACCCCGAGACTGGGATGGAAGTGGCTGAGATCGAGGGCGGCATCCCCAAGGTGGACCCCAAGACGGGCAAGCTCATGAGACGCGGGCGGAACAAGTTCGTCCTGGATACCCGGAACCCGTCCGACTACTACCGCATCGACTGGGTGGACTGGCGGGACTTCGTCCACGACCCCGAAGGCACGAACGACATCCACGACCACAGGTGGGTCGCTCAGAGGTTCAGTTGGTCCTACAGCGACTTCATGGAGAACACCCTCTTCACGAACAAGGAAGACATCCACGAGGCCGCTCGATACATCGACGACACGGGCTACAACTTCAAGACGCGGCGCTTGGACCGAGGCGGCGGCCGGAAGCAGGTCCAGCACAACATCTCCGGCCCACCGGAAGACTCCGAGACCGACATGATGCGCCTCTGGGGGTATCAGGTCTGGGACCTGGACGCGCGCGAGGTCGTGTACTTGGTGGACGGCTACGACAAGCTCGTGGGTCGGGAGCCCATCTACGGTTGGGTCGAGGACCTACCTTACGTCTTCTGCAAGTTCAACGAGGTGCCGGGCGAGTGGTTCCCGTACCCTGACATCACCGCAGCCAGGCCGCTGGCCCGGAGCTACAACCTGTCGCGAAGCCTCGTCATGACGCACAGGAAGCGCTCGAAGCGCAAGTACGAGACGGTCAAGGGCAACTTGGACGCGCAGAACATGGAGTACCTGAAGAACCACGAGGACGGCCAGGTCGTGATCGTGAAGCAACGAGGGCAGCTAGGCGCCATCGAGGACGCCAAGATCGACCCCGCGATCTACGCCGACATGGACCGCGACATCCTGGATTTCTCGGAGATCTTAGGTTCAGCGCCCGAGGCTCGTGGGGCCGCTCAGTCAGACACGGCGACCCAGGCCGCAATCATCGAGCAGCGAGGGACAGCGCGCGAGAACGACAAGCGGGCGCTCGTCGGTCAGGCGCTCTCGCAGGCGGCCAACCTCATGCTGTCAGCGCTCCAGGCCAACCTCGACACCCAGCTTGCAGTCCGCATCACGGGACCCACCGGCAACACCTGGGACAAGATGGTGGATCGGACGGCGATCCGAGGCGACTTCGAGAGCAAGGTGTCCATCACGGAGCTTGAGCCGAACGACGAGCGGGTCAAGGAAGCCAAGCTCATCAACGTGCTCAAGATCATGGGGCCGCAGTTCGCCTTCTTGTCGCCGACCTTCACGCGCAAGTTCTTCAAGGCCATAGGTGACGACGACCCGGCCTTGGTGCAGGAGTTCCAGAAGATCGCGGCGCTCATGCTGACGGTAGGGGCGCAGAAGCCGGGAAGCGCCAATGGTGGTGGGGAGCCCGGCGGGTCCAAGGAGACCGGCCAGGGACCTGAGCAGGGCCGAACGACCGGCGGGCGAATAGCCGGGCGGCAACTGCGCGACGAGACGAGAATTGAGCAGGTGGGCTGATGGCCTTCTTCCCCCTCCGATGCTCATGTGGTGCCAGCAAGGAACTCTGCTGTCTCTGGATTCAGAAGGAGCGGAACCCAGAATGGAGCCGCTGCCAGTGCGGCGAGATGATGGAGACCGACTGGTCTCGGATGAACGGCAAGGTGACGTTCCGCTCCAAGGGAATCTTCCCCCTGACAGACGAGAACTTGGGGCCTGAGCCTGTTGTGGTGACTGACCACGCCCACTTGCGGCGGGAGTTGAAGGCCAGGGGGCTCCACATCAAGGACCGGAACCCAGAGGCCAATTATCGTGCCAAGCACATCAAAGACATTGTGCGCTAGGGGCCGCTTGTTGTAAGCTGCGCCCTGGTGCGTGGTTGTGGATGGGTGGAGGAACAATGCCAGAGCCTACCCCGGGTGAAGTTCGAGAACTCATCGCTCTCTTCGTAGCCAGTCTCCAGTCGCTTCGAGATCCCATCGAGGGGTTCGAGGACATCATGGCCTTGGATGTCCAGCCGGAGACGCGGGCGGCGGCAGAGGACCGCAAGCGGGTCTTCGAGGCCCGCAAGAAGGCGCTCGAAGTCGCCGTCAAGGCGCTCCAGGACCTCCTGGACAATGGCTACCCTCGGCCTCCGGCGCTCGATGTGCCGCAGGAAATCATCGACGACATTCTGGAACAGCGGCGGACCATCGACGCCGCTTTCGCTTTTTTCAAGGGGCCGCAGCCTGCGACCCAGCTTCATGGTGCAGTCACTCCGACAGAGAAGGTGAGGTAAGTCATGGCCACCCTTTCCATCAGCCTGACCCCGAATCAGGACGCCAAGTACCAGTGCAACCCGGACGGAGCTTCCGAGGGCGCGCTCGTCGATGTGGACGGGAACCCGCTCCCGGTCGAGACGCCGGATGCGGGGTTCGCGCTCGCGTGTCGCATCGTTTACACGGGTGGCAGCCAGAGCACGGTCGTCAAGCTGGACGCCGACGTGAATCCGGCGAACGCGACCTACATTTCGGACACGGTCGATATTTCGCCGGCCGGCGCTGCGAACCTGAACGCGGCAGTGACGGGCATCCCGAAGATCGTGTAACGGAGGGTCCCAATGGCCGACGCTTACGTCCAGGCGAGCTGTGAGGATGACGAGCAAGTTGTCGTCAACCTTGATCTGGAGGGCGGAACCTGGGACGCGCCGCCGACGCTCACGATCTACGGCGAATCGACGGGGGCCGTATCGGGCGCTGCGAACGATGTTCTTACGATGGTCTCGGGGACGGCGGGGCTCACGACGCTCTACGTCGTTACCGGGGACATCGGTGGTGTCGCCAAGCGGTTCGTCGCGAGTCTGTCGGTGAATCCTGCGACGGCGCCGCCGGAACCCATCAAGGGAGACCCGGAGCCACCTGAGCTGGAGTAACGAGTTGGGGGAGGTGTGCGGAATGCCGAAGGGCGGGGTCTACGGACCCAACAAGCCGACGAAGAAGCCCGTCAAGACCCCGAAGCACTACTAGGGGGCGACCGTGGCTGACAAGCTGCACGCGCTCATGATGAAGGGCGCGTCCGAGAAGGCCCACAAGAAGACGGTGGGCAGCAAGAAGAAGGGGCTCTCGCGGGCGAAGGCTCGCAAGATGCTCCACGAGGGCAAGGCACAGGGCCATGCTCTGACGAAGCGACAGCGCGGCTACTTCGGCGCTGTTGCAAGCGGTGCGAACAAGAAGTGACGGCAGCCGGTGCAAGCCGGCGATGTGCGGTGGAAGGGAAGACGGCGATGCCGAAAGTGAAACGTGCGACTCCAGGACAAGAGCAAGCCGTGGGAAACGGCGATGCCGGTGAATCCACCGGGGCCAAGCTGTCTCTAGAAGAGGCGGTGGACAAAGCCTTCGAGTCGGAGGAGCACGAGGAGCCCGACGAGACTCCTGTCGCGAGAGGCGATGGAGAAGAGTCCGACGAGGCCGACCATGAGGACGAGCCTACTCCCAAGAAGCAAGCGTCCGAAGCGTCCGAGCAGGCGTCCGAGGTCAAGGCACTCCGACAGGAGCTTGCCGACCTCAAGCGCCAACTCTCGCGCGTGAACGAGCCCGAAGACGACTCCGATTCCGAGGACGAGGACTTCGACTACGAAGTCGCCGTTCCCGAGGGTTGGGACGACATCAAAGGCACGTTCCAGGACGTTGGGAAGAGAGCCGAGAAGCGTGTCCGCGAGACCGAGAAGCGGATCGCCAGTGTCGAGAACCGACTCGTCAAGACCTTGGCGCAGATGGATGTCAAGCTCTTCCAGCGTGACCACAAGGACTGGAAAGACTACCAGGACGACATGGTCACGGTGGCCGAAGAGGAAGGCATCCGCGTCTCTGATTACGACGGGCTCGAACGCCTGTACAACAGGATCAGGGACAAGCGCGAACTCTTGAAGCTGCGCGAGGAGCGGGAGGCCGGCAAGAAGGCCGGTCCCGTGCATCGGTTCCAGCAGACTCGACAGGCGACCCGCGAGTCACGCCCCGGCGACAGGCTCTTGAGCTTGTCCGAGGCGTTGAACGCAGCGGTCGAGGATCACGCTTCTGGGCGGGTTCGGCCCCTCCCTGCGCGCAAGGCGCGGCGGGCCGGTTAACGTCTGGAGCTGACACATGCCTGCGACGGTACTGAACCGCCAGTGGGATTCGCTCTTGACCACCACGTTGGACTACTACCAGCCGACGTTGGTGGACAACATCCACAAGAGCATTCCTCTTCTCTGGTGGTTCGACATGCGTGGACGCGGGGAGGGCACTCGCTACGTCGATGGCGGGGCCATGATTACGGTCCCCGTGATCTACGCCAAGAACTCCAATGCGCAGTCGTACTCGAAGTACGACCGCCTGAACTTGAATCCCACCGAAGAGCTGACCGAGACGCTGGAGAACTGGTCTGAGCTTGCGACGACTGTTGCAATCAGCCGCCGCGAGATGCGCCAGAACTCGGGCAAGCACCAGCGGGCACCGCTGCTCCGCTCCAAGGTGGATGTCGCCGAGATGAGCCTGAAGGAACTCGTCGAGGACCAGATGGTGCGCGGCACTATCGACGCGACGGGCACGAACCCGACTGAGCGCTTCGCGGCCGGCAATGGCGGCAAGGACCTGATTCCGCTCGGGCACTTCATCCAGAAGGACCCGACCGAGGCGCGGCTCGTCCATACGGTCGATCAGAATGCGAACTCCTGGTGGCGGAACCAGTCGTTTCTCTCGACGGCGGACACCTACGCGGAGTTCAAGGATGAGATGAACAATCTCTACAACACCTGCTCGCGTGGGTCAACGAACGATGCGCCTGATATGATCCTCTCGAACCAGCCGTACTTCGAGAAGTATGAGGGTGCGCTCATGACGCAACAGCGCTACGGCAACTACGCCGACGATGGCGCTGCTTCAGCGGGCTTCGAGAGCCTGAAGTTCAAGGGTGCGGTCATGATGTGGTCGGAGTTCGTTCCGAGCCACGGGGACACGGCGAGCGACACGGTTGTTGCGAGCCCGACCGCGACCCAGCAGGCGCAGCAGGCTGTGGCCTACTTCATCAACTCGAAGTGGCTGGAGTTCGTGGTGGACCAGGAGAGCCATTTCGTCACGACTCCGTTCGAGGAGCCCGTGGACCAGACGGCCGTGTACAGCAAGATCTTGCTCATGGGTCAGCTCATCTGCACCCAGCGCCGGAAGCAAGGGCTGCACTACGCGGTCGATACCTCGTTGATCGTGTCGTAAGGGGGGTGAAGATCACATGAACATCCAGGGTCCGCATGATGTGACCTCGGGGAAGGAAGCGATCTTCGCCCTGGTCGAGAACGGGCAGGCTGCGGCCATCGCCAAGGGTCTGCTCACGGTCTGGGCGCATGACGACAACACGGCTGCTGCGGGGATCTTGCAGAACACCCGTGGCATGCGTGTCATCGTGGCGCCCGTGAACGACGCCGATGGTACGTGCCGTCAGGCTGGGGTCGCACACACGGCCATCGACGCGAACGCAGCCTTCGCTTCGACGCGGGGTCCTTCGTTCTTGATCCAGACGTATGGCTTCCGCGACGACTTGCAGTCGGACACCACGGCCACGACCAACATCATCTTGCATGGCGCCATCGTGCCCTCGACGGACACGGCCGGCAAGCTGATGGGATTCGCGACCGAAGGCACGCCGCTGGTGCAGGAACTCACGAAGGTTGTTGGGCACAGCTTTGAGGTGGTGGCGATCAACACGTCTGTCACCTTCCAGGGCTTCCTTCGGATCATGTGAGTACGGGGCGGGGCTGGGCGGTTTCTGGGGAGGAGCCGCCTGGCCCCAGAGCTTGTGGAGGATGGGATGTCGAGCGGGCTCCTGACAGAAAACGCAGAAAGGCGCCACAAGCTCATCGTGTCGCACATCGGCAGTTACCCGGAGCGTAGCTCCTGGCGGCACCGGCGCGACTACGAGAAGACGTACAAGATTCTGGACGAGTGCATCGGGGAGCGGGAGGTTTCTGGGCAGCACATCTTCATGCGCTGTCAGGGGTGCAGCCAGATCCGGTGCAGCCGCCACATCCAGGAGGGGGCCTGTCGGAACTGTGGTGGGCGGATGCTCAACAATCTGGTCGGCAAGCTCACGACGGATGATGCGAAGATCATCCTCAAACGCGGATTCTAGGGGGCGACATGCAGATCACGGGTCCACAGCCCATCGGCGGCACCGAGAAGGTCATGCTGAACGGGTTCATTCGCAGGTCGCCGACTCTGCCGACTGACCCGAACGTGAACTTCCGGGGAATGCTCGTTTCGCTCCACGCCGACACTTCGGACATGCCACGAGTGCCATTCGGGTCGAGCTTCGTCATCAAGTCGGCTGGGGCCTACGAGCTGCACAGCTCATCCGCCGTCGTCGGTGTTCTGGAGTCAGACCTGTATACGGCGAAGCAGCCGGTCACGACCGACATCGGCAACATGCTCATCCAGTGCTACGGCTACCACAACCGGGTCCTTTGCCAGTCGTCTGCGATCACGAATGCCGGCGGCGGCAACGCCGGAGACTTCATCCTAGTGGCGACCGATTCGTACCACGGGGCTGGCGGGCATAACGTGACTGAGTGCAGCGACGGGAACTGCAAGGTGCGCGTCAACGGCTTTG
>Ga0209342_10003347_pt1 | contig 16900 bp, 16 predicted proteins | sample RifCSP16_2_FD_184023 | JGI IMG/M metagenome (GOLD analysis project Ga0209342, IMG submission 184023) | Soil microbial communities from Rifle, Colorado - Rifle CSP2_sed 16_2 (SPAdes) (version 2) | ecosystem: Environmental > Terrestrial > Deep subsurface > Rock core/Sediment | place: Rifle... | reverse complement strand
TGCCGCACCTTGGTGCGTCGACCCGCGAGGCGGAGGACAATTCCGCGGTGATGGTCGTCGACCAGGTGCGCGACTGCCTCGAGCACGGCAACATCGCGAACGCGGTGAACTTCCCCGACGTCGTGATGCAGCGCGAGGCGCCGTACCGGGTCGCGATCGCCAACTCCAACGTCCCGAACATGCTCGGCCAGATCTCGACCGCGATGGCGCGCGCCGGCCTCAACATCCACAACATGATGAACAAGTCGAAGGGCGAGATGGCGTACACGCTCGTCGACGTGGATAGCCGGGTGCCGGCCGAAGTGATCGAGACGATCCGCCGCATCGACGGCGTGCTCGCCATCCGCTATCTGCCGCTCGGCGGCTAGAGCCCCGTGGCCGACGAGATCAACCGCCGCCGCGACGCGATCGACCGCATCGACGCGGAGATCGTGAAGCTCGTCGCGGAGCGGGCGACCCACGCGGCGACGATCGGGCGGCTGAAGGGCGACGGTCCGGTCTACCGGCCGGAGCGCGAGGCGGAGGTGCTGCGGCGGGTCGCCGCGGCGAACCCGGGGCCGCTGCCGGCGGAGAGCCTGACGCGCGTCTTCGTCGAGATCGTCTCGGCCTGCCGCGCGCTCGAGCAGCGGCCGAGCGTCGGCTATCTCGGGCCGGCGGGAACGTTCAGCGAGATGGCGGCCGGCAAGCACTTCGGCCAGGCGATCGACGCGGTGCCGCTCGTGTCGATCGACGAGGTGTTCCGGCAGGCCGAGACCGGCGCGACGCAGTTCGCGGTCGTGCCGGTGGAGAACTCGACCGAAGGCGCCGTCGGGCGGACGCTCGACCTGCTGCTCAACACCTCGCTCCGGATCTGCGCCGAGATCGTGCTGCGGGTGCACCAGAACCTGATGGCGAAGGGCGATTCCCTGGCGGGGATCACGCGCGTCTACTCGCACGCGCAGTCGCTCGCGCAGTGCCATCAGTGGCTCTCCCGTCACCTCGGCCAGGCGGAGCGGGTGCAGGTCTCGAGCAACGCCGAGGCCGCGCGCCGCGCGGCGGCCGAGCCGGCCGCGTGCGCGGTCGGCCCGGTGATCGCGGCCGAGCGGTACGGCCTGCAGGTGCTCGCGCGGAACATCGAGGACGAAGCGACGAACCTCACCCGGTTCCTCGTGCTCGGGAACCTGGAGCCGGGCCCCACCGGGAACGACGTCACCTCGCTCGTCATGTCCGCGCCGAATCGTCCGGGCGCCGTGCACGAGCTGATTGCGCCGTTCGCGACCCACGGCGTCAGCATGAGCCGCATCGAATCGCGGCCCGCGCGGATCGGGACCTGGGAGTACATGTTCTACATCGACGTCCAGGGCCACGGCCGCGACCCGCAGGTCGCGGCAGCGCTCGCCGAGCTGCAGGGTCGCGCGCCGTTCCTCAAGATCCTCGGCTCCTACCCCGCGGCAGCCCCGTGAGCAGTCGACCGATCAAGACCCCCCCCGGCGATCCCTGCGAGGCCGCGCCGCAGTACATCCGCGCGATCGCGCCCTACCAGCCGGGCAAGCCGATCTCCGAGCTCGCGCGCGAGCTAGGGCTCGCGGAGAGCGGCATCATCAAGCTCGCCTCCAACGAGAACCCGCTTGGCGTCTCGCCGGCGGCGCGCGCCGCGATCGAGGCGGCGCTGCCCGAGCTCGGGCGTTATCCCGACGGCAACGGCTTCGCGCTGAAGAGCGCGCTCGCGGCCCGCTACGCAGTGCCAATGGACCGCGTCGTGCTCGGCAACGGCTCGAATGACGTGCTCGAGATGGTCGCCATCGCGTTCCTCGGGCCGGGCCGCTCGGCGGTGTACGCGCAGCACGCCTTCGCGGTCTACCCGCTCGCGACGCAGGCGCGCGGGGCGCGCGGCATCGTCGTGCCGGCGAGGAACTACGGCCACGATCTTCCCGCCATGCGCCGCGCGATCGACCCCGATACCCGCGTGGTGTTCATCGCCAACCCGAACAACCCCACGGGCACGCTCCTCTCCGGTGCGGAGCTCGAGGCGTTCCTCCGCGACGTTCCGCCGCACGTCGTCGTCGTCCTGGACGAGGCGTACAACGAATATCTCCCCGAAGCGGTTCGGTACGACAGCCGACCGTGGCTCGAGCGCCACCGGAACCTCGTGGTGACGCGGACATTCTCCAAGGCGTACGGGCTCGCCGGGCTGCGCGTCGGGTTCGCGCTCTGCGACGCGCAAGTCGCGGACCTCCTCAACCGGGTCCGCCAGCCGTTCAACGTCAACGAGCTCGCGCTCGTGGCCGCGGTCGCGGCGCTCGGCGACGCCGCCTTCGTGCGCCGGAGCCACGACCTGAATCTCTCGGGCATGCAGCAGCTCACCGGCGGATTCAGCCGCCTCGGGCTGGCGTGGATCCCCTCGTCGGGCAACTTCGTGAGCGTGGAGATCCCCCGTGCAAAGGGCGCGGGCGCGGTGTTCGAGAGCCTGCTGCGCCAGGGCGTGATCGTCCGGCCGGTCGGCGGCTACGGGCTGCCCGACCACCTGCGCGTGACGGTCGGGCTGCCCGAGGAGAACGAGCGGTTTCTCGCAGCGCTCGCCGCGGCGCTGCGCTAGAGCCCCGCGAGCCGCCTTGTCGATCTCGATCCAGAAGCTCGTCGTCGTCGGGGTCGGCCTGATCGGCGGCTCGTTCGCGCTCGCGCTGAAGGCGGCCGGCGGGGTCCGCCGCGCGGTCGGCGTGGGCCGTAGCCGCGCGAACCTCGGGCAGGCGTTGGCCATGGGAGCGATCGACGACGTGGCGGACGACCTCGCCGCGGCGGTTGACGGCGCCGACTTCGTTCTCGTGACGACGCCGGTCGGTGCAATGCCCGATGTCTTCGCCCGCATCGCCCCGAAGCTCGCACCCGACGCGGTGGTGACCGACGGCGGCAGCACGAAGCAAACCGTCGTGGCCGCGGCCCGGGCGGCGCTCGGCGCCCGCGTCGCGCAGTTCGTCCCCGCGCATCCGATCGCCGGCTCGGATGCGAGCGGCGCCGGCGCTGCGACGGCGACCCTCTTCCGGGATCGGGAAGTGATCCTGACCGTGCTCCCGGAGACCGCGCCCGAGGCCGTGGCGCGCGTGCGTTCCGCCTGGCAGGCGTGCGGCGCGCGCGTCGCCGAGATGACGCCGGGGGAACACGACGCGGTCCTCGCCGCCGTCAGCCACCTGCCGCACCTGCTGTCGTACGCGCTCGTCCACGAGCTCGCCGGCCGCGCCGACGCGACGCAGCTCTTCGCGCACGCCGGGACCGGCCTGCGCGATGTGACGCGCCTCGCCGCGAGCCACCCCGAGATGTGGCGCGACATCTGCGTCGCGAACCGGGAGGCGCTGCTCGGCGAGCTGCGGCGCTATCAGGACACGCTCGCAAAGCTCGGGGCGCTGCTCGAGCAGTCCGACGGTGCGGGGCTGGAGCGCCTGTTCGAGGCCGCTCGCGCCGCGCGCCGTGCGTGGACGGAGCGCAGCGGTCGCTAGGAACGGCATGACCGCAGAGCGAACGCGCCCGGCCTACCTCGACCTCGCGCCGGTCGCGCGGGTGGCCGGCACCATCGCGCTGCCCGGGTCGAAGAGCATCTCGAACCGCGCGTTGCTGCTCGCGGCGCTCGCGGACGGCGAAACCGAGCTCCTCGGGGTGCTCGAATCGGACGACACCGAGCGCATGCTCGAGGCGCTCCGGACCTTGGGCGTCGCGTGGACCCGGCGCACGCCCGGCGGCTACCTCGTCCGCGGCACGGGCGGCCCGTTCCCGGTGCGCTCGGCGGAGCTCTTCCTCGGCAACGCGGGGACCGCGTTCCGTCCGCTCACCGCCGTCCTCGCGCTCTGCGGCGGGACCTACCGGCTCTCGGGCACGCCGCGGATGCACGAACGGCCGATCGGCGACCTGGTCGACGCGCTGCGCACGCTCGGGGTGGAGATCCGCTATCTCGGCCGCGATGGATTCCCTCCGCTCGAGGTCCGGCCGCCGCGCGCACCGCTCGCGGCCACGGCCGGCGTGCGCGGCGACGTGTCCAGCCAGTTCCTCAGCGCGCTGCTGATGGCGCTGCCGCTCGCCGGGCGACCGGTGGCCGTGACCGTTGCCGGCGAGCTCGTCTCGAAACCCTACGTGGCGATCACGCTCGAGCTCATGGACCGCTTCGGCGTGAAGGTGGCGCGGGAGGGCTGGGCGAGGTTCAGCGTCGGGGCCGGAGCGCGGTACCGCGGTCCCGGACGGTTTCACGTCGAGGGCGACGCATCCTCCGCCTCCTACTTTCTCGCCGCCGGCGCGATCGGAGGCGGGCCGGTCCGCGTCGAGGGGGTGGGGGCGGCGAGCACGCAGGGCGATGTCCGCTTCGTGGAGGTGCTCCGGGCGATGGGCGCGGCGGTGACCGTCGGCGACGACTGGATCGAGGTCCGCGGCTCACCGCCGCTCCGGGCGCTCGACGCCGACTTGAACCACATCCCGGACGCCGCGATGACGGCGGCGGTGCTCGCGCTGTTCGCGGACGGGCCCTCGACGATCCGGAACGTCGCGAACTGGCGCGTCAAGGAGACCGATCGCCTGTCGGCGATGGCGACCGAGCTGCGCAAGGTCGGCGCCGCGGTCGAGGAGGGCGCCGACCGGCTCCGGATCGTGCCGCCGGCAATCCTCCGGCCCGCGACCATCGACACCTACGACGACCACCGCATGGCGATGTGCTTCTCGCTGGTGGCGTTGGGCGGCGTCGCGGTGCGGATCAATGATCCGCAGTGCGTCGGCAAGACCTTCCCCGACTACTTCCGCGAGTTCGAGCGGCTCGCACGAGGCCCCGGCTAGATGGGCGGAACCGCGGACGTCCCGGTGATCGCCATCGACGGACCGTCGGCGTCGGGCAAGGGCACCGTCGCCCAGGCCGTGGCCCGGGCGCTGGGCTTCCACTACCTCGACAGCGGCGCGCTGTACCGGCTGGTCGCCCTGGACGCCATGCGGCGGGGGGTGGACCTCGGCGAGGACGCCGCCCTCACGGCGGCCGCCGACCGGCTCGATGCGCGGTTTTTTGCCGATGGCGAGGTGTTTCTGGGGGACGAGCGCGCGACCGAGGCGATCCGGACCGAGGCCTGCAGCACGGCCGCCTCCCGGGTGGCCGCGGTTCCCGGGGTGCGGGCGGCGCTTCTCGACCGCCAGCGGGGGTTCCGGCGGCCCCCGGGACTGGTCGCGGACGGGCGCGACATGGGTTCGCTCCTGTTCCCGGACGCCCGGCTCAAGGTGTTCCTGACCGCCAGCCTGGAGGCGCGGGCCGAACGGCGCCATAAGCAGTTGAAAGACAAAGGAATCGCTGCTAACATCCAAACTCTTTTGCGCGACCTCGAGCAACGCGACGCGCGCGATGCCGCCCGCGTCGTGGCGCCGCTCAAGCCGGCGCCCGATGCCCGGATCCTCGATACCACGGGGTTGACCCCGGACGAGGCGGCGGACGCGGTGCTCGCGTGGTACCGAGGAGGCAACTAGAAGCCAGGGGGCGGAGGGCGTCGAGCCGGTCCGCCGTGTGCAACGAACCCCGCCCGTGCGCCGCTGAAGCGCGCGATGCGGACGAAGCCAGGTCAAACCAGGTCAAATTGTCTATGCCCAATGTTTCCCCCGCAGTCACCCCTCAGGAAAGCTTTGCCGCGCTCTTCGAGGAAAGCCTGCAACGCAAGGAGATGCGGATCGGCGAGGTGATCACTGCGGAAGTGGTGCGCGTCGACCAGAACTTCGCCGTCGTCAACGCCGGCCTCAAGTCCGAATCGTTCATCCCGATCGACGAGTTCCGCAACGACCGCGGCGAGGTCGAGGTCAAGGTCGGCGACTTCGTTCCGGTCGCGATCGAGGCGCTCGAGGACGGCTACGGCGAGACGCGCCTCTCGCGCGACAAGGCGAAGCGGCTCGCCGCCTGGCTCGATCTCGAGAAATCGCTCGAGGCCGGCACCACCGCGCAGGGCGTCATCACCGGCAAGGTGAAAGGCGGCCTGACCGTCATGATCAACGGCATCCGGGCGTTCCTGCCCGGCTCCCTCGTGGACATGCGTCCGGTCAAGGACACCTCGCCCTACGAGGGCAAGGCGATGGAGTTCAAGGTCATCAAGCTCGACCGCAAGCGCAACAACGTCGTCGTCTCGCGCCGCGCGGTGCTCGAGCAGACCGCCGGCGCCGAGCGCGAGGCGCTGCTCGCGAGCCTCCAGGAAGGCACCGTCGTCAAGGGCATCGTCAAGAACATCACCGACTACGGCGCGTTCGTCGACCTCGGCGGGATCGACGGCCTCTTGCACATCACCGATCTCGCGTGGCGGCGGGTGAAGCATCCGTCGGAGGTGCTCGCGGTCGGCGACGAAGTCACCGCGAAGGTGCTGCGCTTCGACCAGGAGAAGAACCGGGTCTCGCTCGGCCTGAAGCAGCTCGGCGAGGATCCGTGGGTCGGCATCTCGCGCCGCTACCCGACCGGGACGCGCCTCTTCGGCAAGGTGACGAACCTCACCGACTACGGCGCGTTCGTCGAGATCGAGAGCGGGATCGAGGGCCTGGTGCACGTCTCCGAGATGGACTGGACCAACAAGAACGTCCACCCGTCCAAGGTGGTGCAGCTCGGCGACGAGGTCGAGGTGATGGTGCTCGAGATCGACGAGGACCGGCGCCGCATCTCGCTCGGCATGAAGCAGTGCCTGCCGAACCCGTGGGAGGAGTTCGCGCAGAACCACCGCAAGGGCGACCGGGTGAAGGGCGTGATCAAGTCGATCACCGACTTCGGCATCTTCATCGGGCTCCCGGGCGGGATCGACGGCCTGGTGCACCTCTCCGACCTGTCGTGGTCGAAGCCCGGGGAGGAGGCGGTCCGCGACTACAAGAAGGGCGACGAGGTCGAGGCGGTGGTGCTGTCGATCGACACCGAGCGCGAGCGCATCTCGCTCGGCGTGAAGCAGATCGAAGGCGATCCGTTCACCACCTATGTGGCGACCCACGACAAGGGCGGCGTCGTCTCGGGAACGGTGAAGAGCCTCGACGCGAAGGGCGCCGTGATCGCACTGAGCGGCGAGGTCGAGGGCTATCTCCGGGCCTCCGAGGTCGCGCGCGACCGGGTCGAGGACGCGCGCACCCACCTCAAGGAAGGCGACGGCGTCACGGTGATGATCATCAACATCGACCGCAAGAACCGCACGATCAACCTGTCGATCAAGGCCAAGGAGGTCGCGGAGGAGGGCGAGGCGATGGCGAAGCTGCAAAGCGCCTCCTCGGCGAGCGCCGGCACGACCAGCCTGGGCGCGCTCCTGAAGGCGAAGCTTGACAACAAGAACACGCCGCGCGAGTAGCGGGGCGCGGGCGACGTGCACGAGGGGGGCGCATGACCAAGTCGGAGCTGATCGCGCGGCTTGCAAGCCGCTATCCGCAGCTCGTGGCCAAGGATGCGGAGTACGCGGTCAAGATGATCCTCGACGCCATGACCCACAGTCTGGTGAGCGGCCAGCGCATCGAGATCCGCGGGTTCGGCAGCTTCGGGCTGAACCACCGGCCGGCGCGCATCGGCCGCAATCCGAAGTCGGGCGAGAAGGTGCACGTGCCGGAGAAGTTCGTGCCGCACTTCAAGGCCGGCAAGGAGCTGCGCGAGCGCGTGGACGGCGAGGACGGGCACGGGGCGAGCCAGCAGCAGCCGCAGCGGGCGAGCGGTTGAGCCTGGCGGCTCCGGCGCCGGCCCGGTGCCCGCAGGGGTAGGCCTTGGTCGTCCTGAGGTTCTTCAGCTTCATCGCGTGGACCGCGGTATTCGTGGTCGTGCTGCTGTTCGCGATCAAGAACGCCGAGCCGGTCACGCTGCGTTTCTACTTCGATACGGCGTGGCAGACGCCGCTCGTCCTGCTCGTGCTGGCGAGCTTCGCGGCCGGAGCGGTGTTCGGCGTGATCGCGTGCCTGCCGGCGCTCGCCCGTCAGCGGCGGGAGGCCGTGCGGTTGCGGAAGGAGCTGGAACTGCGCCAGCCGGGAGCCTCCGGACCCGCGGGCCCGCCGGCCGGGCCGGAACGGCCGTCGGTCCCCGGCACGCCGTTCGCGCCCTAGCCCGGAGAGCCCGCCAGAGCGCAAGGGACGTCGGGGCGAATGGACTTCGAGTTCTGGTGGCTGATCGGCTTCCCGATCTTCTTCGGCCTGGGATGGCTCGCCGCCCGGATCGACATCAAGCACCTGCTCACCGAGTCGCGCAACCTCCCGCGCTCGTACTTCAAGGGCCTCAACTTCCTCCTGAACGAGCAGCCCGACAAGGCGATCGAGGCGTTCATCGAGGTGGTGAAGGTCGATCCCGAGACCGTCGACCTGCACTTCGCGCTCGGGAGCCTCTTTCGCCGCCGTGGCGAGACCGAGCGGGCGATCCGCATGCACCGGAACCTGCTCGAGCGCTCCGATCTCGCCGCCGACCAGCGGGTGCAGGCGCTGTTCGAGCTCGGGCACGACTACCTGAAGGCGGGGCTGCTCGACCGGGCGGAGGATGTGTTCGTGAAGCTGCGCGACAGCGCCAAGCGCCTCGAGGCCCTCCAGCGCCTGCTCGAGATCTATCAGCAGGAGAAGGACTGGCAGAAGGCGATCGAGACCGCGCGCGCGCTCGAGTCGGAGACCAGCCAGTCGTGGCAGAAGGAGATCGCCGAGTTCTACTGCGAGCTCGCCGCCGTCGAGGCCACGCACTCGCGCCCGGAGGCGGCGCACGAGCTGCTGAAGGAGGCGCTGAAGGCGAACCGCAAGTGCGTCCGCGCGAGCATCCTCGCCGGCGACCTCGCGGCTGCCGCCGGGCGGGAACAGGACGCGATCGAAGAGTGGAAGCGCGTCGAGACGCAGAACCCGACCTTCCTCGCGCTCGTCGCCCACCGGCTCCTGAAGAGCTACCAGACGATCGGCGATCCGGCGACCGGGCTCACGCTGCTGCGCGGCTATCTCGCGCAATACCCGTCGCTCGATCTCCTGGACGTCGTCTTCCAGTCGACGCTCGACGCCGAGGGGCCGGAGGCCGCGTACCGGCTCGTCCGGGACGAGCTGCGCCGCAATCCCACGCTGCTCGGGCTGGACAAGCTGCTCGAGGCGGAGCTCCTGAGCGCGCCGGTGGAGCGGCGCCACGACATCGAGCTCGTGCGCAACCTCGTGCAGGGGCAGACGCGCCGGCTCGCGCGCTACCGCTGCGAGAACTGCGGCTTCCGCGCCCGCCAGTTCCACTGGCAGTGCCCGGCGTGCATGAACTGGGAGACCTACCCGCCGCGGCGGACGGAGGAGTATGACCTCGCGCTGTGAGCGCCCGACCCGGGGGGAGCGGTGAAGATCACGATGATCGGGACCGGCTACGTCGGGCTCGTCTCGGGCGCCTGCTTCGCCGAAGTCGGCAACGACGTCCTGTGCTACGACGTCGACGCGCGCAAGATCGCGGTCCTCGACGGCGGCGAGGTGCCGATCCACGAGCCCGGGCTTCCCGAGCTCGTCGCGCGCAACCGCGCCGCGGGCCGGCTCCGCTTCACGACCGACCCGGCCGAGAGCGTGGCCCACGGCGTCGCGCAGTTCATCGCGGTCGGGACGCCGCCCGACGAGGACGGCGCGGCGGATCTTCGCCACGTGGTCGCCGCGGCGCGGACGATCGGCCGCCACATGACCGGGGAGCGGCTGGTCGTCGACAAATCCACCGTCCCCGTGGGCACCGCGGACGCGGTCAGGCAGGCGATCGCCGAGGAGCTCGCGGCCCGGGGCGTAGCGGTGCCATACAGCGTGGTGTCGAATCCGGAGTTCCTGAAGGAAGGCGCGGCGGTCGAGGATTTCATGCGTCCCGACCGCATCGTGATCGGCGCCGACGACGCGGCAGCGACGCGGATGATGCGGCTCCTCTACGCTCCGTTCCAGCGCAACCACGAGCGGCTGATCGTCATGGACGTGCGCTCGGCCGAGCTCACGAAGTACGCTGCCAACGCGATGCTCGCGACCCGGATCTCGTTCATGAACGAGCTCGCGAACCTCGCCGAGCGCCTGGGCGCCGACATCGAGCAGGTCCGTCGCGGCATCGGCGCCGACTCGCGCATCGGGTTCCACTTCCTCTATCCGGGGCTCGGCTACGGCGGCTCGTGCTTTCCCAAGGACGTGCGGGCAATCGCCCGGACCGCGGCCGGCGTCGGGATCGACCTGCGGCTGCTCGCGGCCGTCGAGCGGGCGAACGAGGCGCAGAAGCAGGTGCTCGTCGGCAAGATCGTGCGCCGGTTCGGCGAGCGTCTCGCCGGCCGCCGGTTCGCGGTCTGGGGACTCGCGTTCAAGCCGAACACCGACGACATGCGCGAGGCGCCGAGCCGGGTGCTGGTGGCCGAGCTGCTCCGGCGTGGCGCGAGCGTCTCCGTGTACGATCCTGCGGCGATGCCCGAGGCGCGTCGACACTTCGGCCAGGAGCCGCGCGTCACCTACGCCGAGTCCCCGCTCGGCGCCGCGGACGGAGCGGACGCGCTCGCGATCGTCACCGAGTGGAAGGAGTTCCGGAGCCCCGACTTCGCGGGTCTGCGCGCGCGCCTCAAGCAGCCGGTGATCTTCGACGGCCGGAATCTCTACGAGCCCGGGGAGCTGCGGCGGCTCGCGTTCGAGTACTACCCGATCGGCAGGGAGCAAATAACCTAGTCCGCGATGAAGCCAAGTGGGAAAAAGCCTTCGTACGAACAAGGGGAGACCCCCTTGTATATCCCCCATGTTGGAGCAAGGGGGCAAGCCCCCTTGCAGATCCCCCTCGGCGATGCGTAAGGGCAGCGTGCTCCCTGACCTCGCTCGCGCCCGGGTGCTCGTGGTGGGCGACGTGATGCTGGATCGCTATTGGTTCGGCGACGTGAGCCGGATCTCGCCCGAGGCGCCGGTCCCGGTCGTTCTCGTCAAGGAAACCGAGGAACGTCCGGGCGGTGCGGCGAACGTCGCGCGCAACTGCACCGCGCTGGGCGCGCAGGCGGGCCTGCTCTCGGTCGTCGGCGGCGATGAGCCCGGGGAGGCGCTCGCACGGCTCGTCGCGGCGGCGGGCGTCCGCGGCAGCCTCCATCGCGACCCAACGCTCGCGACCACTGTGAAGCTGCGCGTGATCGCGCGCGGACAGCAGCTCGTCCGGGCCGATTTCGAGAGCGACCCCTCGCACGAGGTCCTCGCCGCAAAGCTCGCCGAGTTCGAGGCGAGCCTCGGCGACTACGACGTCGTGGTGCTCTCCGACTACGGCAAGGGCGGGCTCACCCACATCGAGCGGATGATCAGCCTTGCGCGCGGCGCCGGGAAGACGGTGCTCGTCGATCCGAAAGGCGACGACTATGCGCGCTACCGCGGCGCTAACGTGCTCACGCCGAACCTCAACGAGCTGCGCGAGGTCGTCGGCCGCTGGCGGGACGAGGCGGACCTGACTGGTCGCGCGCAAAAGCTCCGCGCGGAGCTCGGCCTCGACGCCCTGCTTTTGACGAAAGGCGATCAGGGGATGACGCTGTACCGCGCCGAGGGGGTTCACAGCGTCTCGGCCAGGAAGCGCCCGGTGGCCGACGTGAGTGGGGCAGGCGACACGGTCATCGCTACACTCGCGGTCGCGATCGGCAGCGGTGCGTCGCTCGACGAGGCCGTTCGAATCGCCAATCACGCGGCCGGGATCGTGGTTGGTAAACTCGGCACGGCGGTCGTCCACCCAGACGAACTCGCCGCGGACCTCGCGGAAACGTCCCCTCGGCCATGAACTACTACGTCGTCACCGGCGCCGCGGGCTTCATCGGCTCGCAGCTCGTCCGCGCCCTGAACGGTCGCGGCGTCGACAACGTCGTCGCCGTCGACAACCTCACGCGTGCCGACAAGTTCCGGAACCTCGTCGGCTGCGAGATCGCCGACTACCTGGACAAACGGGAGTTCCTCGATCGCCTGTCGGCCGGAGAGTTCGAGGGCGCGCTCGACGCCGTCTTTCACCAGGGCGCCTGCTCCGACACGATGGAGACCGACGGGCGCTACATGATGGAGAACAACTACCGCTACTCGCTCGCGCTGCTCGACTTCTGCCTCGCCGAGGAGATCCCATTCCTCTACGCGTCGTCGGCGGCGGTCTACGGCGGGGGCCGGGAGTTCCACGAGTCGCCGGAGTGCGAGGCGCCCCTGAACGTCTACGGCTACTCGAAGTATCTCTTCGACCAGATCGTTCGCCGCCGGCTTCCCGACGCCGCCTCGCAGGTCGCGGGGTTTCGCTACTTCAACGTCTACGGGCCGAACGAAGGCCACAAGGGCCGCATGGCTTCGGTTGCGTGGCACTTCTACAACCAGTACCGCGCGGACGGGCGGGTGCGCCTGTTCCGGGGCGCCGACGGGTACGCGGACGGCGAGCAGCGGCGCGACTTCGTTTCGGTCGAGGACGTCGTCAAGGTCGGCTTTCATTTCCTCGATCACCCGGAGCTCTCGGGGATCTTCAACGTCGGCACGGGGCGCGCGCAGTCGTTCAACGAGGTGGCCGAGAGCGTGATCAACAGCTGCCGGCGGGCGTCGGGGCAGCCGGCGCTCCCCCTGGCCGAGCTGAAGCTGCAGGGCGCGATCGAGTACATCCCGTTCCCGGCGGCGCTCCAGGGCCGGTACCAGAGCTTCACCCAGGCCGACCTCGCGGCGCTCCGGGGTGCGGGCTACGATGCGCCGTTTCTCACCGTCGCCGAGGGCGTCGAGCGTTACATGTCGGAGCTCGCGCGAGCCGGCGCCGCGGCGTAGCGCTCTCCAGCAGCGAGCTCATGTACAAGACCCTCGAGGACACCGTCGGCAACACCCCGCTCGTGCGGCTCAAGCGCCTTCCCGGCGAGACCACGAACGTGATTCTCTGCAAGCTCGAGGGCGACAACCCCGCGGGCTCGGTGAAGGACCGCCCGGCGCTCTCGATGATCAGGCGCGCCGAGGAGCGGGGGCGGATCAAGCCCGGCGACGCGCTGATCGAGCCGACGAGCGGCAACACCGGCATCGCCCTCGCGATGGTGGCGGCGATGCGCGGGTACCGGATGGTGCTCATCATGCCCGAGCACCTCTCGGCCGAACGGCGGCAGACGATGCGCGCCTACGGCGCCGAGATCATCCTCACGCCGAAGGAAGGGGGAATGGAGGCCGCGCGCGACCTGGCCGACCGGATGATCGCGGAAGGCAAGGGCGTGATGCTCGACCAGTTCGCGAACCCCGACAACCCGCGCTCCCACTACGAGGGCACGGGTCCGGAGCTCTGGCGCGACACCGGGGGCCGCATCACGCATTTCGTGTCCAGCATGGGCACGACCGGGACGATCATGGGCGCGGGACGGTTCCTGAGAGAGCAGAATCCGAAGATCCGGATCATCGGTTGCCAGCCGACCGAAGGCTCGCAGATTCCCGGCATCCGCAAGTGGGCCGAGGCCTACCTGCCGAAGATCTACGACCCGAAGGGGGTCGACCGCCTCGAATACGTGAGCCAGGCGGACGCCGAGGAGATGGCGCGGCGGCTCGCCCGCGTGGAGGGGATCTTCGCCGGCATCTCCTCCGGTGGCGCCGTGCACGTCGCGCTCCGGATCTCGCGGGAAGCGACCGACGCGACGATCGTCGCGATCATCTGCGACCGCGGCGACCGGTACCTCTCGACCGGCGTCTTCCCCGACTGACGCGCGAGGCCGCATGCCGGCGACGCTCGTCTTCGACATCGAGACCGTACCCGACGTGGCGGGCTACCGGTCGGTCCTGGATCTCGACCCGTCGCTCGCCGACGCGGACGTCGCCGAGATCGCCTTCCAGCGCCGCCGCGCCACGAGCGGCCAGGACTTCCTGCCGCTGCATCTGCAGCGCATCGTCGCCATCGCGTGCCTGCTGCGCGAGCGGGATCAGCTCCGCGTCTGGTCGCTCGGCTCGCCGACCGACGGCGAGGGCGAGCTCGTCCAGCGCTTCTACGACGGCATCGAGAAGTACACGCCGCGGCTCGTCTCCTGGAACGGCGGCGGGTTCGACCTGCCGGTGCTCCACTACCGCGGCCTCATCCACGGCGTGGCGGCCCCGCGGTACTGGGACATGGGCGAGGGCGACTTCGCCGACAGCCGCGATTTCCGCTACAACAACTACATCGCGCGGTACCACACGCGGCACCTCGATCTGATGGATCTCCTGTCGCTTTACCAGGGGCGCGCGAGCGCGCCCCTCGACCAGCTGGCGCGGCTGCTCGGCCTGCCGGGCAAGCTCGGCCTGGACGGGTCGCAGGTCTGGGACGCGTTCCGCGCGGGGCGGATCGCCGACATCCGCAACTACTGCGAGGCGGATGTGTTCAACACCTGGCTCGTCTACCTGCGCTTCCAGGTGATGCGCGGCGCCCTCGACCGCGACGAGCACCGGCGGGAGCTGGCGCTCGCGCGCACCATGATCGCGGGCCTCGACGAGCCTCACTGGCGCGAGTTCCTCGCGCGCTGGCCCGACGACGGACAGTGAGCGAAGGAGGGGGGCGCCTGCGGTAGGGCGCCCGGCCATGCCCGTGGCCCTCATCGAGTCGCTCGACCTGCAAGGCCGCGGCGTCGCGCACGTCGACGGCAAGGCGGTGTTCATCGACGGCGCGTTGCCGGGCGAGCGGGTCGAGTATCTCGTCTGCGAGCGCAAACGGAGCTACGACCTCGGGACCCCGACGCACCGCGTCCGCGAGAGTTCGTCGCGCGTCGCGCCCCGGTGTCCGCACTTCGGGACCTGTGGGGGGTGCGCGATCCAGCACCTCGACTCGCGCGCGCAGGTGGCGACGAAGCAGCGGGTGCTGGAGGACGCGCTCTGGCACATCGGCAAGCTGCGGGCGGAGGGGCTGCTTTCCCCGATCCACGGCCCGGCCTGGGGCTACCGCCGCCGGGCGCGCCTCTCGGCGCGCTTCGTGGAGAAGAAGGGCGGGGCGCTCGTCGGGTTTCGCGAGCGCAAGTCGACTTACGTCGCGGACATCACGAGCTGCGATGTCCTCCCGCCGTCGGTCTCGGCCCTCCTCGTGCCGCTCCGCGGGCTGGTCGGGGCGCTCTCCATTCACGACCGGGTGCCGCAGATCGAGGTCGCGGTCGGCGAGGCGGTGACGGTACTCGTGCTGCGCGTGCTCGAGCCCCCGACGTCAGCGGACGAGGCGGCGCTGAGGGGCTTTGCCGACGCCCACGGCGTGCAGCTCTGGCTGCAGCCGGGCGGGCCCGACTCGGTGCGGCCGTTTCACCCGCTCGACTCGCCACCGCTCTACTACACCCTCCCGGAGTTCGGGGTGCAGGTTCAGTTTCTGCCGACGGACTTCACCCAGGTGAACTACGACGTCAACGCGGTCCTGGTGCGACGCGCGATGCGGCTGCTCGCGCCGCGCCCCGGCGAGCGCGTCCTGGATCTCTTCTGCGGGCTCGGAAACTTCGCGCTGCCGATCGCGCGCTCCGGGGCCGCGGTGACCGGCATCGACGTGAATGCCGGGCTCATCGAGCGGGCGCGGGACAATGCGCGCCGCAACGGGCTCGCTGTCGAGTTCACGGTGGCCGATCTTTTCGATGCCGCGGCCTGCGCCAGGCTGCCTCGCTGGGACGCCATGCTCCTCGATCCGCCGCGCGAGGGCGCGATCGAGATCATCAAGGCGCTCGCGGACGGCGCGCCGGGCCGGATCGTGTACGTGTCGTGCGATCCGGCGACGCTCGCGCGGGACGCCGGGGTCCTGGTCCATCGCAACGGCTATCGGCTCGCCGCGGCGGGTGTCGTCAACATGTTCCCGCACACCGGCCACGTCGAATCGATCGCGCTGTTCGCGCGCGATTGACGCTCCCCTCCTCGGATGAGGAGGGGTGTCGCGCGGAGCGCGACGGGGTGGTGGATGAACAAAAAGGGCGGCCGAAGCCGCCCTCCGTCGCGGAATTTCCTCGCGATCAGTCGCGCTCGCCGCCGAAGATCCCGAGGAGCTGCAGCAGGCTCGAGAACAGGTTGTAGATGGCGACGTACAGCGTGAGCGTCGCGGAGACGTAGTTCGTCTCGCCGCCGCGGACGATCGAGTTGAGCTGCCACAGGATCAGGAGCGACGAGAACACGATGAACGCGGCGAGGATCGCGAGGTGCAGCACCGGGCTCGCGAAGAACACGTTGGCGACGACTGCGAGCATGATGACGATCACGCCGATGAAGAGGAAGCTGCCGAGCCGGCTGAAATCCCGGGTCGTCGTCGTCGCGACGGCCGACAGCCCGAGGAACACCGCGGCGGTTCCGCCCGCGGCGAGCATCACGAGCTGCGCGCCGTTCCTCAGACCGAGCACGGACTGGAACAGCGGGCCGAGCAGCAGTCCGAGGAAGAAGGTGAAACCGAGCAGCAGACCGACGCCCAGCCCGCTGTTGCGGTTGCGCTCGATCGCCCAGATCCAGCCGTAGAACACGGCGAGGATCACGAAGAACGAAACGATCGGGTTCGACCGCAGGAAGGAGAGATTGAGATTCGTGCCGATCACCGCCCCGATCGCCGTCGGGACGAGGGTGATCGCGAGCAGCAGGTAGGTGTTGCGCAGTACCTTGTGTTGCTCGAGCGCGCGCTCCTCCGCGTGCGACGGGACGTTGGCCTGGACGGGTTGCATTGCTTCCTCCTTGTTGGGTCCTCGGCGCTTAGAGGTCGTCCAGCGCCGGGAGTTTCGTCCGCGAGTATAGCGACTCGGTCGTCAGCGAGTCGGCAGGGGCGGGCGCGTGGCGGCGGAGCGTAGTCGGCGTGCTATAGTCGCGGCCGCGCTAAGTCATTGAAGCGTTGCGGAGACTTCGGCCCCGGATGGGTGGCAGAGCGGTCGAATGCGGCGGTCTTGAAAACCGTTGACCCGCAAGGGTCCGGGGGTTCGAATCCCTCCCCATCCGCCATGGAACAGAAAAAGCCCGCGTACGCGGGCTTTCGTGTTCCATGGCGCATGGGAGCGAGCCGACTGCTCGGCTCGCGTGAGGGATTCGAAAGGCGCGGCGATGCCCGAAGGGC
>Ga0209342_10003346_pt1 | contig 16905 bp, 16 predicted proteins | sample RifCSP16_2_FD_184023 | JGI IMG/M metagenome (GOLD analysis project Ga0209342, IMG submission 184023) | Soil microbial communities from Rifle, Colorado - Rifle CSP2_sed 16_2 (SPAdes) (version 2) | ecosystem: Environmental > Terrestrial > Deep subsurface > Rock core/Sediment | place: Rifle... | reverse complement strand
AAAGTCGTCGGCCTACTGCGCCGATACCCGATTGAGAATCAGGCATGATCCACGCGTACCCGCTGATAAGGATCGGCGCAGAGAGGGTTTCACGGTCCTCCAGGGCGCCTTTTTGGAATGACCGGCAGGCCGTGCGGTTGAAGATACTGCTGATCGGCCTGTGCTTCATTGCCGCGGCCCTGCTCGAGGTTCCCCGGTGAAACCCACTCTCCACGTCGCGACAGCTGCTCGTGTGAAGGCGGATGGTTGCATGACCTCAGCAGTGGTTCTGCGGTGGGACGGTACCGGTCCGCCCAGGGTGATCGTGCGGTCGCAGCGGAAAGGCGACGTCATGGCAGCCGCATATCGGGCACTCGTGCTGGGATTGACCGAGGCGCGACGCGTTCGCGCCCGTGCCGTGATCATCTACGCGGACGATGCGGACGTCGTTGCGCAACTGGACGGGACCGAGCGGCCGCCGGCGCCCGTGCTGGGTCTGTACTTGCACGTCAGGGCACTGTTGAACGCCTTCCGGTCCGCCCAGGTGCAGCATGGCACGGCGCGCGAGACCCCCGAAGCCGTCTTTGCCGCCGCGACCGCGTTTCGCCGGCGCCGGCCGGTTTACTCCGACCTCCCGCTCTGGGCCGCCGCGTCGTAAGCGCAGGGCTGCGGCGGTCGGTCGCAGAAGTCTCTCTTCCCACCATGACACAGGAAGCAGCTGCGGCTCGCCTCGCGGAGGGTGAGAAACACCTGGAGACCGGCGCATGGGAAGCCGCCGAGGCGGAGTTCCGGCGCGCAGTCGAAGCCGATACATCCTCCGCGCTCGCGTACAGCAAACTCGGCGTGGCACTCGTCCACCAGCGCCGGCTTGATGAAGCCGGGCAGGCGTTTTCTCGCGCCGTGGCGATCGACCCGAAGTACGCGCCGGCGTGGAGCAATCTCGGGAACATCTACCGCGAGAGCGGACGCACCGAACAAGCCCTCGACGCCTACCAGCGTGCGATCGCCGCGGATCCAGACTACTGGATCGCGCACCAGAACCTTGGCGGACTCTACCGGCAAATGGGCCGGATGAGCGAGGCGATAGCGTCGCTGCGCAAAGCCACGCGACTCTCCGCGCGAGCGGCGCTACGCCCCACAGGAACGGGTGAGGGCCGGCGACTCGGGTGTCTGGGGGGTGCGGCATTGTGGTTGGTCGTGCTTGCGGCGGCGGCTCTGATCTTCCGCACTCATGGCGTATGACGTGTCGGGGCGCCCCGAGTAGGGAATAGCCTATCGTGAGGTGTGGTTATCGTATCGGGCGCCGGTCCGCCCGAACGTGTCGTGACTGGTGAGGAGGACGTGTGATGGCCAAGTTGCTCGCGGTAACAGAAGAGACGTTCGACCAGGAAGTCCTGAAGGCCGGACTGCCTGTCCTGGTGGATTTTTGGGCTGAATGGTGCGGGCCGTGCCGGATGGTGGCGCCGATCGTAGAAGAACTTGCGACCGAATACGCCGGGCGAGTCAAAGTCACCAAGGTAGACGTTGACGACAACCAGCGGCTCGCGATGCGGTACAGCATCATGAGCATCCCCACGCTCGGTGTGTTCAAGGGTGGAGAACTCGTCGATCGGATCGTTGGCTACATGCCCAAACAGGAGTTGAAGCGCCGGTTGGACGGCGCGATCTAGCCGCAGGACGCTGAATCAGTTCGCCGTCTGCAACCACCCCTCGACGTCGATCGCGGCCACGCAGCCAAACCCCGCAGCAGTGATCGCCTGCCGGTACGTGTGATCGTGCACGTCGCCGGCGGCGAAGACGCCCTCGACGCTGGTCATTGACCGCGTCCTCAGCACGATATAGCCGGCCGCGTCGAGATCGAGCTGACCGGCGAACAGGGCTGTGTTCGGTACGTGGCCAATCGCCACGAACACGCCGTCGGTCGGCCGTTCGGTCAGCTCGGCCGTCTTCAAATTGCGCAGCAGCACGCCGTGAACGACTCCATTACCGAGGACGTCTTCAACGGCGGCGTTCCAGACAAAGCTGATCGCAGGATGTTTCATGGCGCGTTCCTGCATGATCTTGCTCGCGCGCAGCGTGTCACGACGATGGACGATCGTCACGGAACGAGCGAGATTCGCCAGATAGAGGGCCTCTTCCATCGCAGAATCGCCCCCTCCGACCACCACGACGTCTTTTTTCCTGAAGAAGAAGCCATCGCACGTCGCGCACGTGGACACCCCACGACCCATCAACCTGGCCTCACCAGGGACGCCAAGCATTTTGGCGGACGCGCCGGTGGCTATGATGAGCGCACGCCCCTCGAATCGCTGACCCGACTGCGTTGTCACGACAAACGGCCGGCGGCTCATGTCCACGGAGGCGGCGTCTTCCGTGATGAACTCGGCGCCGACGCGCTCGGCCTGCTTGCGCATGCTCTGCATCAGCGCGGGACCCATGATGGCCTCTTCGAACCCCGGGTAGTTTTCGACAAGCGTTGTGAGCATCAGTTGGCCGCCGGCCTCATTCCCTTCGATGACCAACGGCGCGAGATTCGCCCTCGCCACGTAGATAGCGGCGGCAAGGCCAGCGGGGCCCCCACCCAGGATCACGACACTTTGCATCCCATACGCACCACGGCCCAAGGGTTTGCTTACGATTCCGCACAACGGGTCAGCTGCTGGCCGCTATTCCACACCGAACATAAGTTCCTATATCAGGCCCTATCCAACGGAAGAGACTACCCTACCAGCCCCAGCGGGGGGCACCCGGGGCAGGCTACCCTCCTCACCCTAGTCCTTTTGACTGAGAGCGCTCCCCCCCTCCAGGGGGAGACCGGTCTCCGCAGATCGACGCACGAAGACGTACGCGTGGTGGCGCACGTCGTAGAGTCCCCCTGTTCCGCAAAAATCAGCCCACAGGGGCTAGGCACGAGATGTGAACTTCCGTATTGTAGGAAGCGACTCCTTTGCCACGTCATACACAAAAGGCCGGATGGCATGAATGCCCAAATCACCGTCCGCGCGCGCGACTGTCTTGGCGGCTCGAAACGAGCTCCATTTATTGGCGGTGTGCTAGGCTACCGAGGAGAGGACTGGATAGTTTTGGGGCTCTTTCTCGGAGTCGATGCGGTCACCCGTGAAGTTGAGGAGTACCTTGTCCTTGAGCGGAGCAGAAACGGATCGAGGGAGGCCCAAGATGGAGGGTTCTAGATTGGTGCGTTGGCGATCAGTCCCCGTCATTGTCGGCATCGTGGTGGGGGTAGTCGCATTGTTGGTCAGTCCCGGATCTGGACCGGCCCGCCTTGTTCGGGCCCAGGCAATTCAAGAATATCTGCTTGGGCCAGGGGACTCTTTGGAGATCGCGGTCTTTGGTGAACCTGATCTGACGCGATCGATACCCATTCGCCCGGACGGGAGGATCACTTTTCCGCTCATAGGCGACGTCGTGGCGGCAGGCCTGACGCCGACACAGTTGACCGACAGGTTGACCGGGTTACTGAAATTGTACCTCCGGAACCCCCAGGTGTCAGTTTCTGTGCGGACATTCCAGCGGGCTCACGTATATTTGCTCGGCGAGTTCACACGGCCGGGTGCAGTCGAGATCCAAAATGGATGGACGCTTATTGAGGTCCTCGCGTCGGTCGGGAGCGTGACACCTCGTGCGGCCCTGACCCAGGCAGTGCTCATTCGGCGCGGCACGGGGCAGACGATCAGCCTCAATTTGGACAGGCTCCTGCACCGAGGAGATCGTTCCGTAAATGTTTCACTGGAGCCGGGCGATATCGTCATGGTACCCGTGATGCGCAATCGGGTTTTGGTATTGGGGTCTGTTCGTGGAGTCGGGGCGTACGACATGGAAGATGGGTCTCGAATACTTGATGCTATTATCCGCGCGGGTGGTCCGGCGGATCGGGTGACGGCCAATAACATCGGCATCATCCGTACTGGAGCGGACGGCAAAGCGACGGTCGTTGAGGTTGACATGACAAAGATCGTCAAGGGAGACCTATCCCAAAACGTGCCAGTGAGGAACGGTGACATCATCTTTGTTCCCGAGGGCCCGCGTGTCAGGTGGAGCAACGTACTTGCGTATCTCGCTGGGCTTGGATTTGTCCGGAGCTTCCTAGGACTCTAGCGGTTGGCGCGAGCATGAATTCTAGAGGTGGATGACACATGGGTGGTGGAGTCGGCGACTTTGCACAATATGTGGACGCCGTCAAGGCGCGATGGTGGCTAGTTGCGCTCATCGTCATTGTTGCGGTGAGTGCGGCATACCTGCACCAGGGCCGCTCGCCTGTCAGGCATACCGCGTCGGCCACGCTGCTGGTCACAGCAACGCCAGCATTTCTGTCGCCGCCCGCGGTTTCCGCGGGCGGACAGCCTGCCGGGCCCGTGTCAGGAATGGTCACCGGCGATATCGTTCAGCTCATTTCTAGTCGCGCGATGGCGGACCGTGTTGCCAAACGGCTCGAACTCGGCAGCCCGGCGCAGGTGCAGAGTGCGGTGTCAGCCAACCCGGTGCGGGGGACATCGTTTATCCAGATTTCGGCGAGTGCACAAGACCCCGAGCAGGCCGCCCGGCTTGCCAACACCACTGCCGGGGAGCTGGTCACATACTTCCAGGAGATGAACCGGGCAAGCGTCAGCGAAGCGCGCAGGTTTGTCGAAGAGCAACTCGCATTTGCCCGCGCAAAGCTTGACGCGTCCGAGCGTGCGATTCAGACATTCAAAGAGAGCCGCCAGATGCCTTCGGTCGCGACGGCGGCAACGCAGATTGCTGGCGAGGTGGCTGGCGCGCAGTTGGCGATTGATGCGGCCACGATATCCCTTAGTGAAACGGAAGCCCGTCTCGGCGCCGCCCGAAGCCGCCTGACCAGAGAGGCTCCGGTGATTATGGCGTCCCAGTCGACGGCGGACAACCCGGTCTGGAGACAGATTCAGGGCCGCCTGATTGATCTTGAGATCCAGCGCGCAACGCTGGCGCAAGTCTACACGCCACAGCATCCGCGCATGGAGCGCATTACGCGTGAGATCAGCGAGCTACAAAGTCGGCTGACGAAGGAAACCCGCATGGCCATCGCCGAGCAGATTACGACGAACAACCCTCTTCATGCCCGGCTAGTCAGCGATATGGTCACGCTGGAGACGGAGCGCGCGGCGGTGACTGCTCGCGTGGAGGCCCTCCAGGTCATTCAACGCCGGCGGCAGGCCGCGGTGATGTCGATCGCATCGGCTGAGACCGAGTTTGCCCGGCTGACGCGAGAGCAGCGGATCCTTGAAACCAACTATACGTCTCTCTCCGCCCGTCACCAGGAGATGGTGATCCGTGAGAATCAGGCTGGGTTCTTCCCGGCCGGACTCCATGTGCTTGAGGCAGCTGTCCCGCTACCATCCAGACCAGCGTCCATACCGGTCACAACGGCGGCGGTAGCCATTATTGGTCTCGTTGTAGGGATCTTCGCGGCGCTAGTGCTCGGGACCCTTGATGACAGCATTCGTGGCAGCCAGGACGCGGAGCGCGTGCTGGGAGTCCCGGTTCTTGCTCACGTCCCTGCTCAGGGAGGTACGAGCCCCGCGCCGGCAATGTATGTCCTGCTCATGGCACTCATACTTGCGGTTGCCTTCGCTGTGGCCGCCGCTTCGCGGGGTGGGATCTCATCGAGGGCAGCCATAGACCATGTGCGGGGCGGCCTCGCGAGTGCGCCGTGGTGGACGGCCCGTGTCGCACAGGACGCTCGCCGATGACTGTGCGTGTGCCGCCTGTAGTTGGGGACCGGGACGTAGGTATCCCAAGAATCGAGGGATGGCGGGTGGACCGGAACGGATTCATGTCTATCGAGTCACTCGCACCGGGTACACCGGTTGTTGAGGCCTACGGTCACCTGGTGGCCAGCTTGTTGCTGGGGCAGCACGGAAAGCCCCCGTCGGTGATGGCTGTGGTAGCGCCGCAGATTGGTCTTGGGACATCGACGACGGCGCTTAACCTGGCGCTTATGATGGCGCGTACCGGCAGGTCGACGCTGCTCGTAGACGCGAACCTGCGACATCCGGGTCTGCACAAAGCATTTGGGTTGCCGCAGGCGCCAGGTCTGGCAGAGATCTTGGCGGGCAAATGCGAACCAAAGCAACCGGTCCTGTCGACGCGGGTCCGGTTACTGTCGTTCATCCCTGCTGGCCAGACGGACGCGCCCGCTGAGGCGCTGATGGGTCAGCCCGCATTGAAAGGCGTGTTAGGCGTTCTGCGACAGGCGTTCGAGGTGATTGTTATTGACACACCTCCGCTCTTGAAGTATCCAGATGGGCTCCACGTTGCGGCGTGCGTTGACGGGGTGCTACAGGTAGTCGCTTCGCACGGGTCTTCACGCCGTGATCAGCAGCAAGCCCGACGCTTGCTTGAAATGGTGCACGCGCATGTACTCGGAACGGTTCTCAATCGATGATCTCCGGCATAGGGCGTCCCTTTCCAGGTGCTGCGATGGGGGAAACGTTTCGATTGTTGGAGGGAGAGGCGGCCTTTTGGTTTGCAGTGCAGACGAAGCCGTGCGCAGAGGAACGCGTGTGGCACTGGCTGCTGCATCGGCACGGGTTACCCGTGTTCCTTCCGAAGATTGAAGTCATTCGCCGACGCGGGCCAAGCCGCATCACAATCGTCGAGCCGCTGTTCCCAGGTTATCTGTTTGTGCAAATGAACGCGGAGCTCACATCCTGGCACAAGGTCAAATGGGCTCCGGGCGTCAGACGGATTGTGTGTACGGGTGACATTCCGACCCCTGTCCCCCTAGAGGTCATGGAACTACTGCGGGAGCGTTCCGGGCCCGGAGAGATCATGCAGTGGCGGTGTGAGTTTCGCAGAGGCGAATCTGTTCGCGTCGTCCACGGCCCGTTCATCGGTCTCGAGGGTATTCTCGAGCGGCCAACCAGTCGGGGCGATCGCGTGCGAGTCTTGCTTAGAATCCTCGGCGGGGTTGCGCCCGTCGAGATCGACGTCACACACGTTGAGCTAGTGTCCTGAACCAAACCTGACCACCAGGGTCAGGAGAAACCAGGGGAACGTGAAACTCGGAGACCCTGACGAAACCGAGACGGCGGAGCTATGGCGATAACGTCTGTACCACCAATTCGAACCCCAAGAACCGGCAGCGTCACCCGGCAGAAGGGTATCATACCGAGTCGGCAGACCCGCCTTGCTGTGATCGGCCTCGGCTACGTCGGGTTGCCACTCGCCGTGGCATTCGCCAAGGCGGGGTTTCACGTCGTGGGCATAGACATCGACTCGTCGAGGGTCGGAGCCCTTGAGCATGGCTCTCCCATCGCGGATGTTTCGACGGCAGACCTGCTGGAGGTCAAGGCCTCTGGACATCTTCGGGTGGAGGATTCCTACGATGGTCTCCAGGCTGCTGACACGGTGTTCTTGTGCGTGCCCACGCCATGCACGCCAAACAAGCAGCCAGACACATCCAGCATTGCTGCGGCGGCGCGCGGCGTTTCCCAGCACATCCGGCCGGGACAACTCATCATTCTACGTAGCACCAGTTATCCCGGTACGACAACGGAACTTGTCTTGCCGATTCTTGAAGCGTCGGGGTTGAAAGTCGGACGGGATTTCTTCCTCGCTTTCGTCCCGGAACGAGTCGATCCGGGTCGTCGCGACTATGCTGTGCACAACACACCGGTCGTAGTCGGTGGAGTCGATCCAGAAAGCACCCGGCGAGCTGGACTGCTGTTTTCGGAATTGGGCGTTCCGGTTGTCCAAGTTTCATCACCAGCGGCGGCCGAGATGGCTAAGCTGTTGGAAAATGTGTTTCGCAACGTGAACATTGCTCTGGTCAACCAGCTGGCGATGCTGTGCGACCGGATGAGTTTGGACATCTGGGAGATCATTGACGCAGCGGCTACCAAGCCGTATGGGTTCATGCCATTTTACCCAGGTCCGGGCGTTGGTGGACACTGCATCCCGGTCGACCCATACTACCTGGCCTGGAAGGCCCGTGAATATGATTTCCACATGGATTTCATCGAGCTCGCCGCAAGGGTCAATGAAGAAATGCCGTATTACGTGGCAACGAAAACGCTTTTGGCCGTCAACCGCGAATCGACCAGTCAGCCATCCGTTCTCGTACTGGGAGTCACCTTTAAGCGCGACATCGATGACTACCGCGGATCTCCAGCCACCAAGGTCATGGAGCTCCTGATGCAGCGTGGATGCAGAATTTCGTATCACGATCCCTACGTGCCGAAACTGACAGTGAAAGGACGATCTTTCACCAGCCGGCGGCTGACGGCGGCGACGTTGCGCGCCGTAGATGGTGTGTTGATCGTGGCAGATCATTCCTGTCTTGATTACCGGATGATCGTCCAACACGCAAGACGCGTCGTTGATACCCGCAACGCCACACGCCACGTCCTGGAAGGACGCCACAAGATCGTCAAGCTTTGAGCGGACGGCCAGCCTTCGAGCCAAGCCTGTTCAGGCACGGGGCCAGGAGCTCTTATACGTCGCTTCCTCCGGTTCAGATGCGGTGTTGACTCCTGCTCGTCATCAGGTACTGCAGGTCATCCAGGCTCCTCAGCGGCGAGGGGCGGAGATGTTTGCCCTCCAATTGTCCCAAGCGCTTCGCGCTCAAGGGTGGGAATCACATCTGTTCGGGTTGTTTGCCGGTGATGAGGAGTTTGTGGGGACAGCCAGGTCAGCGGGCGTCTGGTTGGGGACACTTGGCGCCAACCGGCGTACTCCAATAGAGGTCTTCGCGGTGCGCGGGCTCAGGACGGTGGTCCGGGAGGTTGGCGTAACGGTTGTCCAGGCGAATGGGTCAGCGACTCTCAAGTATCTCGCCCTGGCGAAGCTCACAGGCATGCGAATTGCGCTCGTCTACCGGAGCATCGGCATGCCATCCTTTTGGCGACGTAAAGCGCTTCACCGGGTTGCGTATCGATGGTTGTTTCACACGGTTGACCGGGTCGTTGCCGTATGTCGGAAGGCGCGGGAGGAGCTTCTGGCCTCGGGACTATCCGAGGACCAGGTGGTTGTCATACCCAATGGTGTCGATACAACTCCCTTCCTCTCTTCTGAAGCCGGCCATGGAGTCCAAGGACGGCTGCGCGCCGAAGCATTGGCGGCGCAGGCCGATGTGGTTCTAGTTCATGTGGGCAGCTTGACACCCGAAAAGAATCATCTGGCGCTGATTCGGTTGCTTGCGTGTTTGCGCGGGCAAGGCGTCCCTGCGAAGTTGTGGCTCGTCGGAGACGGTCAGGAACGTGAGGCACTTCAGCGGCAAGTCGAACAAGCTGGTGTGCGGCGTCACGTGTGGTTTGCAGGCGAGCGGACAGATATTGCGGCGATTCTGGGCGCGGCGGATATCTTTGTGCTGCCGAGTTTCACAGAAGGGATGCCTGCCGGCCTGATCGAGGCAGGCTTGGCTTGCTTGCCATCGGTGGCATTCGACGTCGGTGGGGTTGAGGACGTCGTCGTGCACGGCAAGACAGGTTGTCTGGTCCCTGTGGGGGATGAAGGGGGACTCCAGGAGGCGGTGATCCGGCTAGCCCGTGATCCTGCGGCTTGCCGGGCGATGGGAAGGGCCGCCCAGAACGCTTGCCTCAAGTTCGATGTGCGGCGGGTGGCGGCTGAATACGCCGAAATATACGCGGGACTCCATGCCTGAGATTTGGGAAGTCCAGGAAAAATCCCCGGCGATGAGCGCCGATTCTTTTGAAGTCCGAGAGTATCAGACTGCGGATGAAGCTGAGGTCTTGACGTTGTTGGGACAAGCCCTGGGTGACGGCCGAGCTTTTGCCCGCACGAGCGCGTTCTGGCAGTGGAAGCATTTTCAGAATCCTTTTGGCCCTTCGCTGATGATGGTCGCGGTGAGCCGCGGAGTCCTGGGCTTGCGTGCCTTCCTCCGCTGGCAGTTTCACGTCGGGACCCAGACGCTTAGCGCGATCCGGGCCGTTGATACCGCCACCCATCCTACGCACCGACGGCATGGAGTGTTCGCGACCCTGACCCACCGTACGGTGGAGCGGGCGCGGGACGAAGGGGTTGATCTCATCTTTAATACGCCGAACCAGCAGAGCCTGCCGGGTTACGTCAAACTCGGCTGGTCGTACGTGGGACGGCCCCCAATGCTGGTGAGAGTTCTTCGACCTCTGCGGGTGGCCCGCGGCGTCTTTCGAAGGCGCCCGCAGACGTCAGACCCGTGGCCGGTGGTCCGGGCGCCGGTGATGCCGATCGCGGAGTTGTTGTCGAAGGGGGAGTGCCTGAAAGGCCTGTTGGTCGAGAACGATCGGCTCTGCGGCGGCTTCCGGACTGCGCGATCGGTCGAGTTTCTCCACTGGCGGTACGCGGCGGCCCCCTCACTGCGTTACTACGCCTGCTGGTCGGGGGGCAACGCTGTGACGGCCGCGGCCGTGCTCCGGCCCAACCGGCGATGGGGACTGCGAGAGATTGTCCTTTGCGAGTTGTTCTTAAGCAGAACGGGCCTTGCCCAAGCCGCTTGCCTGGTCCGCGATCTGGTTGCTGCGGTCGACGCAGACTATATTGTTGCGCATGCGGCTCCAGGATCGGCCCAGGCGCAGGCGCTGCGCCGGGCAGGCTTCATACGACTCCCGCGCGTAGGCCCGAACTTTACCGTGCGCCCCCTGAGTCGGCTGGCTAGCGGATTTGGGGCGACCAGCTTGGGGCAATGGGAGCTATCCCTCGGGGATCTGGAGGTTTTCTGACAGCGCCCCATGCATATCCAGCCGCTACCATGAACTCGTCGGCCCTGCCGCGTACTCGTGTTCACCGCAACCTGACCCTAGGGCTGCTGGTTGTGCTCCTGGGTTGGAGCATCGGGAGCCTGAGCGGGAACGACCTGGAGACTGCACGGACCGCGGTGATTTTGGGCATTCTGCTGATAGTGTCCCTTCCGTTGTTCTGGATGATTGCAAGATCCGATCCAGACGGAGGGGCGTTGTTAGCGCTCTTGTTCGCGGCATTTGCGGTGAAACTGGGGGCCGTGTATTTCCGATTGCACTTTGCGCTCCTGGCGGATGCGTACGCATATGATTTCTATGGTCGGGAGATTGCCGCGGCGCTGGAAGTGGGTAGATGGCACGAGGCGGCCGGATACCAGAGGACCGCGTTGATTCGGCTACTCACCGGGCTCCTATATACGATCACCGGGCCAGCATTCTACGGCGCCTCCGTCCTATGGGGCTGGCTCGGTCTCCTTGGCATGATGTTCTATTACAAGGCGTTCAGCACGGCGTTTCCGAACGGGGACCGCCGTCTGTACATGTTGCTGATCCTGTTCTATCCCTCGTTGCAGTTATGGACGAGTAGCCTCGGAAAAGATGCGATTGTCGCCCTCTTTCTGGGATTGGGCGCGTATGGTACTGCCCGAATCCAACGCCGGATCGAATTCGTTGGACTGCTCTGCTTTGGTCTCGGTATTGGTGGCGCGCTCTTGATCCGTCCGCACATCGGCGCGGCTCTAGCCGTGGCGCTCAGCTTTTCGATGTTCATACGGCCGATCCGTGCGGGCTTGCTCAGTCCAGTTATCCGGATCGTCGGGCTCGCGTTGTTTGTCGGCATTGCCGTCCTTGCAGTTCGGTCGGCAGCCAGTTTTGTGCAGCTTGAAGGCCTGTCCGAAGAGCAAATCGTGGGGTTCATAGAGTCCCGGCGCACGGCGGGCGCGGGGGACGCTGGGTCCTTTGAGGCGGTCAACCCGTTGACCCCCGCCGGGGCGGTCATGATTATCCCTACGATTCTCCTTCGGCCGTTCCCATGGGAAGCGCAGAGCGCGCTTGCCTTTATCGCTGCTGCGGAAGGCGTGGTTTTGATTGCACTGATGTTCGCCCGCCGGCGGAGCATTATCAGCGCGCTCCTGGCGGCGCCAAGAAACAGCAACGTCCTGTGGATTGTTGTCTACCTTACTGAGTTTGTGTTTCTCTTCTCCGCCGTCTCTAACTTCGGGATCCTGGTTCGTCAGCGCGCACAATTCCTGCCATTTCTATTCATGCTGATTGCTTACCTGCCCGGCGGAGTGGTTCAACGCCCATTTCGCGCCATGCACAGTAGCGGTGCACAGTCATGAGGGACCTAAACTCTGTGCAACGCCTGCGCGTGGTTGCAGCCCGCGGTCTTTTGTGGCTGAGTGGGGAGCAAATCAGCCGGCGGGCGATTGACCATGTGTTCACAATTATTTTGGCGCGGCTGCTCTTGCCCAAAGACTTTGGGATTATCGCTTTGGCATCGGTCTTCACGTCGCTGCTGCGAAACTTTGCGGATCTGGGTCTGGGGGCGTCCATTGTCCAGCGTCGCGAGATCGATGATGAATATCTGTCAACAGCCTTTTGGGCGAACCTCGCCGCCGGGGTAGCACTAACGGGCAGCTCGGCAATCCTGGCGGTGCTGTTGAGCGGGATCTTCCAGGAGCCGGAAACCAGATTGGTGCTCGTTCTGCTATCGTTTCGCTTCGTCATTACGGCCTGGTCTTCGACGCAGTACGCTGTGGTGTCGCGGCGCATGGACTACCGGGCCCTGACCATCCGTAACGTTGCGGCGAGTGTCGCGGGAGGGCTCATTGGGATTGTCCTGGCCTATCAGCGTGCAGGCGTGTGGAGTCTGGTTGGACAAGCGCTCGGGAGCACCATCATCAGTACGATTCTGATCTATCACGCCGTGCCGTGGAGGCCGAAGCGGGAGTTCTCGTGGGCGAAGTTCGCCGATCTCTGGGCCTTTGGCGGGCCGCTACAACTCTCGCGGTTGTTCAACAACCTTGTTCGGCAGAGCGATAACTTCCTGATCGGCCGCTATCTGGGATCAACGGCTCTAGGATTCTACTCGCTCGCCTACACGGTGTACCTCATTCCCATCAATGACATCGGCCTGCTCAACACTGTCTTGTTCTCGGGCTTTTCGCGGCTTCAAGGTGACAGCGAACGGCTCAAGCGAGGGTTCGTGCTTGCCACGCGGTACGCGACCGTGCTCGGATTGCCGGTCATGGTGGGGTTGTCCCTCGTCGCGCCAGTGCTCGTTTCCACCTTTTTCGGCGAGAAGTGGCTCCCGTCAGCGCCGATCATGAGCATTCTTGCCCTGGCAGGGTTCCTCCAGCTCCTGACCAGTTTCGGTCCTACAGGGTTGGTGGCTTTGGGAAGGGCGGATCTCCGGCTCCAATTCTCGATCCTTTCGGTGTTAGTTTACCTGCCGGCCTACGGCGTAGGGTTGCGTTGGGGCACTACCGGTGTCGCTGCCGGCTATCTGGTGGCGACCGCAGTCTTGACCCCGATCCTCTACGGATTCGTCGCGCGGGTCTTGAATGTGTCCGTCAGGGATCTGTGGGAAGCTGTCTACCCGGCTGTCCTTGGCTCCGTGCTGATGGCTGCGGTCGTGTGGCCGGTAGCGTGGGCGGCCGTCGAGGTACTCCGCCTTCCTAGCATCATCGTCCTGACGCTGCTGGTCGGGCTCGGTGCAAGTGTGTATGGTGGCGCCGTGTGGCTGATCCAGCGCGACGTTCTCCTCGGATTGATCCGAATCTTGCGCGAGGCGCTTCCCAAGTCCGAGAACCGCCCGCCTACGCGCGCGCGCGAGACATGATAGTGCCCAGCGAGCAGGTTGCCGTGCGTGCCGGTCGGCCGCTCCGGGTTCTGCACGTGTTGGAGGACCTGGGAACAGCGGGGGCGGAACGGCAGCTGGCGGCATTCATTCCGCGGTCAGACAGGAATCAATTCCTATATGAAGTCTGCGTGTTCTCATCCGGGGGGCGGTTTGTCGGGACACTGCGGGAGGCCGGTGTACCGATTCACGTCTTGGGCGTGGCAACGGGTGGCGGTATGTTGCGGTGCGCCCTTCGGTTGAGGCGGCTGGTACGCGAGATCAACCCCGATATCCTTCATGCGGTCCTGTTCCGACCCGGTGTAGTGACACGCGCAGTCGGCAAATGGTGCGGGCGGCCAGTTGTCACCACTCTCGTCAATACGACGTACGAGCCAGAGTGGTACCTTGACAATCCGCGCTTGCGTCGTTGGAAAGTCTGGATCACACACACTCTCGACAGTCTAACGTCGCGGCTATGGGGTACCGCGTTTGTGGCGATTAGTGAGAGCGTGAAGGCATCCGCCGCAAGTCAATTGGGAATCCCCAGACAGAAGATCACGGTCATCCCGCGTGGGATTGATTCTAAGGGCGATGGGGCGCCTCCAGCCGGAGACGTAGCCAGATTCCGGGTGACGCTGGCGGGTGCAGCCGCCTACCCGGTCATTCTCAACATTGGTCGCCTCGTTCCGCAAAAGGGCCAGCAGTATGCAATTAAGGCTATGCCGTTGGTCCTTCGGGAGTTTCCCACGGCACGGTTGTTCATCGCGGGCGAGGGCTGGCTGCGGAACAGTCTGGAGCGGCTGATCGCCGCCGAGGGGCTTCAAGCGCACGTGACCTTACTCGGTGAACGCAAGGACGTTGATCTATTGCTCCGGGCTGCGGATGTCTTCATCTTCCCGTCGCTTTACGAGGGTTTTGGGAACGCCCTGCTGGAGGCAATGGCAGTGGGAGCGCCCTGCATAGTGAGTCGTATCAAGACCCTTGTGGAGGTAACCGAAGGCGGGCGGGTCGCATTGCTCGTCGACATGCGGTCACCAGAAGACCTCGCAGCGAAGATTGTGCAGCTCGCGCAAGATCGTGAGCACGCGCGGCGTCTGGGGCTGGCAGCGCGTGAGTGGGTGGAGTCACGGTATGACTTGCGCGAAATTGTGGCGGCTCTGGAAGCACTATACCGGGATCTGACCGCTGAAGAACATGGACACAACCGGATGGCGGCGGGCTCATGAAGAATGAGTACGCTCGCCGAGCGCTGGAGTGGACGGGCGACACGCTGCTGCGACAGATGGGGCTCCTGAGGGTGTTTCGGAGCGTCGACACGAGGGAAGCGCAAGTGATCCGGATCCTCGCGTACCACCGGGTGCACGACTGCAGGCAGGACCGTACCGAGGCAAACCCGGATATCATGATAGACCCCGGGCTCTTCGCCGAACAGATCAAGTTGCTCGCGAGGCACTACGACCCTGTGGGGGTCGATGATCTGCGCGCGAGTCTTGATGGGACGAAGCCCCTTCCGCGGCGGGCCGTACTGGTCACGGTTGACGATGGGTACCGTGATTTCCTGACACAAGCCTGGCCCGTACTCAAACGGTACAGCGTTCCTGTCGTGCTATTTGTGCCGTCCGGCTACCCGGATCGGCCACGTCCGTTTGTGTGGGACGAGCTATGGTGGATGGCGGTTCGCTCGATGCTCCCCAGCGTGTCCATTCCCTGGATCGGGACGCTGGATTTGCGGACTCCGCGTGCGAGGGAAGCAGCTGCGCGTCGACTGCGGAGAGTGATTCTTCCACTGCACCCTAGCTTGGGAGCGGAACGGATGGCGGAGCTCCGGGATATCTTTCGAGTCTCGCCACGATCGACATCTCTGGTCTTGGGATGGCACGATCTTCGCACACTCGCGAACGAAGGGGTAGCTATTGCCCCCCATACCCGGAGCCATGCGTCGATGCCCTCGCTTACAGACGATGAACTGGAAGACGAGATCATGGGCTCAGTGCGCGATCTTGAGCGGGAGTTGCCAAGAATTTCGCGGATATTTGCGTTTCCTTACGGGCATGTGGATATGAGGGGTACCGAGATACTCAGTGAGCACGGTTTTGTCGCCGGGTTTAGCGCAAGCCCAGGCCGTAATACTCTTCCCCCGGCGGACCGCTATCGGATGTTTCGCCAATGTGTCGGTCCAGGGCATTCGGTGAGCCGGATGCAGCTCGGCCTTTCGGGCTTCTATCCGTTTGGGTTGGCGCGGGCGCGGGCGATGGCCTGGTTACCTTGGAGGTAGCGCGGATGGTTGAGACTATGGCGCGCCCTGATCTTCCGCAAAGCACCCCCGCAAGACTGACCGTGAGCGTTTTGGGCACCGGGGAGGAAGTCCTTGCCCTGCGGGACGAATGGGCCGACCTGCTGTTGCACAGCTCAGCGCCAAACGTTTTCCTATCGTGGGAATGGATGACGACCTGGCTGCAGATGCAGGGGCCGCGGGTCCGTCCGCACGTTCTGCTGCTGCGGCGCGCGGATGATGAAACCCTGGTTGGTCTGGCGCCCCTCTACAGGAGGACGGCGCGGCATCCGTTCCGGCTGCGGGCGGTCGGCCTCATGGGCACCGGCTTCGGTGCGGATCACATGGGATTCCTGAGCCGCGAATCGACAGAGTCGGAGGTGGATACGGTTCTGCTGAGGCACCTGTTCTCCGGCGATCACTGGGACATCCTGGAGCTTCCACGATTGGCGGAGGGGTTCGCTGAGCGTGCCGGAAACCTGCTCGTCGAGCAACAGGCGAACCTCCGGTCGTCGTCTGCGGTCGCCGACATCTGTCCGTATATCCCGTTGCCCGGCACCTGGGACGCATATCTGCGCACGATGCATCAGCGTGGCGAGCTGAATAGGCGATGGCGTCGCCTTCAGGAGAAGGGGCAGGCGGTCATTCACCGTGTGCGGACCCTCAAAGAACTGGAGGAGGGATGGGAAGCCCTCTTGCGACTCCATCAATTGCGCCGGAAGGCCGTGGCGAAGGGCCGAAGCGCCTTCGTGAGGCCCGACGTACAGGTGTTCCACAAACGGTTTGCCCGATTGGCACTTGAGCGCGGGTGGGCCCGTCTCTATCTCCTCCGGCTCGATGGCCGTTGCGTTGCTGCCGAGTACTGCCTGCACATGGGCAAGCGGTTGTTCGACTTTCAGGGCGGCTTCGATATGGAATGGAGCCGTTATTGGGTCCGGAGTATTCTCACTGCGCATGCTATTCGTACGGCGATCGAGGAAGGCGCAACGGAATACGATCTTTCGCGCGGGGACGAATCGTACAAGCTCCAGCGGTGGGGCGCCCTGACGCGCCGAGACATTTCGCTTATGGCGTGGAGACGCCGGACAAGTGTGGAG
>Ga0209342_10003343_pt1 | contig 16913 bp, 17 predicted proteins | sample RifCSP16_2_FD_184023 | JGI IMG/M metagenome (GOLD analysis project Ga0209342, IMG submission 184023) | Soil microbial communities from Rifle, Colorado - Rifle CSP2_sed 16_2 (SPAdes) (version 2) | ecosystem: Environmental > Terrestrial > Deep subsurface > Rock core/Sediment | place: Rifle... | reverse complement strand
GCACTCGCGTTCCTGCGCGGACGCGAGTACGTCCTGCCCGAGGACGTGACCGATCTCGCGCCCGACGTGCTCCGCCACCGGCTCGTGCTCACCTACGAGGCGCTCGCCGAAGCGTTGACCGCGGACGAGCTCGTCCAGCGCGTCATGCAGCGCGTCGCCGCGCCCGACAAGCCGCTCGAAACCCATGTCCGGGTCGCCGCCCAGTCCTGAGCGCATCCTGCGGCGGCTGGAGTGGACGGTGATCCGTCGCCTCGACGGGTTGCTGCACGGCGACTACCGGACGCTCTTCCGCGGCTTCGGGCTGGATCTCGCGGATCTCCGCGAGTACCAGTATCACGACGACGTCCGTCACATCGACTGGAACGTCACCGCGCGGCTCCAGACCCCCTACGTCAGGGAGTACCACGAGGATCGGGAGGTCACCGCGTGGTTCCTCCTCGACCTGAGCCCCTCGGTGGACTTCGGCTCCCGCACCCAGAAGCGGACCGTGTCGAACGAGTTCGTCACGGTCCTGGCGCGACTCCTGACCCGCCACGGCAACCGGGTCGGGGTGCTGTTCTACGGGAGCGGCGTGGATGCCGTGATCCCGCCACGGAGCGGCCGGCGCCACGTGCTCCACGTCCTGAACACGATGCTTTCCCGGCCCGAGCTCCCGCGCGCGTCGGCGACCAACCTGCGGGACTTCCTGCGGACCGCGTACCAGATGATGCGCCGGCGCTCGCTCGTGTTCATCGTCTCCGACTTCATCAGCACGCCCGGGTGGGCCGAGCCGCTCGCCCACCTCGCGCAGCGCCACGAGATCGTGGCGGTGCGGCTCTACGATCCGCTGGAGATGGAGCTGCCCGACCTGGGGCTCGTCGTCATCCAGGACGCCGAGACCGGCGAGCAGCTCTTCGTCGACACCCACGACCGGGGCTTTCGGAAGCGCTTCCAGCGCGAGGCCGCGCGGCGCGAGGCCGAGCTCCGGTCCGCCCTGCGGAACGCCGGCGTGGACGGTCTCGAGCTCGCCACCGACGACGACCTCGTCGATGCGATCCTCCGCTTCGCCGACTTGCGCAAGCGGCGGAGCCAGCTCGCGGCGGGCGGCAGCCTGCCGAAGCACCTGGAAGCGAAGCCGTGACGTTCCTGTGGCCTGAGGCGCTCTGGCTGCTCGCGGCCCTGCCGGTGCTCGTCGGCGCCTACGTCCTGCTGCTGCGACGGCGGAAGAACGCCGCGCTCAGGTACGCGAGCCTGAATCTGGTGAAGGACGCCCTGGGCGCGGGGAACCGACTCCGCCGTCACATCCCGCCGGTCCTGTTCCTGCTCGCGCTCGCGGCGATGATCCTGGCGGTCGCCCGTCCGGTCGGCTACGTGACCCTGCCGTCGCAGTACCGGACCATCATCCTCACAATGGACGTCTCCGGCAGCATGCGCGCCATGGACGTGGAGCCCAACCGGCTCGCCGCGGCGCAGGCGGCGGCGAAGGCGTTCGTCGCCGAGGTGCCGATGAACACGCGCATCGGCGTGGTATCGTTCGCCGGCACGGCGTCGGTCGTGCAGGCGCCGACGCAGAGCCGCGAAGACGTGCTCTCGGCCATCGATCGCTTCCAGCTGCAACGCGGCACCGCGATCGGCAGCGGCATCATCGTCTCGCTGGCGACCATCTTTCCGGACGCCGGCATCGACGTGGGGTCGATGATCTACGGGCGCGACGCGCTGCGCGATTCCCGGCGCGGGATCCCGTCGGATCCGGCGGGGAAGGCCCAGAAGGCGTTCACGCCGGTGCCTCCCGGCTCCCACACGTCGGCCGTCATCATCCTGCTCACGGACGGCCAGCGCACGACCGGTCCCGACTCCCTCGAAGCCGCCAAGATGGCCGCCGATCGCGGCGTCCGGGTGTTCACCGTGGGGATCGGCACGACCAGCGGAGAGATCATCGGCTTCGAAGGCTGGTCGATGCGGGTGCGGCTCGACGAGCAGACGCTGAAGCAGATCGCGAACATGACCCTCGGCGAGTATTTCTACGCCGGCACCGCGACCGACCTCAAGAAGGTCTACCAGACGCTCAACGCCCGGGTCGTCATGGAGAAGAAGCAGACCGAGATCACCGCCCTCTTCGCCGCCGCGGCGGCGGCCACGGCGCTCCTCTCGGCTTTGCTCTCGCTCCTGTGGTTCAACCGGATCCTGTGAGACGGCCGCTGTCCAGGGGGGCCGCCGTGCGCTACCATTTGCGATTCCGCCGGCCGGGCGCGGAGCGCGCCCCGTCCCCAGGCGGTTGAGCAAGGAGGCTGCCATGGCTGTCCCCGACCCTCCGAATCTGCGGCTCGCTTTCGACGCCGGGGTGGAGCGCGCGGACACGGAGCCCGAACCCGATCCGTACCGCACGGCCGAGCACGAGCGTTCGCGCGCGGCGCTCGCGGTCATCAAGCAGGCCCTCCTCGAGTACCAGGAGAGCACGCACACGGCCGTCACCGACGAGACCCTGGCGCGCATCGCCCGCGAGGTGCGGAGCGGCCCGAGCCTCGACGCGGCCGAGGGCGAGCTCCTGCAGGAAACCGAAGCGCGCGTGCACGCCGAGGCGCGAGCCGTCCAAGCGGCACTGGAACGTGCGGCCGTAGAAGCGCGAGCCCGCGCCGCGGCGGAGGCGAGAGTCGAGGCCGACTGGCGCGCGCAGGCGCTCACCGAGTCGCTCGTGCGCGCGGAGCAGGCCGCCGTACAGGAAGCGGAGGAGCGCGCGCGGGCCCAGTCGCAGGCCCTCGAGGCGCTGCGCGTCCGCCAGGCGCTCGATGCCGCGACCCGGGCCGCGCATCAGGAACGAGCGAAGCTCGAGCAGGAGCTCGCGCGCATCCAGGAGGCCCGGAGCGAGGTCGAACAGCGCGCCGCCCACCAGGCCCGCGCGCGGGGCGAGGCGGAATCGATCGCCGCGCGCGAAGCCGAGGCGCGGCTCAAGGCCGAGCAGCTCGCGCGACAGGCGGCCGAGGCGCGGGCACGGGCCGAAGAGGACCGGGCCATCGCCGCACGGGCGCGCCAGGAGCTCGAGGAGCGCGCGACCGAAGCGGCGCGCGCGATAGCGCGCGCCGAAGCGGAAGCACGCGACCGGGCGCACCTGCGCGCCGAGGCGGAAGAGAGCGCCGCGCTCGCGGCCCGGCTGCGAGCCAAGGCCGAGGAGGAAGCGACCGCGCTCGCCGAGGCGCGCAAGACCCACGACGCCCTCGCGACCGTCGAGGCGGCGGGGCGCGCCGAGGCCGATGCGAAGGCGCTCGAGGCGGCCCGGACGCGCAGCGCGACCGAAGCGGACGCGCGCCGCGCCGCCGAAGCGCGCGTGGAGGCGGAAGTGGAGCTCCGCGCCGCGGCCGAGGCCCGGGCCCGGGCGGAAACGACCGCGGCCGCCCGAGCCCAGGCGCTGGCGGCAGTCGAAGCGCGCAGGGCGGCCGAGGAGACCGCACGCGCCGAGGCGGATGCCGCGGCGGCACAGGCGGCCGAGGAAGCCGCGCGCGCCGCGGCCGATGCGGCTGCTCGAGCCAAGGAGCGGGCGGCAGCCGAAGCGCGCAGGACGACCGAGGAAGCCGCGCGCGCCGCGGCCGAAGCCGCGGCCGCGCAGGCGGCCGAAGCGCGTCGGCGCGCTGAAAGCGAGCTCAAGGACGCCGCGCTCGCCAAAGCCGAGGCCGAGCGACGCGCGACCGAAGAGACGGACGCGCACGTGATGACGATCACCCGGGCGGCGGCGGAGGCGCGGCGGCGCGCCGAGACCGAGGCGCAGGCGAGAGAGGCCGCCGGCGCGCGGTTGCGCGCCGAGGAGGCGCTGCGACACGCCACCGCGGAGAGCATCGAGGCCGAGCGCCGTGCGCTCGACGAGCTGGCTGCAAAGGCCAACGCGCTCGCGCAGCTCATCCAGGCCCGGCGCGCCCGGGCCGAGCTCGATGCGCGGGCCCGGGCCGCGGCCGAGACGAGGACCCAGGCGGAACAGGCGCTGCAGGCGGAACTGGCGAGCGCGATCGGCGCAGAGCACCGAGCTGCCGAAGCGGCGCAGGCGAGGCTCGCGGCCGTCACGGAAGCCATCCGGCTCCGGCGCGAGCGCACCGAGCTCGAGGCGCGCGTGTGCAGAGCGGCCGAGATCCGGGCGCGAGTCGAGGCGTCCGCTGCGCACGCGGCGCGCGCACGGGCCGAGGCCGAGGAGCTGGAGACCCTGCGCGCGCTCGCGCGAGTGCGCTCCAGCCTGGGGCCGCCGCGCCGCTGACCGTCCGCCTGTCCAGGGGGCGGCGCCTGCCGACGCCGCTCACGGACGCGAGCATCTCGCTCGTCGCCCTAGCCCGATCGACGCCATGAGCCATCTTCAGGAAAGACTCCGCGCGCTCTCGCCCGCGGTCCTCACGGGCCTGCGACGCGGGATCGAGAAGGAGAGCCTGCGCGTGCGGCCGGACGGGGCACTCGCCACCACGCCCCACCCTCCGGCGCTCGGCTCGGCGCTCACCCACCCGCACATCACCACCGACTTCAGCGAAGCCCAGCTCGAGCTCATCACGGGCGTGCACACCGACGTCGACGCCTGCCTCGCCGAGCTGAAGCACGTTCACCAGTTCGTCTACCGCCACATCGACGACGAAGTGCTGTGGTGCGCGAGCATGCCCTGCACCCTGCCCCACGAGCGCGCCATCCCGATCGCCCGCTACGGCACCTCCAACGTCGCCCGCGCGAAGACGGTGTACCGCCTCGGGCTCTCGTACCGCTACGGCCGGCGGATGCAGACGATCTCGGGCCTCCACTACAACTTCTCCCTGCCCGAGACGGCCTGGCCGCTGCCCGGGATCGGCGGTCCGAACGAGGCGTACTTCGGGCTCATACGCAACTTCCGCCGGCACGCCTGGCTGCTGCTCTACCTCTTCGGTGCATCGCCGACGGTGTGCGCGAGCTTCGTCCAGGGGCGTGCGCACGGGCTGCGCGAGCTCGCGCCGGGCACGCTGTACCTGCCCCACGCGACCTCGCTGCGGATGGGGCGCCTCGGCTATCTCAGCGAGGCGCAGGACTCGCTCGCCGTCAGCTACAACGACCTCGAAAGCTACACCGCCTCCCTCTACGACGCGCTCACGAAGCCCTATCCGCCGTACGAGGCCATCGGCATCCGCGACGGCGACGACTATCGCCAGCTCGCGTCGAGCCTCCTGCAGATCGAGAACGAGTTCTACAGCGCGATCCGCCCGAAGCGCGTCATCCGCCCGGGCGAGCGGCCGCTGCACGCCCTGCGCGAGCGCGGCGTGCAGTACGTCGAGGTCCGCGCCATGGACCTGGATCCGTTCGCCGCCATCGGCATCGCCGCGGAAACGGCGCGGTTCCTCGACGTCTTCCTCCTGCACTGCCTGCTCGCCGACAGCCCGCCCGATACGCCGCGGGAGATCGAGGCCGTCGGACGCAACAAGCAGCTCGTTGCCGCGCGCGGGCGCGAGCCGGGGCTACGCCTGGATCGGAACGGCCAGCTGGTCGAGCTCCGCGAATGGGCCGGGCAGGTGCTCGCCGAGTGCCGGCCGATCGCGGCGGCGCTCGACACGGCTCTCGAGCCGGCGCGCGGCGGCAGTGCCCATGGCGAGGCGCTCGCCGCCGCCGTCGGCGCCCTGGAGGATCCCGCGTCCCTACCCTCCGCGCGCGTCCTCGGCGAGATGCAGCAGCGCTACGAGGGGTCGTACTTCCGCTTCGCGCTCGCGTACTCGCTTCGGCATCGCAGCGCCCTGCAAGGCGAGCCCTTTCCGGCGAGCATGGAGACCCGCTTTGCGCGCATGGCGGAGGAGTCGATCGAGAAGCAGCGGAAGATCGAGGCGGCGGACAAAGTGCCGTTCGAAAAATACCGGCAGCAGTATCTCTCGCATGAATCCTTGAAGGCCGGGTGACCGGCGCTCCGCCGGATCAGAAAAATCCGGCCTTCTGCGCGCCTTCGACCGCGGTCTTGACGAGCTCGCTGACCTGGGTCTCGAGAGGTTGCCAGGAGCTCGTCGTCACCTTGCTCGTCCACATCAACTGCCCGGTAGCGACATCGGTCAGGACCACGTTCGCCGCGTACCCTCGGTCAGGACCACGTTCGCCGCCGCCGAACGGAAACGAGATGCCCACGCCGCCTCCGACCCCGCCGCCCGAGACGCCCCCGACGCCGACGCCGAAGGTCGGACCGGCACCCACGACTACCGCTTCGGGACCGATGGTCGAGCCGAATACCGCCGTCGCACCCGCGCCGCGTGCCGCGGCGAGGGTCTTGTCGCTGGGGCCGGCCGCGACGTCTTCGGGGGGCATGATGGGCGTGGCACCGGATGCCGCGACCTGCGCAACGAGCTTGTCCTGGCAGATCCGCCTGACCACGGGCTCGTTGGCGTTGCAGACGACGAGCACCTTCGCGCCGCGCAAAGAGCGGCCCTGGAATTGAGGATCGGACCATTGCGCGTCGAGCCTGGTCGAGGCGCAGCCGGCAATGACGAGCGCGCTCGCTGCGAACAGCGCAGCCGCGGCGAGCCCGCAGGTATCGAGAACGTTCGGATGAGTCATCGTCTCAATCCCCGGAACCGCGCCTCCCTTACAGCATTGGGCCCGGCTGCCCCAGTGCATGCTCGGCGAGCTGGCGGACGACCCAATCGTACGCCTCGTCCACCGAGTCGGTGCGATGGACGAGATCGACATCGGCGGCGGAGATCGTGCCGTGACGCACCAGCGCGTCGAAATCGACGATCTGCCGCCAGTACTCGGTGCCGAAGAGCACGATCGGCATCGGCTTGGTCATCTTGTGCGTCTGCACCAGCGTCAGCAGCTCGAAGAGCTCGTCGAGCGTGCCGAAGCCGCCGGGGAACACGATCACCGCCTTCGCGAGATAGGTGAACCAGAACTTGCGCATGAAGAAGTAGTGGAAGTGGAAGGCGAGCTCGCGCGTGACGTAGCGGTTGTCGAAATCCTCGACCGGGATGGAGATGGTGAGGCCGACGTTCATGCCGCGTGCCTCGGCGGCGCCGCGGTTGGCCGCTTCCATGATGCCGCCGCCGCCACCGGTGCACACGACGAAGCGCCGCTCCCCCTGCGGATCGAGGTCCTTCGACCATTGCGTGAGCCGGTAGGCGAGCACGCGCGCCGCCTCGTAGTAGGCCGACATGCGCAGCTCCATGCGCGCGCGCTCGGGATCGCCCTCGCCCGCCTCCGCCTTGCGCAGCGCCGCCTCGGCCTGCTCACGCGACTGGGTGCGCGCCGAGCCCATGAACACGATCGTGTCGTCGACGCGCAGGCGCTCGAACCGGGCCTTCGGCTCGAGATACTCGGCGAGGATGCGCAGCGCGCGCGCCTCCTTGCTGTTGAGGAACGCCCGGTTGCGATAGGCCCTTGGGGCGCGCCGCGGCCGTTCAGCCATCGAGGTGGTCCTTTGGCGTCGGATCGTACCCGGGAACTCGTCTCCTTGAGGCTGGAGCGCAAGCGAGCCGCACAACCACCCGACTGCGCGGACTAAATCTTGTGCCCGCCGATCATCAGTCGCTTGAATACCGAGTAGTGTAGAGTGCAGCGCTTGCGGTTCCCTAGACCGATAAACGAAACGTCACAGCGGCAGCCAGGCTGGTGATGGCCGCGTGACGCCAGGTCGCACATGGCATAACCGCCCGACACCACCCATTCGCCGTCCTCAGGCGCCCCCTCGGCGGCAAAGATCTTGCTGTCCGAAACGTCAAGTCTCACCGCTTTGAGGAGCTTCATCTTCAGGTTGTTCGTTCAGCGTCGGTGAAGATGATTCGCGACGACCGAGACGTGTCTTCAGCATACGGTTCTCGGCCTCAAGGCATTTGACGAACGCTTCCTGCTGCGGGGCTAGCCACGCAGCGGGCACGACGATTAGAGGCTGCTGCAGCGGCCCCGAGATCGCACCGCGAAGCCGCTCCCTTGCGCACCAGTCATCGCCGGTCCGGCGCCGGATGGATATTGTCGACCCAATGCACCTCTTCGGGCTGTTCGACCACCGGGATATCGAGGTTGACAACCACGGGCTCCTGACCGCTCCGGACGAGCACACATGACAACGGCTCGTCGTCGCTCGCATTGATCTCTTGGTGCGGTGCGAACGGCGGCACGTAGATGAAGTCGCCCGGCCCCGCCTCGGCGACGAATTCGAGCCGGTCGCCCCAGCGCATCCGCGCTCGCCCACTGACGACGTAGATCACGCTCTCGACCGGGCCGTGATGATGGGCTCCAGTCTTGGCCTTCGGATGGATCACGACCGTTCCAGCCCAGAGTTTCTCCGCGCCGGCGCGCGCGTGGGTGATCGCCGCGGCGCGGTTCATGCCGGGCGTTTGCGGCGTGTTGATGTCGAGCTCGCTGCTGCGAACCACGCGTACGCCCTGGTAGCGCCATTTAGATTCGACTGGGCTCTCCAATTTGACCTCCGTGGATTTCAAGCGCGCGCGTGCCCGATTTCGCGGGGGCGCTACGGCGATTCTAAGCTAGTGCGGGGGCCATCGGTCTGCGTGACCGACCCCGATTCCTTTCTAGCGCGAGCTGATAGGATAAGCAACTGGCCGTCGAGACCGCCCCCGCAATGCGCGCCGAAGCGGCGGTGGGGATGGACGGAACGCGGTCAGCCGCTCGATGGCGACCAGGAACGGGCCGACGCGACCCGCGTCGCAGGCGCGGCGCCGGCGCGCCCGCGCGGCTCGAGCACCGCGTGGATCGCCGCGACGAGGCGATCCGCATCGATCGGCTTGGCGACGAGATCCCGGAAACCCGCGGCCGCGAGCCGCGGCCGGTCGACCTGCGTGAAGGCCGTCACCGCGATGGCGGGAATGGAACCCTCCGGCCCGATACCGGAATCGGCTTCGATCGACCGAACCCGCGCGAGGACTGCGAAGCCGTCCTCTCCGGGCATGGCGAGATCGAGCAGCAGGATGTCGGGCAGCGCGGCTGCAGCCGTCCCTTCCAGGCGCGCGGCGAGCTCGCGGCCGGATGCGAACATCTCGACCGTCGCGCCAGTCTGCCGCAGCGCGAAGCCGACGATCTCGCGCGCATCGGCATCGTCGTCAACGACATAGATGCTCAAATCGTTCAGTCCCGCGGACGTCAGACGCGCGTCGCTTGCGGACGCAGGTGCGCGCACCGCCCAGGCGCCCGTCGCGGGTGCGGGTAGCTCCACGGTGAACGTCGCGCCTTGGCCCGCACCCCGGCTCTCCGCCCGGACCGCGCCGCCGTGCAGCTCGACGAGGTGGCGGACGAGTGCCAAGCCGATGCCAAGCCCGCCTGCGCGGCGCGTCGTCGACGTGTCGGCCTGAGAGAAGCGGTCGAAGACGTGCGGGAGGAAGTTGGGCGCGATGCCGACGCCGTTGTCGCCGACCGCGAGCCGGACCCGGTCGCCGGCGAGCCGCACCGAGGTCTCGACGACGCCGTGCTCGGGCGTGAACTTCACCGCGTTCGACAGGAGGTTCGTCACGACCTGCTGCAGCCGCCCGGCGTCGCCGTCGACGGTGACGACGGGGTGGTCGAAGGCCGCGTCCAGCGCGATGCGCTTGGCGGTCGCCGCCGGGCGCACGACCTCGAGCGCGGCGTACACGACGTCCACCAGGTTGAGCGGTTGCCGCTCGAGCGTGAGCTTGCCGCTGATGAGGCGCGACGTATCGAGGAGATCGTCGATGAGCCGCGCCTGATGGTCGACGTTGCGCTTGATCGCCTTGGTGGCGCGGTCGATGAGGCCCGCGTCGAGCGGTCGGGTGTTCGCGAGAAGATGCCCCCAGCCGCGCAACGCGTTGAGCGGCGAGCGCAGCTCGTGCGACACGATCGCGAGAAACTCGTCCTTGGCGCGGTTCGCGCGCTCGGCTTCCGCGCGGAGCCGCTGCTCCGTTGCGACCAGGGCTTCCAGCTCGCGCTCGGCCCGCTTGCGCTCGGTGATGTCCGTGGCGACCCCGATCAGGCCGACGGTACACCCGTTCTCGTCCCGGAGCGGTGACTTCGTCGTGAGGTAGATGCGCGGCCCGCCGCTCCCGGAGAACACCTCCTCCACGACACTTGATTTCCCCGACTCGACGACGAGCCGGTCGCTCTCGGCCACGCGCCGCGCCGCTTCGGGATCCGCGACGAGCTCGAGCGCGCTCCGGCCCATCACCTCGCGCTCTTCCTTGCCCATCGCCTTGAGCCACGCAGGGTTCACGGTGAGGATCCGGTCCTCGAGATCCTTCGCCCAGATCAGGTCCGGCGTGCTGGCGGTGATCGTGCCGAGCAGCGCGGTGCGCTCGCGCACGGTCGCCGTCGCGCGCTCGAGCGCGGCGGTCCGCTCGATCACCCGTCGGTCGAGCTCCGCGTACGCCTCGCGCGCCTCCTCCTCGGCGCGCCTGCGACGCAGGTCCATCTGGTCGAGCGCGTCCGCGATCCACAGCGTCAGCGCAGCGAGCACCGCGATCATGAGCAGCGTGAGCAGGCCCGCGCCGAGCGGCTCGTCCAGCAAGCCGTAGCGCTCGCCGAGCATGCGCGCCCACCCGGCGGCGAGCGGCACCCCCACCGCCGCCGGCAGCAGCCAACGCGTCATCACCGCCCCAGGCCGGTCGCTCGTCAGCACGCCGACCAGCCACGGGTCGGGTCGGCCGGCGAGCAGGCTGATGCCGAGGAGCAGGAACGCGATCGCGGCCGGTAGCGCCATGCCGAGCAGCGGCGCCGCCGCATGAAACAGCAGCACGCGGAACGTGAGGCCGACCAGCGCGATGAACGCCATCGCCATCACGCCGATCGCGATCGCCAGGTTGACCTTGGCGGCGGCGGGGGTGCGGACCGGGACGAGGGCAATGCCGACTGCGGCCGCGATGAATGCGAGCGCCTTCGGGATCGACATCGGGTGCGGGGGCTCCTCGGCGCTGCGCGCGAGACCCGTGAATCCGAGGTCCATTCCGACGGTAATGCCCGTCGCGTGGCCGACCAGCGTGAGCCCCGCGATGAGCGCGATCACGACCGCCGCCGCCCGCACACCGCGATCCGCCCGCGGGCCGCTGTTCTGGCCGGCCGCCAGCGCACCCGCGGCGATCAGGAGGCAGCACGCGGTCGCGAGCGAGAGCGAGGGCAACGCGGCGCCGAACGTCCGCAGGATCGAGAGATCGGCGGACCAGCCGACGACCCCCAGGACGCCGATGCACGCGGCGAGGCCGTTCGCCCAATCGGCGGTGCGCTTCAGCGCCGCGCGAACGCCGCGGTCACGAGCCGTCAAGTCCATCCATTGCATGAGGCGGTCACGACCCGGTCGATTCTATCCCTCAGAAAGGTGGAGCCAAAGCATGACTGGTACCCGAAGCCCCGCTCGGATCGGCGACAGCGACGTCGCGGGCGCGCGCTCGTACGCCAGCGCGCCCCGCAGGTGACCCCCGACGCGCGATCGCTCGCGACGCGCGGCGCGACCATGCGAGCTCCGCAAGCGACCAGGGGTTGCCGTACCGGGCGCGGACCAGCGCGACGGCGGCGCCTAGCAGCATTCCCGCCAATCCGGCCTTCCTCGTCGGCGCGGACCGCCGCGAGGGGCGGAGCATTTCGCCCAGCATGTAGCCGGCTGCGGCGACCGCGAGCAGGGTCTTCGGCGAGGCGATGGCGTCGCGCGCCGTTTCTTCGCAGTTCTCGGCCAGCGCGGCGAGGCCGTTCCGGCCGCGCGCGACCCGCTGCTCGACGGCGCGGATGTCGTCGTCAAAATCCATCGTCGTTCCCGCGAGGCGCCGGAGCGTCGCCGCGCAGCTGCCGCAGCGTCGCCGAGAACGGCAGCTCGGTCATCAGACCTCGCATCCACAAGTACACCGCCGCGGCGCCAGCGAGGTTGAGCGCCGCCGCGAGACCGAGCGCCGCCCCCCACGACGTGCCCGTGCCCAGCAGCCAGACGATGCCGGCGGCCACGATCGCGAGCCAAGCGGTCGCGACGAGGACGGCCGCGACCAGCCCGCCCGACACGAGCCACGCGAACCGCATCGCGGCGCTGCGCGCATCGAGCACCGCGAGCAGCGCGTAGTCCGCCGCGAGCGCCCGCCCCTGCCGCAACAGCGACCCGGTCAGGTCGCCGAGGCGCGGCCCGCGCGTCGGCGCGGGGCCGAGTTCGCCCGGGGATCCCACGCGGTCAGCGCGACGTCAGCCGGCTGAGCAGATACCCGGCCGCCAGCGCGATCCCGAGCGCGGCGAGCGGATGCTCGCGCACGTAGCCGCGGGTGGACTCCGCCCATTGGTCTTTCGCCTGGAGCCATTCCCCGCCCTTGGCGCCGAGGCGCTCGGCGGCGTTGGCGGTAGCGGCGGCGACGCGCTCGACCGTGTCGTGCGCGCCGGTGCTGAGCCGGTCGATGCCCGCGTGCGCCTTGTCGGCGAAGACCTCGCCGGTGCGGGGGGGCGATTCCTGCGAAGACGGCTGGGTGTGTTGCATGACAATTCTCCTCGTTCCAGTGATGGCCGCGGCGGCGGAAGCCGCGCGGCACAGGCTTCCGAGAGGCAACCGCCGTGCCTGCCCCCTGCCCCCTGTCAAGGGGGGTAGTGCGAAGGCCTTAATCGTCGCGGGATGAAGGAACTCCCGGTGCGCGCGCAGCCGCCGAAACGGCGTAGTCGAAGGTGAGCGCGGCGGAAACGACCTCGCAGCCGGAGAGAACTGCTGCCGTCGCGCGCGCGGATCGGTCGCATTCTAGAGGCACCGCGCCGGACGCTCGGCGGCGCCGGGCACACTGCTTGCTCGATTCACGAATGCTCTACTTCTGAAACGAACAGGAAGGAGGTTCGCATGTTGTACTGGGCCGCAGTCTTCCTCGTTGTTGCGCTGGTGGCGGCGCTGCTCGGATTCACCGGCATCGCCGGCCTCTCGATGAACATCGCGTGGATTCTCTTCGTCATCGGTCTGATTCTCGCGGTGGTCTTGTTTCTGATGGGCCGACGGCCGCGCATGTAGGGGCTCGCGGTCTCGGGGCTTGCTCCGAAATCGCCCACCGGGGTGGGAGCTCCCACCCCGTTCTTGTTGCACTCGTCCTAACCCGTGAGGGCAAATAGTTCTTGCGCGCGAATGTAAGGGTGACGCGGCTGAGCGCCTGCGCGGCGCCATCCCGAGCGCGAAGAAGGCACCGAGCCCCGCCAGGACGGCCGGGCCGAACAGAACGACGAGCTCCTCCGGGGCACGCCCCAAGCCATCGCTAGGAGCGAGGCGGCAAGCGCAACCGCAGCCAGCTCGACCGGCGCGCGCGAGGGCGCCGGTTCGTCCGCAGAGGCTAGAGCCCTGGACTGCGCCCGGCCTCGGCCCCCGCGGTGGGCGGCACGCGCGCTTCCGCGAGCGCGGCCTCACCGCCCCCATCGGCGTCTGCGGCGCCCTTCCCGCCGTTATACGCGTTAAGACGGTTGTAGAGCGTCTTCAAGCTGATGCCGAGGGTCTCCGCGGCTTTGCGCTTGACGTTTCCGCACTCGACAAGCGTCGCTTCGATGAGCCGCCGGTTCACTTCTTCGAGCGTGCTGCCGACCCGCACCGTGAGAATGGACGTGTGCTCGGGCTCGACGAACGTCTCGGGCGCGAGCTCGGCGTCGATGACCTTGTCGGCCATGATGTACGCGCGCTGCACGTAGTTCTTCAGCTCCCGGACATTGCCCGGCCAGCTGTGCACGTAGAGCGAGGCGATCGCCGCCGGGGCGAACACCTTGGTCGTCCCCTCGTCCTTGTTCAGGCGCTCGAGGAAGTGCTGCGCGAGCAGCTCGATGTCGGTCCCCCGCTCGCGCAGCGGCGGCATCTGGATCGGGAACACGTTCAGGCGGTGGAACAGGTCCTCGCGCAGCTTGCCCTCGGCGACCGCCTTCTCGGGCACCCGGTTGGTGGCCGCGATCAGGCGAACGTCCGCGGCGATCGGTGTGTTCATGCCGACCCGCATGAACGTGCCGGTCTCGAGGACGCGCAGGAGCTTCACCTGCAGCTCCTGCGGCATCTCGGTGATCTCGTCGAGGAACAGCGAGCCGCCGTGCGCGCGCTCGAAGAAGCCCTTGTGCTGGCGATCGGCGCCGGTGAAGCTGCCCTTCTCGTGGCCGAAGAGCTCGCTCTCGATGAGCTGCGGCGACATCGCGCCACAGTTCAGCGGCAGGAAGGGCGCGCGCTTGCGCCGGCTCAGCTCGTGGATGGTCTGCGCCGCGACCTCCTTGCCGGTGCCGCTCTCGCCGATGAGGAGCACGGTGGCGGACGTCGGCGACACCCTCGTGAGCTGGTCGTAGAGCCGCTGGATCGGCAGCGAGTTGCCCAGGATCTGGCCGAAGCGGCCCAGCTTGCGGAGCTCGCCGCGCAGCTCGCCGATCTCCTCGCGCAGCTCCTCGGGCCGCGGGACCCGGTGCAGGATCGCCTTGAGCCGCTCGAGGTCGGCGGGCTTGACGAGATAGTCGGTCGCCCCCGCCCGCAGCGCGTCGATCGCGCTCTCGACGCTCGCGTAGCCGGTCATGATCACGAACTCCGTGGCATCCCGCGACTCGAGGTCCGCCACGAGGTCGATGCCCTGCCCGTCGGGCAGGAGGAGATCGGTCAACAGGATGTCCGGGGTCAATCGGGTCAGGTGAACTCGGGCGGCGCGGAGCGAATCCGCGGTCGCCACGGTGAAACCCTCGCCTTTTACGAACTCCGACAGCCAGTCCAGGGTTTCAGGATCGTCATCGACAAGCAGGACGTGCGGCATCGCTGTCCTCCTTCGCGTTTTGTGTTCTAGGTCGGGTGTCGGCCCAGCAACTCTTACCGGACCTTGTAATTCTTACACGTTTGAGCAGCCCGGCAAAGGCTTTCGGTACCGCAACCCGAGCGGCGTGCAACTTGCGTACCAGCTCTCACGCACTTTCTCAGGAGGACTCGACATGACCCGCGGCATCGCTCTTCTCGCGTTGCTCACGCTCGGCGCGGGCGCAAAGCACATCCTCGGTTACGCGGCGCACAAGCGGACGCGCCGCGAACAACGCGAGGCAGTGCACACGTGGGAGGCAGAAGGCGGCGCGGTGCCCGTCGGCCGCTCGCAGACCACGGCGTCGCAGGTGCAACCCGCCGATCTTGCCGCGCATGCGAGCGCGCAAGATGGGCGCCCGGATCCGCTGCGGGGCTGATTCGCCATCCGACCACGGCCGTCTTCCTCTTCCCCCGACGGCAGCGTCCCGCCCCCCCCGGGCACCGAAATTGCGGCGTACCGGTCCTGACAGCGCGCCCGCGGACGAGCGAGCCACTCTTCGCGAATCCGCGGGCTGAGCCTGCCCCATCCGGGGCTTAGCCGAACGTTGGCATGCGGAGACCTATATGAAACCTGATCAATTGAATGAGCTGTTGCTCCAGGCTCTCGAGCACGAGATGGGCGGCGTAAAGGTTTACGAAACGGCGCTCACGTGCGCGGTGAACGAGGACCTGCAGGACGAGTGGCGGAAGTACCTCGACGAGACCCGCCGGCACGTCGAGATCCTGCAGAACGTCTGCAGTGCCATGGAGCTCAATCCTGCCAGTGAGACTCCGGGACGCAAGATCGTGCGCCACAGCGGGGCCGCCCTGGTCGAGGCGATGAAGAAGGCGGTAAGCGCCGGGAATCCCGATGCCGCGCAGATCGTGGCCTGCGAGTGCGTGGTGCTCGCCGAAACGAAAGACCACGCCAACTGGGAGTTGATCGGCAAATGCGCGAAACAGCTCAAGGGCCCGCAGGGCAAGGCCCTCGCGGAAGCGTACAAGGAAGTCGAGGAGCAGGAAGACGAGCACCTGTATCACAGCAAGGGCTGGTGCCGCGAGCTGTGGATCGAATCGCTTGGCCTGAAGGCGGTGCTCCCGCCGCCGGAAGAGAAAAAGCACGTGAAGACGGCGATCGGGGCCGCGCGCGCCGAGCAGGCGAGCGCGAAGTCGAGGTAGGAAAGAGCGCGATCGCCATCCCTTGCGGGGGTCGGCACTAACGACCCAACTCCTATGTCGCGGCCACGGCGGAGCAAGCGTGGCGGCTCAACTTCGAGCTTGCCGCGATGGGGCCCCCGGGCGTGGCGCCCGAACGCACTCGCCGTCGTGCCGATTCTACAAACTCGTCCCATTCCTTCCTTTGCCCGCTCGCTCGGCGGCCCGCGACCTGCTGGGCACGCGCATTGCAGAGAATCTTCTGGCTAGGCGCGCGATGGCGCGCGCCCTCAACCACCGAGGAGTCAACCATGAATTGGGATCGTATCGAAGGCAATTGGAAGCAGTTCAAGGGCAAGGTCAAGGAGCAGTGGGGCGAGCTCACCGACGACCAGCTCGACGTCATCGGCGGCAAGCGCGACCAGCTCGTCGGGAAGGTGCAGGAGCAGTACGGCATCTCCCGGGACGAGGCCGAGCGCCAGGTCAAGACTTTCGAGACCGGCCTCCGCGACGCCGACCTGAACCGGCCGCGCTAGGCTGAAGGAGCACACCCATGACACTCAAACCCATTTGCCGTGATTTCATGGCGCTCGGGCTCGGCACCGCCGGGGCCGCCTACGCCGCCAACGATCGGATGAGCAGAGAGGCCTACAAGGCCGAGAAGGACCGCATCGACGCCGAGTACAAGATCGCCAAGGAAGCGTGCAACAAGTTCTCGGGGAACGTCGAGGACGTCTGCAAGGCCCAAGCGAAAGCAAACCAGCACGTCGCCGAGGCCGAGCTCGACGCGAAGAACAAGGGCACGGCCAAGGCGCGCTACGACGCACGTGTGGCGCGCGCCGAGGCGCAGTACTCGGTCGCGAAGGAGAAGTGCGACGACCTCTCGGGCAATCCCAAGGACGTCTGCATGAAGGAGGCGAAAGCCGCCGAGACGAAGGCGAAAGCGGACGCCAAGGCGGACCGCCAGGTCAGCGACGCGCGGAAGGACACCGCGGAGCGGACTGCCGACGCGCGGAGGAACGCCGCCGAGTCCAAGCGCGACGCCGACTATCGCGTGGCGATCGAGCGGTGCGACGCGCTGTCCGGCGACGCCAAGACGGCGTGCGTGGCGGACGCCAAGAGCCGCTTC
>Ga0209342_10003339_pt1 | contig 16919 bp, 19 predicted proteins | sample RifCSP16_2_FD_184023 | JGI IMG/M metagenome (GOLD analysis project Ga0209342, IMG submission 184023) | Soil microbial communities from Rifle, Colorado - Rifle CSP2_sed 16_2 (SPAdes) (version 2) | ecosystem: Environmental > Terrestrial > Deep subsurface > Rock core/Sediment | place: Rifle... | reverse complement strand
TCCCCTGCAGCAGCCGAGCCCCCGGCTCTGGGAACGCATCGAAGCCGCCGCCGGGCGCGAAGGCCTGTGGGGCCAGCGGTCCTGGTGGCAGGATTTCACTCCCGCTTTCTTCCCCGCCCGGCCCGCTTTCGCGGCCGTGCTGGCGGTGACCCTGCTGCTGGCGGGCGCGCTGGTGCGCTACCCGGCGCTGGAAACCACGCTGCTGCCGGAGACGCCGGCCAGCGCCTTTGAGGTCGCCCAGGCCGAGCTGGTGCAGGAGCCGAGCTACGGCGAGCGCTACCAGATTCACCTCCAACAGGTCGAGTACCGCGTCCTGGCAGACGAGACCGCGCCCGTCAACCCGGAGTTGCGGGAGATGACGGCGCGGCCGCTCCACACGGTCGACCGCGCCATCGAGCAGACGCAGCAGCGGCTGGCCGCCTACCCGGACGACACGCTGGCCCGCGACGAACTCCTGCGGCTCTACCGCCAGAAGGCCACCGTGCTGCAAGCCATGAGCGACCCGGTCTGGCTGGACGCCGGCCGGTAATCCCGATGAAACGTTTTCCGTACGCCCTGCTTCTCCTCGCCGTGACCCTCGGGCTGCCGCGGGCGGCGGGCGCCGAGCGCGTGGAGCGCGTCTTCCCCGCCAGTGAGGACGTGACCGTCGAGCTCCGCAACCTGCACGGTCAGGTGACGGTGCAATCCTGGAACCGGCCCCAGGTGCAGGTCATCGCTCTGCGGCGCTCGCAGGCGGTCGAGACTCACATCGAGCAGAGCGAGAACCGCATCCACGTCCACACCCACCTGCTGCAAAGCTCGGCGCCGGCCGGCGAGCGCGCCGTGGACTACGAAATCTGGGCCCCGCCCGGCGCCCGCCTCCACCTCTACCAGGAGACCGGGACGCTGCGGGTGGAGAGCTTCTTCCAGGACGTCATCGTGGAGACGGTGGCGGCCAGCGTCTACCTGCGCAACTTGAACGGGCACACTTCGGTGAAGACGCTGAACGGGAGCGTGACCGCGGAGCGCTGCACCGGGCGGCTCGAGGCCACCTCCATCAGCGGCAGCCTGCGCTTCCTCGACACCGACACCGAGCGCCTGGTGGCTAACAGCACCTCGGGCGACATCTACTACCAGGGCGACTTCCAGCGCGGCGGCGCCTACGACTTCATCAACCACGAAGGCCTCATCGAGATGCTGCTGCCGGCCACCGCCTCCTTTGAGCTCGACGCCCGCTCCGTGCAGGGCGAGGTCGTCAACGAGCTGCCGCTGCGGCCGCGCTCTCACGGGCGCGTGCCCCAGGGCAGCGTGCTGAAGAGCCTGCTCGGCACCGTGCACACCGGCGCGGCGCTGGTCCGCGCCACCTCCTTCAGTGGTACAATCCGCCTGCGCAAGCAGTAGCGAAGTCCGAACGTCCGGGACGCGCGCCAGGCGCGATGAACAAGGGCCCCATTCCCATCCGCCGCCGCCTCTATCTGGTCGGCTTCATGGGCTGCGGCAAGACCACGGTGGGACGCCTGCTGGCCCAGCGCCTGGGCTGGCGCTTCTTCGACCTCGATGAAGAGCTGGAGCGCCGCCAGGGCCGCACCATCGCCCACATCTTCGCCGACCAGGGAGAACCCTACTTCCGGGAGGTGGAGCGGATGCTGCTCGAGGAAACCTTGACGGCCAGCGAGGAGCCCACGGTGGTGGCCCTGGGGGGCGGTACCTTCGCCCAGGCGGAGAACTTCGACCGCATCCGCTCGGACGGCGGCGTCAGCGTCTGGCTCGACTGTTCTCTCGAGGAGCTGCGCCGGCGCTGCCGCGGCCTGGCCAACCGCCCGCTCTTCCGCGACCCCTCCAGCTTCCGGCAACTCTACGAGCAGCGCTGGCCGTACTATCAGAAAGCCGACTTCCGCGTGGACGCCGACCGGCGGGACCCGGCGGTGGTGGTGGAGGAGATCCTGCGATGCGTCGTCTTCTAACAGTCGTCCTGGCAGCCGCCGGCGCTCTGGGACTGGCGGGCCCGCTCGGCGGCGCCCCGCCGGAGCCGCCCGGCCAACTGCGCATCCTGGTGGACGGCCAGTCCATCGGGCGCGAGCGCTACCAGATCACCCGCACGGCCACCGAGATTCAGGCGCGGAGCGAGGTCGAGCTCGAAGTCGGAGGGCAGAAGATCCGCCAGACCAGCAGCCTCCGGCTGGGGGCTGACTTGAGCCCGCGCAGCTACGAGTGGAAGATGGAGTCGCCGGGGGCCGCCTGGGTGCGGCTGGAGTTCGAGGGGGCGGTCGCCACCCTCCGCTATCCCCTGCCCGATGGGACGGAAGACCAGCGGGTGTTCGAATTCGAAACGCCGCGGGTCGCCCTGCTCGACAACAACATCTTCCACCACTACCTGCTGCTGGCCGAATTCTATGACTACAAGGCGGGCGGGGTGCAGACGGTGAAGGTCTTCGTGCCCCAGGCCTTGCAGCCCGGGGAAGCCCGGCTGGAGCTGCGGGGGGTGGAGACGCTCGAGGTCGACGGCCGGCCGCAGCCGGTCCGCCTGCTCGCCATCACCACCGAGGATAACGAAGTCCTGCTCTGGGTGACCGAGTCGGGGCGCTTCGTGCGCCTGCGCGCGCCGCTGACCAACGCCGAGGTCGTGCCCGAGAGCGCCGCTCCCTAGTGCCGTTCCAACTAACTGGAGCCATCTCAGCTAGAGTGCGAGGGTGCGCAGTGACTGGAAGTCCGGACGCAGGGAATTAGGCGGAAAAAAGTTGGAACGGCACTAGATTACATCCACCCGGCGCAGCTCCCGGCGGACCTTCTCCATCTCCTGCTGCAGCTTCTTTTGTTCCTGCTCCCACTCGCGGCGGTACTTTCCCTCCCAGAGCTGCTGCTCGTCGCGGATCTGCTCTTGCAGCTCCAGTTGGAGATCGCGCATCTCCTTCTGGATTTCCGCCGCCTCGGCCTGGGCCTCGGCGGCCAGGCGGTGGAGTTCGCCCTCGTCGTCCATCCAATGCACTTCATTCTCGGCGGAGCGGCGCGGGGCGACGGTCTTGGGAGCCTCCAGGGTGACCTTCAGGGTCTGCTCGCGGCGGTCGCGCACGATGCCGAGGGTGACTTCCTTGGCCTCGCGCTTGGCCAGCGCCTGGCGCAGGTCGCCCACGTCGGCGATGGCTTCCTCTTCCACGCGCACGATGACGTCGCCCGCTTTCAGGCCCGCCTTGGCGGCGGCGCTGTCGGCCATGACTTCACGCACCAGAATCCCCTTGCCCTGCTTGACCCCGAAGTAGTCGGCCAACTGCGGCGTCAGCTCGTCGGCGGAAATCCCCAGCCGCGGCCCCCGGGTGAACACGTGAAACTCCGGAATCTCGATGCGCGGCATCTCGAAGTGCGGCATCTGGATGCGCGGCACGCGGATCTCCAAGCGGCGGGAGCGGGCGCTCTCTTCCAGCGTCACCTCCACCGCGCGCGTCTGCCCGCCGCGGCTGATTTCGAGCGTCACCGGGCGCCCCGCCGGGGTCTCCTGCACCAGCCGCCGCAATTGCGCCGCGCTGCGCACCCGCTCCCCCGCGAACGTCAGGATGACGTCGTTCTTCTGCAACCCGGCCTTGGCCGCCGGGCTCTCCTCTTCCACTTCTTCAATCGCGACGCCGGTCTCGGCCGAAAGCTTCAGCTCCGCCAGGCGCTCGGTGGTGACGTCGCTGATGCGCACGCCCAGCCGGGGCTGTCCGGCAAAGACCATCACCTTCTCCTCCGGCTTCGCTTGCAGCGGCGGCACCGTCACCCCGCCCGCCAGCGCGGCTACCAGCAGGACTCCGAGCGGGACGAGCCACCAACCCTGTCGCTTCTCGTGCATGGCTTTCTCCTTAACAGTCGGAATTGCTCCCGGTCTCTTTGACGGCCTCACAGCATGTCCTCCGGAGCGGCGATGCGGATGTCGCCGCGGATGGTCCGCAGGCGGACCGGCAGGCCACCGCGTCCCAGGCGCGCGCGCACCGTGCCGTCCGTGGCGGCGGCCTGGAGGTACGGCACACCCTCGATGCGCCCGGCCACGGTGCTCAATTCCAGGTCGGCCCCCGCGCCCGCCGGCAGCTCCAGGGTGACGTTCCCGTTGATGGTTTCGAGCTGGAGGCGGCCGCGGGGCGGCGGCACCGCCCGCAGGGACACGCGAACATCGCCGTTCACCGCCTGGGCCACCAGGCTGCCGGCCGCGCCGGTGTCAACAATGTCCCCGTTCAAGGTGTGGGCTTCGAGGTCGCCTTCGACGTTGCGCACCACCACGTCCCCGTTCACGGTGCGCAGCCCGGCGAGGCGCGCCTGGCGGGGCACCCGCAGGCGGTAGTCCACCTGGACGGGCGTCTCCGCGCCCCGGAGATAGACGGTGCGCAGGCGCAGCACGCGCCCGGCCCGCTCCACCACGATCATGGCGTCGTCCAGCGAGCCCTCCGCGCCGGCGGTCTTCACCACCGTCACTTCCACTTCGGCGCGGTCCCAGCCCTCTACGGCGATGGACCCTTGCACGTTGCTGACCGCCACCTCGCCGTCCGCCGGCAGCGGATAGCGCGCCGTCCAGCTTTCCTGCTGCCCGCCGGCCGCCGGGAGCGCCGCCAGCGTCAACAACAACGACCCGCCGAGCCCGGTCAGAGTGCGGAGCCTCATCGCCTGCCTCCTAGAAAGAAGGTGGGGGTTCTTCCTGCTGGCGTTGCTTTTCGCGGCGCTTCTCCCGTTGCAATTCGCGCAGCCGCTGCTGTTCCTGCCGCTTCTGTTCTTTCTCCTGCCAGTTCTCCCAGAGCCACTGCTGCCGCTGCTGGAGACTTTCCCGCAGCGCCGGGGTCAGCTTGCGGATCTCGATGTTGCCTCCCACGGTGCGGAGGCGGAGAAGGGCGCCGCCGCCGTTCACCGGGCCAGAGCCGCGGACCACCGCCGGCTGGTAGCGCGCCTGGCCCTCTTCGATCTGCAGGGGAAAGTCGGTCAGGATCTTGTGCCCGGCGGCCATCTCGATGGTGGCGTCGATGGTGAGGGGCAGGTCAGGCGGCAGGTACACCTCAATGTCCCCGAAGGCCGTCTCCAACTCCGAGGCGGTAAAAGTCTCGCGCTGGGCGGCGATCTCGGCCAGGATCTTGCCGGCGGCGGTGACAGCCTGCACGGCGCCCTGGAGGCGGTAGAGGTTGATGCTGCCGCCGGCGGTCTCGACCCGGACCGGGCCGCGCGCGGCGTCGAGCACAATGCTGCCGCCGGACGTCTCGGCGCGCACGGAGCCGCCGCTCTCGCCGAGGCGGATCTGCCCGCCCGCCGTCTGGGCGATGGTTTCGCCGCCGCTCGAGCGCAGGACGATGTCGCCGCCGGCGGTCTCGGCCCGCACCGCGCCGCCGATGCGCCCGGCAATGATTTGCCCGCCGCTCGTCAACAGCACGGCATCGCCCTGGACGTCGCCCACGATCACGCAGCCTCCGGCGGTGCGCGCCTCCAGGCGCTGGCCGATGTTGCCGAGCTCGATGTTGCCCCCGGCGGTCTCAGCGCGCACGGGGCCGGTGACGTCGCCGGTGCGGATGTCGCCGCCGGCGGTGGCGGCGCGCAGCTCGCCGTTCAGCCGCTCCACTTCGATGCCGCCGCCCTCCGTCTCAATGTCCACGTTGAACCGCGCCGGCACCTGAATCCGGAAGGTGACCGACCAGGGCCGGTTGCGGTCCGCATCCCCCGTCAGGTTTCCCCCGATGTACACCCCGCCACCGGTCACCCGCTTCGCCGTCAGCGCGTAGCGGCCCAAGAGCTGGCGGGCTTCCTGTTCGCTGCCGGCCGCTACGCCCAGGCGCACGCGGCACTCCATGCGGTCCGAGGCGCCGGGGCGCACTTCCACCCCGCCCATGTCCAGGCGCACCACCAGCCGCCCGCCCTCGGCCACCGGGGCGCCGCACTCGGCCTCTTGCACCCAGAAGTTCCCGTGGCGCAGGGGGCCGCCCCGCTTGAGCTCCCACACCGACGCCTCGCGCTGGACGGCGCCGCGCTTGACGTAGGCGTCGGTCTGCGCCTCGAGCGGCGAACCGACGGCCGCGGCCAGCCCGACCAGCAACAGCGCTTGCAATCGCATCGTGCCTCCTAGAATTCTTCGCGCGCGCGCTCGCGCAGGGCGCGGGCGCACTTCAGGCGCACGTAAGTGTTGGGGTCGCCGGCGGCCATCGTTTCCAGCACCGGCAGCACCTCCGCGTCCGCATGCTCGACCAGGACGTTCACCGCCGCCACCCGCACGCCCGGGTTCTGGTCTTCCCGCAGAGCGTCGAGCAGCGCCTGGCGGAGGTCCGCCCCCCACGCCACGGCCTGCAGGGCCTGGGCCGCTTCCAGGCGCACGCCCGGGTTGGGGTCGCGGCGCAAGGCGTAGAGCAGAGCTTCGCGGACGGTGGGGTTGTTCCCGCTCTGGCCCAGCACTTCCAGGGTATCGCGGCGGATGCCAGGGTTGTCGTAGTTCTTCACCGCGTAGAGCAGCACTTCGCGGATGCGCGGGTCGTCGAAGGAGCCTTCCAGGACCACGCGGCGCTCCGCGTCCAGGGTGATGCGCACCGCCCCGGTCTCGGGGCCCGGGCTGACCTGGCTGATGCCGCTGATGCGCAGGTTGCTCAGGTCGGAGCCCATCCAAGCAGCCTGGGCGGAGCCGTTCGCCGGCGCGCCCGCGGGCGTGACCCGCACGCGCAGCGTCCAGCCCAGCGAAAATCCGAGCACCAGGATGGTCAGGGCCGCCGTGGCCCGCAGGGCGGAGACGCCCGGCGGGACGATGAACCAGCTCCGCACCAGGGCGCGCCAGCTTTCCGCTTCGTGGTCGAGGGCGTCGTCCAGCGCCTCGCGGCAGCGGACGAACAGTTCGGGCGAAGGTTCGCGCACCGGGCGCTGGTCGAGAGCGGCCCGCAGGCGCCCGAACTCCCGCGCGGTGGCGGCGCAGGCGGCGCAGCTTTCGAGGTGCGCCTCCAGGGCGGCGCGCTCGCCGGGCTCCAGCTCCTCGACCAGGTACAAGGTCAGCTTCTCTTCAACGCTCTGGCAGTTCATGGCGCTTCCCTCGCTAGACAATCTCTTTCAGCTCCATCCGCAGCTTCCGCGTGGCGCGGAACAGGCAATTCTTGGCCGTCTGCTCGCTGGTGCCGCAGAGCTCCCCGATGGCGCGCAGCTTCATCCCCTGGTAGTGCTTCAGCTCGAACACCAGCCGCTCGCGGGGGCTCAGCCGGGTCAGGGCGGCCTGGAGGCGCCGGCGCACTTCCTGGCCTTGCAGGGCGCGCTCGGGGTCGAGCTCCGGGCGCTCTTCCGGCACCGTGTGGAAAAAATCCGCCTGGCCGGGCTCGGTCTCCGGGGCCTGCACCTCGCGCCGGGCGCCGGCGCGGCGCAAGTGGTCGAGGCAGACGTTCATCACCACCCGGTACACCCAGGTCGAAAAGCGCGACTCGAACCGGAAGCGGCCGAGCGAGCGGTAGATCTTCAAGAACGCCTCCTGGTAAACGTCCTTCGCCTCGTCTTCCGAGCGCACCACCTGCAAAGCCAGCCGGAGCACACCCCCCTCGTACAGCCGCACCAGCTGCTCGAAAGCGGCCCGATCGCCCCGTTGAGCCTGGCGGATCAGAGCCCGTTCTTGCAGCGCGTCGAGCGGCGGCGTGACTCCGGGCACTCGGTGGATCAGCTCCAAGCAGCCTTCCATCGCGCGCGTGGTGGGTTCCTCGTCAACCGGTTAGACGCGTCGCGCTCTCAAAGGTGAGCAAGGCCGGCGGTGTCCCCTGGCGGGGTCACGGCTTCTTCAAGACGCCCCGGCACTGGGCCTGGAGCCGCTCGCTCTCCTCGCGGAGCTGCGGGCGGCCGCCGGCCAGCTCGCCGGCCCGCTCGGCCAGCTGGAGAGCGCGCTCGTGGTAGAGGCGGACGCTGCGGGGCTCGCGCAGGCCCTCGGGGCCGAAGATGCCGCTCACCGTCACCAGCTCGCGGGCCGCGGCCAGGTAGAGCGCGGCCGGGTCCACCTCCCCGCCGCCGGTCCCGGCGTAGCCCGCCAGCATCTGCGCCAGGCCTTGCTGGACTTCGGCGCGCTCGGCGCGCAGCCGGGCCGCGTCTTCGACCCACTGGCCCTGGCGCACCTGGGCCAGGACGGCCCGCTCGGCGCCGGCCGCGCCCGGCGGGGTGAACCCCGCGCCCAGGGGAGGGCTGGCCGGCTCGCGCAGCATCCGGTCGAGCGCGTCCATCATCTCGAGAGAGCTGCCGCGCGCCCGGCCGAAATAGTCCAGCGCCACGGCGCGCATCTGGGAAGCATAGGCGGCGGCGCCGGCCGACTTCGACCCCTCGAGGTAGCTCTCCCCCACCCGCTGGTAGCCGCGCGCCATCCCTCCCAGCAAGGCGAGGCGCAGCGCCCGCGCCCGCCGCGCCGGCTCGCTCTCGGGCCCGGCTACGCCCTCGCGCGCCAGGGTGTCGGCAGCGGGAGAGTAGTTGGCGCTGGCGAGTTGCTGTTGCGCGAGGGCGTAAAGCGCCTCGGGACTGCGAGCCACGATGGGCTCTCCGCAGGCGGCCAGCAGCCAGCCGGCCGCGACCCCGCCGGCACAGAGGAGAAACCGTCGTGCGCTCATCGTCTGGGAATAGTAGCCTCGCCCCGTAGGCGGGGTCAAACCCGCGCCCGCAGCCAGCGGGCCAGGGCGAAGAGCCCCAAGCAGAGAAGGAAATCCAGCCCCAGCCCGGGGTCGAGCGCAAACGGCTGGTGCCGCCACGCCTCCGGCAGGCGGGGAGAGAGCCAAAAGAAGTAGAGGAGGTTCCCGGCCAGGATCGCGCCCAGGGCATCGCCCAGCGCGGTGAGGCGCGGGCGATTCACGACGCTTCGCTCCCGACGTCGAAAGTCATTGTCATCCCCGGACGGCAAGGCTAGAATCGCTCTCTTTCCTGCGCAGGGGAAAGACTTTTTCGCGAGGGCCCCCAATCGCCCGTGTCTTCGGAAGAGCGAATCCGCAGCTTGGAAGAAGAGGCCGCGCAACTCGAGCGGGTGGCGCGCTTGAGCGAAGCCATGCTGGCCGAGCTGATGAAGTCCACGCCGCCCCCGGTCAACCTGGAACAGGTGCGTCATTTCCTGCGTTCGGCGAAGGACCTGCTGAAACACGGCGAGCAGGACACCGCGCAGGAGCTGATGCAAAAAGCCGAGGAGGCCCTGCACGCCGTCCGGCAGTGGCTGGCGGTGGGGGACCTGGGCATCAGCCCCTTCCTCCTCCGCAACCATCTGGAGAAGAACCGGCTGAACGGCGAGTTGCAGCGCGCCCTGATCCTCTACTTCCTCCGCAAGCAGCCCCACGCCGAGAACGACCGCGACAAACTGGACTACCTCTTGAGCGCCTACTTCCTAGCCGCGGAACCCGCTCCGGAAAAGATTGCCACGATGGTGGCGGAGTTTTTTGCCGAGCTGCCTCCCCGCGAGCTCCAGCCGGCGGCGCAGATGATGCTGCACGAGCTGCAATCGCTGGCCGCCCGGATCCAGGACTTTACCGACTTTGACCAACTGGTGCACGCCCGCATCGTGGAGCGGGCGCGGGCGCTCAAGATCAATCTGGGTGAGGGCTTCTACGACCCCGACGCGCTTCCCACCATCATCCGCTTCAACCTCGCCTTCCGCCGCCACTTTGAGAAGCTGCTCCACAAACAGCTGGCCGACGTCCGCCAAGGCATCCGCCAGCAGATCGAAGAAGCCTGGAAAGCGACGCGCGCCATCGAGGCCGCCTGCGAAAAGCTCGCCTTGCCGGAAGGGGCGCGGGCCGGCGCCGCCGTGGCCGACGACGAGGAGGAGGGCCCGGCCGAGCCCCGCATGGGCCGGCCCCTGGAGACGCTGGAGGAGCGGCTCCCGATTGACCGCCTGGTGCGCCGCGGCGAAGACCCGCAGAAGGAAGGCGAGCTGCGGGGCATCATCACCCGGCTGGCGCGCTTCGTGGAAAAGCTCCCGCCCGACCAGGCCAAGGCCGAGCGAGTCGCTTTCCCCCTGCGCGAGGCGCAACTGGAGCTGGCCTCCTGGGAGCGGGAAGCGTTCGTCTCCGCCATGGCCGGCACCGCCCCGGAGAGCGTCCGCGCCATCCAGTACGCCCTGGGCATCATCGCCTGGGTGGAGGAAGAGCTGGTGCGCTACCAGAAGACCCGCGGCGACCGCTACCTGTGGAAGACCCACTTCGACCTCTTGAGCTACGCCGTGGTGCGCGCCGGGGAGCTGCTGAAGAGCATCCGCGGGCTCATCCGCGAAGGCGCGCCCCGCGAAGAAGCCGCCTGGTTCCCTCCTTTGCTGCAAACCGCCCTGCGGCTGGCCACGACCCTCAATCACGTCGCCCCGGTCTTCGCCGACCCCGCCGCCTCCTAGCCGCGGGGCGGCGCGGCGCCGGATTTCCCTCGTGTTATAGTCGCCCTGCGCATGAGTCTTTCGCTCGACGCTCCCGTCACCGCCCTGGCCGGCATCGGTCCCCGCCGCGGCCCGCTCCTGAAACAGAAGGGCATAGAGACCCTCGAAGACCTGCTCTACTATCTCCCTTTCCGCTATGAAAATCGCATCCGCTTCACGCCCATCGGAGAGCTCCGGCCCGGCGTCGTTACCTGCGTCCAGGCCGAGGTCCTGACCGCCGGCCTGGTGCGCTACCGGCGCAGCCGCCGCCGCGCCTTCCATGCGGCCGTGGGCGACCAGAGCGGCATCCTCTACGCCAAGTGGTTCTACGGCGACTACCTGGTGCGCGTCTTCCGTCCGGGGCAGCGCGTCGTGCTCTACGGCAAGGTGGAAGAGGACCCCTACCGGCCGGGGCAGCTGCAAATGCTCCAGCCGCAGCACGAGATTCTTTCCGGCGGGCGCGAGCCTGATTCGGGCGAGCCGGTTGACTCGACCGAGTCCGGCCGCCTCGTGCCCATCTACGAAGCCGCCGGCCCCGTCACCTCGCGGATGTTCCGCCGGCTTGTCTTCGAGGCCCTGGGGCGCCTGCCGGCTTCGTTCCCCGACCCGCTGCCGCCCTCGCTCCTCCGGCAGTACGGCTTCCCTGACCGGCGCGCGGCGCTCGCCCGGGCGCACTTCCCCGAGAAAGACACGCCGCTCGACGCGCTCGAAGCCTTCCGCACCCCCGCGCAGCAGCGGCTCATCTACGAAGAGTTTTTCTTCCTCCAGCTCGGGCTGGCGCTGCGCCGCCAGCGCGCCCGGCAGGCGCCGGGCATCCCTTTGCCGGTGAGCGATGCGGCGCGCGAAGCCATCAAGAAGATTCTCCCCTTCCATCCCACCGCGGCGCAGAAGCGCGTGCTCAAAGAAATCGCCGACGACATCGAGCAGCCCGTGCCCATGAACCGGCTGCTGCAAGGCGACGTTGGCTCGGGGAAAACCATCGTGGCCTTCGAAGCCGCCATCCTGGCCATGGAGAACGGCCACCAGGTGGCGCTCATGGCGCCCACCGAAATCCTCGCCGCGCAGCACTACCTCTACGCCTGCCAGCGCTTCGCCCCCACCCGCTACCGCCTGGGCCTGCTGGTCAGCGACTTGCCCGCCAAAGAGAAAAAACAGACCCGGGACGACCTCTCCGCGGGCGACCTGGACTTCATCGTGGGCACGCACGCCCTGCTCGAGCCCGACATCCAGTTCCACCGCCTCGGCCTGGTCATCGTGGACGAACAGCACCGCTTCGGGGTGATGCAGCGGCTGGAGCTCATCCGCAAGGGGCGCCACGCCGCCGCCCACCCGCACGTGCTGGTCATGACCGCCACACCCATCCCGCGCACGCTGGCGCTCACCCTCTACAGCGACCTCGATATGTCGGTGCTCGATGAGATGCCCCCGGGCCGCGCCCCCATCGAAACCCGCTGGGTTGAAGACACGGCCGCCCGCGGCGTCTGGGACTTCGCCCGCAAGCAGGCAGCCGCCGGCCGCCAGGCCTACATCGTCTATCCCGTCATCGAAGAGTCGAAGCGCGAGCTCAAAGCCGCCACCAAAGAGTACGAGCGGCTCTCGAAGGAAGTCTTTCCGGGGCTGCGCGTCGGCTTGCTGCACGGGCGGTTGCGCGGCGAGGAGAAAGCAGGCGTGATGCGGGCCTTCGCCCGCGGCGAGCTCGACCTCCTGGTCTCCACCACCGTGATCGAAGTCGGCGTCGACGTCCCCAACGCCACCGTCATGGTCATCGAGCACGCCGAGCGCTTCGGCCTGGCGCAACTCCACCAGTTGCGCGGGCGCATCGGGCGCGGCCGGCACGCCTCCACCTGCATCCTGATGACGCCCGCTGAGGTCGGCGAAGTGGCCCGCGAGCGCCTGGAGACGCTGGCCCAGACGCAGGACGGCTTCAAGATCGCCGAGCTGGATCTGAAATTGCGCGGCCCGGGTGAGTTCCTCGGCACGCGCCAGCACGGCTACTTGAGCTTCCGCATCGCCAACCTCCTGCGCGACCACGAGCTGCTCGCCCGCGCCAAGCAGGATGCTTTCGACACCGTCGCCGCGCCCCCGGCCGACTTCCCCGCCACCCTCGATTACGTCCGGCGCCTCTGGCAGCGCCGCTACCGCCTGGCCCAGGTGGCCTGAGGCCGTCCCATGCGCATCATCGCGGGACGCTACAAGAGCCGCCAGCTCAAGACCCTGCGCGGCGCGCACACCCGGCCCACCAGCGACCGCCTGCGCGAAACGCTCTTCAACGTGCTGGGCGCGGCGGTGGCGGGCGCGGTGGTGGCCGACGGCTACGCCGGCTCGGGCGCCGTGGGCCTGGAAGCTTTGAGCCGCGGCGCCGAATGGGTCTACTTCCTCGAAAACCACCGTCCGGCGGTCAAGGTCATCGGCGAGAACCTCAAGCGACTCGAAATCGAGACCGGCGCCGAAATCCTGCCCTTCGACGTGCTGGCCGGGCTGGGCGAGCTCGAGCGGCGCGGCGTGCGGCTCGACATTGTTTTCCTCGACCCGCCCTACCAGGCCGCTGAGGAATACGAGCGCGCGCTCGGCCTGCTGGGCCAGGCGGCCGTGCTGGCGCCCGACGCCTGGGTGGTGGCCGAGCACTCGCGTCGCGGAACCCTGAAGGAAACCTACGGCGCACTTGCCCGCATTCGGGCGCTGCGGCAGGGCGACGCCGTGCTGAGCTTCTTCCGCCCGTCGGGTTAGCCGCCGGGCTATAATGGCCGCCTGCATCCGAACCAGGAGGAAATCGCTGATGACCAGATTTCGACTCGCGCTGGTATCGCTCGCGGGACTCATGCTGGCAGCCATCGCCCTGGCGGAAAGCTCCCTGCCGCCCGCCGTCGAGCTGGCGGAGAAGGTGATCACCCCGGAGCGGCTGCGCGCCCACACGGCTTTTCTTGCCGATGACTTGCTCGAAGGGCGCGGCCCCGCCACGCGGGGCGGCGAGCTGGCGGCCAAGTACATCGCCGCGCAGTTCGCGGGGCTGGGGTTGAAGCCCATCAGCCAGGACGGCAGCTACTTCCAGGACGTCCCCCTGCTGGGGCGGAAGATCGAGCCGCCGGCCGACCTGCGCGTCGCCGGCCGCGCGCAAGAGCTGACCCTCAAGTTCGTGGACGACATCGTTTCCGGGAGCGACCTCGAACAGGAGCAGGTGCGGGTTGCGGGCGACCTGGTCTTCGTCGGCTACGGCATCGTGGCCCCCGAGTTCCAGTGGGACGACTTCAAGGGCGCCGACCTCAAAGGAAAAATCCTGCTGATGCTGGTGAACGACCCGCCCGCCACCCGCGACGAGCCCGCGCTTTTCGGCGGCAAGGCGCTCACCTACTACGGCCGCTGGACCTACAAGTATGAAAGCGCCGCCCGGCAAGGCGCCGCCGGCGCCATTCTCATCCACACCACTCCGTCCGCCGGCTATCCCTTCAAGGTGGTGCAGAGCACCTGGTCAGGCGAGCGCTTCTCGTTGCCCCGCAAAGCGGGGGGCGACCCGTTGCTCGGGCTGAAGGCCTGGATCAGCCGGGAAGCGGCGGAGAAAATCCTGGCCCTGGCGGGGCAGAACCTGCCGGCGCTCGAAGAGGCGGCCGCCGAGCGCCGCTTCCGCCCCCTGCCGCTGGGCGTGAAGGTCTCAACCGAGTTCAAGCAGCGGCTGCGGCAAATCCAGACGGCCAACGTCATCGGCTGGCTGCCGGGAAGCGACCCGCAGCTGCGCGAGCAGTATGTCGTCTACACCGCGCACTACGACCACCTGGGCGTGGGCAAGGAAGTGGAGGGCGACGCCATCTACAACGGCGCGGCCGACAACGCCGTGGGGGTGGCGGCGCTGCTCGGGCTGGCCGAAGCCTTCGCCCGGCAGCCCGAGCCGCCGGCGCGCTCCGTGGTCTTCATCGGCATCGCCGCCGAGGAGTACGGGCTGCTCGGCTCCGAGTACTACGCCAAGAACCCGGTCTTCCCCCCGGCGCGCACGGCGGCGAACGTCAACATCGACGGCGTCAACACCATCGGGCCCACGCGCGACATCACCCTCATCGGTTTCGGCAAGTCCGACCTGGACGAGCTGGTGAAGCAGGTCGCCGGCGAACACGGCCTCGAGACCCGGCCGGACAACTTCCCCGAGCAGGGCTTCTTCTACCGCAGCGACCAGTTCAACTTCGCCAAGGTCGGCATCCCCGCCGTCTACCTCGACAACGGCCTGGACGTCATCGGCCGGCCCGAGGGCTGGGGCAAGCAGAAGGCCGACGACTACACCGCCCGCGACTACCACCAGCCGAGCGACCAGATCAAGCCCGACTGGGACTGGCGCGGCGCCCAGCAGCAGACCGTGCTGCTCTTCGACATCGGCTGGCGGGTGGCCACCCGGCCGGCGCTGCCCGAGTGGTACCCGGCGGCCGAGTTCCGCCCGGCGCGCCAGGAATCGCTGCGCTCGCGCTAGAAGACGGCTTCGATCTCCGCGAAGATGGCGATGTGGGAGTAGTCGAAGCCGTTGATGGTGTAGAGCAGCGGGCAGCCGGTGCGGGGGTGGTTGTCGGGGTCGGGCACCCGCGTGAGCTGCAGGAAGCGCCCGATCTGGTAGTCCTCTTCGTAGGCGGAAAACTCCCGCTCGGTTTCCTCCCGCGACAGCCCGAACTCCGACAGGTGCACCGGGCGGCCGTAGCCGCCGGCCAGCTTGCGGTAGCGGTCCACCAGTTCGCGCAGCGTCACGGGCGACCCTACTCGACGGGAAGATAGAGGCCGCGCTCCCCGTAGGGAAAGTTGAAATAACCAACCGGGCGCTTCGGCAGGCGCTCGCGCAACAACCCGAGCAGGCGCTCGCTGCCGTGGGCGGCGCAGTAGTACTCCTTGCCGCCGCGGAAGGTGATGAGCTGGCCGGGCTCGGTGTTGGCGCCGCGCTTGACGAGCAGGTGCAGGGCGGGCTGGCCGCATTTCTGGCAGCCGCCGAGCGGCTCGGCCACGAGCGACTGGCAGTGGATGAGGTCTTCGGCCGGCAGGCCCGAGTCCCCCAGATGGTCCTGCTCGAGGAAGCGATAGGCGGCGACGCCCGCCGGGCCCGGCTCGAAAGCCACCACGCGGCGCCCCGCCGCTTTCAGCTCCGGCTCGAGCAAGGCGAGCAGGCAATCCACACACACCGTGACCCGCGGCCGGGGCGGCTGGCGCACGGCCCGCCACTGGGCGTGGCGGAGCTCGACTTCATCCGGCACCAACGCCACCGGAGCGCCGCCCGTCGTGTGGGCGCAGGCGAGCCCGGCGCCGCCCCACCAGCGTCTCCACCAGGGCGGAGGCGGCTCGAGCGGGATGCCGGGATACGGGTTGAGCGTTTGTGCCTTGCCGGTCATGGCCTCGCCCCAATGCTTTCATCCTACCACGAGGCGTCTGCCGCAGGCCGTCGGCGGGTTCACCCTGAACGGGTTCACCGTGAACGGGCGGGTCAGGCCAGCGACTTCAACGCCTCCAGTATCTCGGCGTTGTTGGGCGGGGTGGGCAAGTCGTAGACCTTCTTCCAGGCCACGCGGCCTTTCTTGTCCACGAGGAAGACGGCGCGGTTGCTGATGCCGGGCACGGGCGGGCCCTCGCGCAAGAGGCCGTAGCGCCGGCAGACCTCGCCGTGCGGGTAGAAGTCGCTGCACAGCGGATAGCTCAGCTTGCCGATGGCGTGCTTCTGCCAGGCGAGGTGCGAAGGGATGGAGTCAGTGCTGATGCCCACGACCTGGGCAGTCCGCTCGGCGAACTTGGCTTTGTCAGCCTCGAACGCCGGCATCTCTGAGCTTCAAGTCGGCGTCCAGTCGAGCGCGTAGAAGGCCAGCACGACGTTCTTCTGCCCGCGGAGGCTGGAGAGCTTGAAGGTGCCTTTCTCTTCTCCCGTCACGCAGGGCAGCTCGAAGTCCGGGGCTTCGGCGCCCACTGTGATTTCTGCCATCGGATGCACCTCCCTCGGGGATTCCCCTAGCGGCGCGGCGGGACGCTCATCAGCAGGCGGCAGGGGGCGTGCCCGGCCAGGTACTGGGCGGTGGTGCCCAGCAGCAGCTCGGCGAAGGAACGCTTGTGGTGGTAGCCGATGACTGCCAGGTCGAACTTCCCTTCCTTCAGCTCGTCGGCGATGGCCTTGCCGGCGTGACGCGCGCGCAGCAGCCGCACGGCGATCTTCACCCGCCGGTGCTTCCGCGCCAGCTTTTTCACCGCGCGCTCGACCGCCGCGGCGGGGGCGTCCAGCGCCCGGTCCCGGGCGCCGAGCGGGGTGGCGGCCGGCACTTCCACCACGTGCAGAGCGGTGATGCGCGCTCCGGGCGCCGCCACATGCCGGGCCAGGTTGAGGAGCTCGCCGGCGTCGGGCACTCCCTTCAGGCTCACCAGGATCTTTTTCGGGGCTTTTCTCATCGGGCGCTCCTCCGCCGGCGGCGTCCCGAAGCTTCGGGAGGTGTGATTCTACCCATCCGGGCGGCAACGTCAAGCAGGAGTCAACCCCGCCGGGACAGCCAGCGGCGCGCCTCTAGAAACGGCCGCCGAAAACCTCGAAGAGCAGCAGGCCGTTCAGGGCCAGGACGACGGCGGTGGTGAGGACGGCGGCGGCGGTGGTGACCGGGCGGTTCACCAGGGTCCCCAT
>Ga0209342_10003338_pt1 | contig 16924 bp, 16 predicted proteins | sample RifCSP16_2_FD_184023 | JGI IMG/M metagenome (GOLD analysis project Ga0209342, IMG submission 184023) | Soil microbial communities from Rifle, Colorado - Rifle CSP2_sed 16_2 (SPAdes) (version 2) | ecosystem: Environmental > Terrestrial > Deep subsurface > Rock core/Sediment | place: Rifle... | reverse complement strand
CTCGCCCGCGAGCGCGACGAGGTGGCGGCCTCGGTGCCCGCCCCGCCGCTCGGCCTCTACCGCAAGGTGGCGCGACTGCGGGGAACGGGGGTGTCGGAGGCGAAGGACGGCATGTGTCAGACCTGCCACGTGAAGCTCCGGCTCCAGGTGTGGGTGGATCTGCGACGCAACGACAGCCTCCTCCAGTGCGAGGCCTGCAGCCGCATCCTCTATTACGAGCCGCCCGCCCCCGTCGTCGCCTCCGAGCCGTGAGCGCCCCCGCCGCGCTCCACCTCTACGTCGACGGAGCGAGCCGCGGCAACCCGGGCGAGGCCGCCTTCGGCGTGCATGTCACCGACGAGAGGGGACGCACCGTGGCCGAGCTCAAGGGCTACCTCGGCCGCGCCACGAACAACGTCGCCGAGTACCAGGCCCTCGTCCACGGCCTCCGCTGGGCGTTCGAACAGGGCGCGCGGAGGGTGAAGGTCTTCTCCGACTCGGAGCTGCTCGTCCGGCAGATGGGGGGGGCCTACCGGGTCAAGAACCCAGGTCTGCTCGCGCTCCACCGTGAGGCGCGGGAGCTCCGGGGACGATTCGAGCACACCTCGATCGCCCACGTCCCGCGCGAGCGCAACCGTGAGGCGGACCGCCTCGCCAACCTCGCCCTCGACGAGCGCGCGGCCAAGCCCGAGTAGGGCGGCCGGCGAACGCCGGATTCACTCGCCCGCGAGCGGCCTGCGGGGGAGCGCGAACCCGACGAAGCTCATCATCCGGCCGCCGCCCGGCCCCTCGCGGCGATAGGAGTGGTAGAGGTCGCTGCGGCACCGGGTGCATTCGGCGACGTGGTGGATGCGTTGCGGGGGGATGCCGGTGTCGAGGAGCTGCCGGACGTTGGCCGCCCGCAGGTCGAGGTGGGGCCGCCCGCGAGGGCCGGGGCCGAAGAAACCGTCCCCACCCTCTCCGAAGGCGGCGCGCACTTCCCCTCCCACCTCGTAGCAGCAGGGTCCGATCCCGGGTCCCACCGCTGCGATGAGGTCGGACGCAACCGAGCCACGCACGACGAGCGCCTCGACCGCTCGCGTCAGAACGCGGGCGGCGGTGCCCCGCCACCCGGCGTGGACCGCAGCCACCATCCGGAGGCGCGGATCGACGACGAAGACGGGCAGGCAGTCGGCGGTCTCGATCCCGAGGAAGTCGCCGGGCCGCGTCGCCAGCGCCGCGTCTCCCTCGAGGGTGCCGTCCCACGGGGCCTCGAGGACCGCTGACCCGTGGACCTGCTTCATCGTGAGGAGCCGCCCCCTCCCTTCGAGGGCGCGCGCCACGCGCGCGCGGCCCCGCTCCCGCGTCTCCCCTCCCGGGGCCGCCCTCTGCTCGAAGCCGTGCACCAGGCCGGCGATGGCGGAGAGCGCGGGAACCTCGACCGTGCGCAGTCCGCTCATCGCTTCATGGTAATGCGAAGCCTCACCTGGAGAGGAACGCCGCCTCGGACACGCTAGACTAGTTCCGGGAGGTTACGTGTGCTCGGGGCGAATCCCGACGCCGACGGCGTCATCGCAAGGGCTCTCGAGCTGGTCGAGGTGGCGGAGGTCGAGCGGCTGCTCATCAGCGGAAGCAACCCCGCGGTCTTCACACCCGCCGAGGAGGCCTGGGCGCGACGACGGTCCGACCCCGAGCGCAGGCTCGCCGCCCGGCTCGCGGCCAAGCGGGCCACCTGCCGGCTCCTCGGGGGCGGGACGACCGAAGGCGATGTCGAGATCGTCAGGGACAGCGGCCCGCCCGCGCTTCGCCTGTCCCGGCGGGCGCGCCGTCGCCTCCTTTCCCTCGGCGCCACGCGCGCCCTCGTCAGCCTCACGCACGAGCGAGGCTACGCCGCCGCCCTCGTGCTGCTCGTGCGGGAGGGGGCGTGAGGGCCCTCGCCGTCCTCGTCCGGATCGTCGCTCTGGCTGGAGTCGGCGCCGCGGGCGCCCTCGTCTATTTCTCCCTCGCCCCCGCCGGCGACGCCGCGCCGCATCCCTTCAACCACAACCGCAACGCGGTCTGGCTCGAGCACCGCTGGCTGGAGCGGGTGCACACCGAGGCGGAGATGGAGGCGCTCTTGAGCGGCCTCGCCCGCCGCGGGATGGTCTATGTCTACCCCCACCTCATCCCGTTCAACGACGACGGGCGCCTCCCCCTCCACAGCCGCGAGCAGATGCGGGGCTTTCTCGCCGTGGCGCGCCGCGTGGCCCCGGAGATGAAGGTGTTGCCCTGGGTGGGCGGGCTAAGGGTCGGCTACAAGCGCCACCGCCCAGGGACGATCAGCCTCGGCGACCTCGGCCAGCGCCAGAGGATCGTGGCCGAGTGCCGCGGCCTCGTCGACGAGGGCTTCGACGGCATACATCTCAACGTGGAGCCCGTCGACGACGGGAACGTCGACTTCCTGGCTCTTGTGCGCGCGCTTCGGACCGCGGTGGGCCCGGGGCGGCTGCTCTCCCTGTCCGCAACCCGCCCCGGGCCGTTCGGGCTGTCCCTGGCCCCGAACTTCGTCTGGAGCCCGGGGTACTACGCGCGCGTGGCCGCGGTGGCCGACCAGATCGTGATCATGGCCTACGACACCGCGATCCCCACCTCCCCGCTCTATCGCCGTTACGTGGCCTGGGCGACCTCGTCTGTCGCCGGCGCCCTGGATGCCTCCGGCTCGGAGGCACGGGTCCTCATGGGCGTCCCCACCTACGACGACTACGGCTTCATGCACCGCGCGAGAGTGGAGACGCCGGAGAACGCGCTTCTCGGCGTGGTGGCCGGTCTGAGGGGCCTCGGCGCCGGAGGCACGTTCGAGGGGGTGGCCCTCTATGCGGGCTGGACGACGGACGAGGCGGAGTGGACCGTCTACGAGCGCATGTGGCGGGGAGCTTTGGAATAGCGGTCATGCGGCGGCACCGATGACGAGTCGACGCCCAAGGCGACGGCTGTCCGCGAGGCCCGCCCTCGCGGGTCTCCTTTCACACACGTCGTGCCGGGAAAGCGCTCCCTCCGCCTGAGCGCCGCCCCGGACGGGGACTGGGAGAGCGACTTCACCACCCTCACCTTCTTCGTCGGCACCGTCGACCAGAGGTGAGGCCGCTCGTCCTCCTCTTCACGAGGTCCCGAGCGCCTTCCAGATTCGTCTTTCCGAGATGCAGCCGGGCGGTCGTCGACTGCGAAGTCATGGGCCCTTTCAGCGCCGTCACCCGGCGCGCACACGAACGGCGCGCCGTGTCTCTGGCCAGGGACACAGCCTGGCGTGAGCACGCGACGTGAACCCGTTGCCTGAGCGTCAGTTGTCGTGCCGGGACGTGTCGGCATGGCTGTTGCGTAGTGCGAGAGTGGGCGGGGTCCGTCAGGAACCCGCCGGGAGGAATGGGAATGAAGGCGACCTGGTGGGGAGCGGGCATGCTGGCGGCGGCGTTGCTGGCCGCGCCCACCGACGCGCGGGCCGACGACGACCGTTGGGGCCGGCCGTCGTGGCGGGGCGGCCTATTCAGCCGCCACGACGCGTTCGGCGAGGGCTATGAGCGGGGCTTCCGCGACGGGGCTAAGCACGGGCAGAAGGACGCGCGGAAGCGGCGCGGCTTCGACTTCCGCCATGAAGACGACTACTGGGAGGCGGACAACGGGTACAAGCGGTCGTACGGCTCGCGGCGCGAGTACGCGGCCGGCTACCGGCACGGCTATCGAGAAGGCTACGAGGAAGCCCATTACAGCGCCGGCGGGCACGGCCGCTACGACCGATACGATCCGCCCTACGGCTCGTGGCGTTACGACCCCCGCCATCGCGGCGTGGCCCACCGCCACGAAGGTGTGGGCGGCTGGTGCTACGAGCGGCACGACCGCTGGGACGACCGGATCTACGAGCTTCCTCGACGTTAGCGCAACGGCCGGCGCGCCGGCGTCCTGACTAACCCGCGCCGACGACCCTCAGGTACAGGGGCGAAGTCCCGAGCGCCTTCCACTTCTCGGGCAGCCGGTAGGACGGGTTCGGGGTCTCGAGGCAGACCCCGCAGCGGATGCACCCCTGGACCTCCGGGCAGTGCGGCGAGAGCTGCTCGCGGCGGCTCTTCTCGAGCTCCCGCCAGAAGTAGTCCTTGCTCACCCCGTTGTCGACGATGTCCCAGGGCAGGACCTCGTCCCGGGCGCGGGAGCGGAAGAGGTAGAAGTCGGGGTCGAGGCCGGCCTCGCGCACCGCGCGGCGGAAATCCATGCGCTCCCCGACCGCGATCTCGAGCGCGCCCGCGAGGCGCCGGTCCCCGAGCGCCAGAATGGACTGTGCGACCCCCGTGCGCGCGCTCTTGCAGATCGCGTTCACGTTGGGCATGCGGCCGAAGGCCTTCCGAAGGTACTGGAGCTTGCGGTCGGTCTCCTTGGGGTCCTCCATCGGCAGCCACTGGTAAGGGGTGCCGGGCTTGGGGACGAACGGATTCACCGAGGGGTGGAGCCGTCCGATCCTCCCGCGATCGCGCGCGACCGAGAGCATCCGCTCGTGGATCTCGCCGGTGAGGGAGACGATCCCCTCGACGTCGGCGTGCTCCTCGAAGGGGAGCCCCACCATGTAGTAGAGCTTGAGGTTGAGGACCCCGTTTCCGAAGATCCACCTCGCGCGGTCGAGGATCTCCACGTTCGTGAACTGCTTGTTCAGGATGCGTCGCATCCGGTCGGATCCGCACTCGGGGGCGAGGGTGAGGCCCTGGACGCCGGTGTCGACGAGCTTGAAGACGAACTCTGGCGTGAGGTCGTCGAGACGGAGCGAGGCGACCGACACCTCGTAGCCCATCCCGGCGAGGTCGTCCACGATCCCCTCGATCTCGGGGTGGTCGCAGACGGCGGTGGAGACGAGGCCGATCTTGCCCGTGAAGCGGCGCACCTCGCGCGCCCGCCCCACCAGCTCCGACCGGGTGAAGCCGCGCACGGGGAGGTAGTTGTAGCCCGCCCAGCAGAAGCGACACATGCAGGGGCAGCCCCGCGAGATCTCCACCATGTACTTCATGGACATCTCGGTGTGGGGGGTCAGCACGACGGACTGCGGGAAGCCCATCGTCCCCGGCCAGCCGCGCTGCCGCACGACCCGCCCCGGGCCGTCGTACCCCGCCACCGTCCCGTCGGCGTGATACCGCACCTCGTAACGCGACGGCACGTAGAAGCCGTCGCCCGGCGAGAGGTCCTCGAGCCCGCGCCGCGGGTCTCTGGCGCCGAGGAGGGCGTCCACCATCTTCGGCACCATCGGCTCCGCCTCCCCGACCGCGATGAGATCGGCGAAGGGAGCGAGCGGCTCCGGGTTCAGGAACGTGGCCGCGCCGCCGAGGATGATGATCGGGTCGCCCGCCGCTCGGTCCCGCGCCCGCAGGGGGATGCCGGCGAGACGGAGGATCTGCAGCACGTGGAGGTAGTCGTTCTCGAAGGAGACGGAGAAGGCGACGGCGTCGAACTCCCGCAGTGGCGTCCCCGTCTGGAAGCTGACGAGCGGTCGACCCGTGCGCTCGAGCTCCGCCTTCTCCGCGTCGTCGGGGAGGAACGCCCGCTCGCACACGACGTCGTCCTGGAGGTTGAGCATCCGGAAGACGCCCTGGAAGCCGAGGTTCGACATCGCGACCGAGTAGAGGTTGGGGTAGACGAGGGCCACCCGGAAGGAGCCGGAGTGCTTGAGATCTTCGAGCCAGACCTCGGCTTCGCGGAGGAGGCGGTGGCGCTCGTTCAATCGCTGCGACATAGGACCAAAGTCCGGACATAGCCGGACTCTTGATTCTATGTCTTTTCGTACGGATTTCGGGGGGCGGTCAGCCCCGATCCTACTCCGAGGGACCCCCCTCGCCCCCCTTCCGCCGCAGGAAGGCGGGGATGTCGAGGTCGAAGCGTCCCCCTCCCGCCGCCGCCTTGGGGTTCGGCGTCTTGCGGTAGAAGCCTCCCGCCTCCCCCGACGACGAGCCTCCCGCCGACGGGAGGTAGTTGACGAGGTCCACCGGCGTCGCAGGGGCCTTGCGGTGCCCGCGGCCGAAGCCGGTCGCGATCACGGTCACCTTCACCGCGTTGCCCATCGCCTCGTCGGTCACGATCCCGTAGATCACGTTGGCCTCCGGGTCCGCCACCTTTGTGATGAGGGCGGTCGCCTCCGAGGCCTCGGCGAGCGACAGGTCTCCGCCGCCGGTGATGTTGACGATCACGCCCTTCGCCCCTTCGATGGAGGTGTCCTCGAGGAGCGGGTTGGAGATCGCCCGCTGCGCCGCTTCCACCGCACGGTTGTCGCCCTGTCCGACCCCGGTGCCCATCACCGCCTGGCCCATCCCCTTCATGACCGCGCGAACGTCGGCGAAGTCAAGGTTGATCTGGCCGGGAACGGTGATGATGTCGGAGATGCCCTGCACCGCCTGCCTCAGCACGTCGTCCGCCACCCGGAACGCCTCGGTGACGGGGGTGTTGCGGGCCACCGACTGCAGCAGCCGGTCGTTGGGGATGGCGATGACGGAGTCGACGCACTCCCGCAGCTGCGCCAGCCCGTCCATCGCTATCGCCATGCGACGCTTTCCTTCGAGCGAGAACGGCAGCGTGACCACCGCCACCGTCAGCAGGTTGCCGGTGTCGCCGCCCATCTGGCTGGCGATCGAGGCGACCACGGGGGCGGCCCCGGTGCCGGTGCCGCCGCCGAGGCCGGCGGTGATGAACACCATGTCCGCGCCCTCGAGGGCGTCGCAGATCTTCTCCGTGTCCTCCACCGCCGCCTGGCGCCCGATGTCGGGGTTGGCGCCCGCCCCCAGCCCCTTGGTGAGCTTGCCCCCGACCTGGATCTTGACCGGCGCCCGGTTCGCCCGCAGCGCCTGGAGGTCGGTGTTGATCGCGATGAACTCGACCCCCTGGAGGCCGGCGGCCATCATTCGGCCCACGGCGTTGCCGCCGCCGCCACCCACGCCCACGACCTTGATGTGGGCGCCCTGCAGCTCTTCCTCCGCGAACGTGATGCGCCCCGGCCTGTCACTCTGATTGCCCATGGTCATTCAAATCCCCTCGGAACACCCGGTCATGAACCCGCAGCGGAGGCAGATGCGCTTGCAGTGGTAGGCCACCACCGCCGCCCCGCACATCTCGCACGGAACCTCGCTCGCGTCGTGGAGTGGGAGCCGCCCCCCCCGCGCCCGGTCCACGCGCGGATCGGCGACGGGGACGGGCGGAAAGGCCACTCCCTCGCGCTTCGTCTCCATGCCCCCTCCCTCCCTCAGAAGAAGTCGGACAGCCAACCCATGAGACGCCCGGTGACCCTGCCGAATGTCCCCGTCGCTGCCGGACGGGCGGAGCCAATCCCGCGGCCCGACCGGTTCCGATAGCCGCACAGCACGAGACCCACCGCCGTCGAGTAGACGGGGCTCGCCACCACGTCCACGAGCCCGCCGATCCCGGACGGGGTGCCCCGCCGGACCGGCATGTCGAAGATCTGCTCCGCGATCTCGGGGAGCCCCTCGAGGATCCCCCCGCCGCCGCTGATCACGACGCCGCTGTTGAGGCTGCGCTCGAAGCCGGCCCGGCGGATCTCGGTCAGCGCGAGCTGGCAGATCTCCTCCGCCCGCGCCTGAAGCACGTCCCCGAGCACCTGGCGGGCCATGATGCGAGGCTTGCGTCCGCCCACGCTCGGGACCTCGATCGAGTCCTCCTCCGGGATCATCGAGGTGAGCGCGCAGCCGTTCTTCTTCTTGATCTTCTCCGCCTCGCTGACGGGGGTGCGCAGCGCCACCGCGACGTCGTTGGTGAAGTGCTCGCCCCCCACCTGCAGGACCGCGGTGTGCCACAGCGACCCCTTCTCGAAGATGGCGAGGTCGGTCGTCCCGCCCCCGATGTCGATGAGCGCCACCCCGAGCTCCTTCTCGTCCGGGGCCAGGCACGCCTCCGCCGCCGCGAGCTGGGTGAGGACGGTGTCCACCACCTCCAACCCCGCGCGGTTGACGCAGGTCACCGTGTTCAGGGCGGCGGTGGAGGAGCAGGTGATCACGTGAACGTTGACCTCGAGGCGGGTGCCGGTCATGCCCGTGGGGTCGCCGATGCCGTCCTGGTCGTCCACCACGAACTCCTGCGGGAGCACGTGAAGGATCTCCCGGTCGAGGGGGATCGAGACCGCCTTCGCGGCGTCGATGACCCTCCGCACGTCCTCGCGGTCGATGACGCGGTTCTTGCTCGAGACCGCAATGACGCCCCGCGAGTTGAAGCCCTTGATGTGGGTACCGGCGATGCCGACGTAGGCGGAGCCGATCTCCACCCCCGCCATCAGCTCCGCCTCTTCGAGCACCCTCTTGATCGCGTCCACGGTGGCTTCGAGATTGATGACAACACCCTTGCGGAGGCCCTTGGAGTCGGTCTGCCCGATGCCGATCACGTCGAGCCGACCTTCGTCCGTGATCTCGGCCACGATCGCGCAGATCTTGTGGGTCCCGACGTCCAGGCCGACGATGTAACGGTCCTTCTTCTTGGCCACGGCTATCGGTCTCCCCTCTTTGAGCGTCCTCGGCAGGACGCGTCGTTCATTCCCGCCACGTCATCTCCTCGCGCCACCGTTTGCCGGGGGTCCCGGTGCTGCCTCCGCGATCGCGGGGGGGGGACGCTTGGCGAAGATGCGGCCGCGGAAGCGGAGGTCGAAGTGCTCGGCGCCGGGGGCTTTCTCCGCCAGCTCCCGGCGCAGGCTCAGGAAGGTCAAGAAGCGCTGGCGGTAGGGCGGGTCGCCGAAGAGCAGCACCTCGCCCGGCCCGCGGAGCACGACCCGCAGATCGCCCGAAGGCTCGACGAAGACCTCCGAGACCTCACCCCCCAGCTCCTCGAGGTCCCCCAACAGCGCCGCTGCGCGTCGCGCGCGGTCGCGCCTCGCTTCGGGGTCCACCCTCATGAGGCCACGCACGATCGGAAGATCGAAGGCCCCCGTGCGCGGGCCGTAGACGTCGACGAGGTCACCGTCCACGTCCATGAGGTAGAGCCGCTCGAGCTCGGCGAGGGCGAGCGGCACGCGCTCGCGGACCTCGACCCGGAGCGTGTCGGGCAGGGCACGGGTGACGGTGGCGTCCGCGACCCAGGGCGAGGAGCGCAGGCGCGCCTTCAGGGCCTCGATGTCGAGGGCGAGGATGTTCTCGCCCACCGCCGGACCCAGCAGCTCCCTCACCTCCCCCTCGGAAAGGAAGTGGGAGCCTCTCACCTCCACCCGCGCCACCTTGAGCCTCTCGCTCGCCACCACTCGCTGGTAGGTGGTCCAGGCGCCCACCGCGGCCAGAAGCACGATCGCCGAGACCTGGAGGACGAGCAGCAGCCGGGCGACGGGTCCGCGCCGGCGGGGACGCAGCCGCGCCCGGGCCCGCAGGAACGGCGACTCCTCGCCGGCGGGGATCGTGAGGTCGACGAGGTCCTCCCGCACCGGCTCGAGGGGAAGGCCACGACGGATCATGCCCTCGGCCTCCAGACCTTGACCTCGAACTCGAGGTCGACCCCGGTCTCCGCCCGCACTCGCTCCCGGACCTGTTCCAGCAGCGCGAGCACGTCGGCGGCGGTTGCGGCGCCCTCGTTGACCACGAAGTTGGCGTGGCGGGGGCTCACCACCGCCCCCCCGATGCGGAGGCCCTTGAGCCCCAGCTCGTCGATGATCCGGCCCGCGCTGAGCCCGGGCGGGTTCTTGAAGACGCAGCCGGCGTTGCGCCCTCCGGGCTGCCCGCGCCGGCGTTTCTCGGCGAGCTCGCGCGTCTCCCGCTCGAGCACCTCGGGGTCCTCTCGGCGGAGGGTCACCGTGACCGAGCCGACCGCCGCCCCCTCCGGGATCGAGGAGCCGCGGTAGTGGAAGCGCCATCCCTGGGGCGGCTCGGTGCGCTCCCCGGCATCGTCGAGGACCACGATCTCGCGAAGCACGTCGCTGATCGAGAAGCCGTACGCCCCCGCGTTCATCACCGCCGCTCCGCCCACGGAGCCGGGAATCCCGACCGCGCTCTCGAGCCCGCGCCAGCCGGCGCGGCAGCAGCGCACGACGGTGCGGATCAGGTTCGCGCCCCCGCCCGCGACGAGGGTGCCGTCGCCGCCGAGCGTGACCTCGCTCATCGCCTCCGTGTTCACCACCAGCTCGTCCAGGCCTTCGTCCGCGACTACAAGGTTCGAGCCGCCCCCGAGGACGCGGTGGGGAACGCCGAGCTCCGCGCGCAGCCGGAGCGTCGTGCGCAGCTCCTCCCCCGTTCGCGGGAAGGCCATGACCGCCGCCGCCCCCCCGACGCCCATTGTTGTGTGGCGCGAGAGGGGCTCGCCCTCGCGGTACGGGATCCCCGCTTCCGTGAGCGCCGCCATCATGCGCGGATCCATGCCTTCCTCGCCCGCATCACCCGGACCCCCGTCTCCGGACGAGCTCCTCCCCCGCCGTCCACACGCTCCCCGCCCCCAGCGTGAGCACCACGTCTCCTTCCCTCACCTCCGTGACGAGCCTCGCCGTCGCCGCGCCCAGATCACCCGCGTAGGCCACTTGCGGATGCCCTCGCTCGCCGATCGCCCGCGCGAGCGCCTCCGCGGTCACCCCCGGAAGGGGCTCCTCCGAGGCCGGGTAGATGTCGGTGAGGAGAAGGAGGTCGGCCTCCGGGAAGGAGCGACAGAACTCGTCCCACAGCGCCCGGGTCCGCGTGTAGCGATGGGGCTGGAAGAGCACCACCGTCCGTCGCCCGCCCGCGCGGCGCCGCAGCGTCTCCAGCGTCACCTTGATCTCGGCCGGGTGGTGGCCATAGTCGTCGATGACGAGGATGCCCCCTGTCTCCCCGCGCACCTGGAAGCGGCGGTCGACGCCGGTGAAGGCGTGGAGGCCGGCCCCGATCGCCTCGAAGGGAACGTCGAGCTCCAGCCCCACCGCCACCGCCGCCAGCGAGTTGACCACGTTGTGCGCGCCGGGCACGCTCAGCGTCACGGTGCCCAGCGCCCGCCCGTCGAGCGTCGCGGTGTAGGTCGAGCCCGTGGGTCCGAGCGCGACCTCGTGGCCCGAAACGCGCGCCGCGGCCCAGAGGCCGTAGGTGAGGACCCGCCGCTCGATGCGGGGGACGAGGACCCTCAGGGGGTCGTCGTCGGCGCAGAGGACGGCGACGCCGTAGAAGGGAACCTTGTTGACGAAGCCCAGGAAGGCCTCCTGGAGGTCCGTGAGGTCGCGGTAGGCGTCGAGGTGCTCGCGGTCGACGTTGGTCACCACGGCCACGGTGGGCGTGAGCTTCAGGAAGGAGCGGTCGGACTCGTCCGCCTCGACGACCATGAAGTCGCCCCGCCCCAGCCGTGCCCCGGAGCCGAGGACGCCCAGTCTCCCCCCGACCACCACCGTCGGGTCGAGCCCGCCGCGATCGAGAACGAACGCGACCATCGACGTGGTGGTGGTCTTGCCGTGGCTGCCCGCCACCGCGACGCCGTACTTGAGCCGCATGAGCTCGGCCAGCATCTCCGCCCGCGGGATGACCGGGATCCCCAGCCGCCGCGCGGCGACGACCTCCGGGTTGTCCGCGCGCACCGCGGTCGAGACGACGACCACCTGCGCCCCCTGGACGTGCGCGGCGTCGTGGCCCTCGGCGACGCGCGCCCCGAGGGCGACGAGCCGCTCGGTCACGCCCGTCCGCCTGAGGTCGGACCCGGAGACCGTGTAGCCGAGGTTGATCAGCACCTCCGCGATCCCGCTCATCCCCGAGCCCCCGATGCCGACGAAGTGGACGCGCTGGATCTTCGGGTACACCGCAGGGCCCTCACGCCGCGTCCTCGAGCAGCAGATCCGCCACCCGGGCCGCCGCGTCCGGCCGACCCAGGCCGCGCGCAGCCTCCTCCATGGCCCGCAGCCGCTCCGGCTCCTCCAGGAGATCCACGACCGCGCGCGCGACGGTCTCCCCCGTGAGCTCGCGCTCCTCGATCACGCGCGCCGCCCCCGCCGCCGCGAGCGCTCGAGCGTTTGTCGTCTGGTGGTCGGCGGCGGCGAGCGCGAAAGGGACGAGGATCGAGGCCCGGCCCGCCGCCGTGAGCTCGGCACAGGTCGTGGCCCCGCTCCGCGAGAGGACGAGGTCGGCCTCACCCATGCGCCGCTCCATGTCGTCGAGGAAGGCGAGGATCTCGGCTTCGCGCCCCGCGGAGAGATAGGCGGAGGCCACCTCCGCCCGCATTGCCTCCCCCGTCTGGTGGACGATGCGGAGGTGCGTTGGAGAGGGAAGGTGGGGCAGGGCCTCGACCAGCGCTCGGTTCAGCACACGCGAGCCCTGGCTCCCGCCGACGGCGAGGAGCGTGAACGGGCGGTGGTGCCGGGGACGGGGCAGGGATGCGAAGCCCCCCCGGACCGGGTTGCCGGTGAGGACACCCTTTCTTCCGAACGCACGCCGCGCCTCCTCGTAGGCGCAGGCGGCGGCGCGGACGAACGGACGGAGGACGCGGTTCGTGAAGCCCGGCTTCGCATTCGGCTCCAGGATCACCGTCTTGACCCCCATGAGCGCGGCGAGGAGGGTGACCGGCCCTCCGGCGTAGCCGCCAATTCCCAGCACCGCCCGCGGACGCAGCCGGAGGAGGAGCGCCGCCGCGCGTGCCATTCCCCAGGGCAGCACGAGGAGCCCCTTCGCAAGCCGCCAGGGCCCCACGCGGTTGAGGGGCAAGATGGGCAGGAGCTCCAGCGCGTAGCCGGCACGGGGAACGATGCGCACCTCGAGCCCTCGCCGCGTCCCCGCGAAGACGACCCGAGTCGCGGGATCGCGCCGGACGAGCTCGTCCGCCACCGCGATTCCGGGGAAGAGGTGCCCTCCGGTTCCGCCCGCCGCGATGACCACCGTGCGTGCCATTCAGTCCGCATGCTGCGAGACGTTTGCCACTAGCCCGATCCCCACCAGCGCGAAGACGAGCGAAGAGCCCCCGGCGCTGATGAACGGGAGAGGAATGCCCTTGGTCGGCAGGAGGCCCAGCACCACGCTGAAGTTGATGAAGGCCTGGAGCACGATCGACAGCGTGAGGCCCGCGGCCAGGAAGCGGCCGAAGTCGTCGGGGGCGCTCCAGGCCGCGTGCAGCCCGCGCCAGAGGAGCACCACGAAGGCCAGCACCACCGCGAGCGCGCCCAGGAGCCCCAGCTCCTCCCCGATGACAGCGAAGATGAAGTCGCTGTAGGGGTACGGGAGGTAGAAGAGCTTCTGCCTCCCCTCCATGAGGCCCACCCCGGTGAGGCCTCCGGTCCCCACCGCGATGAGGCTCTGGATCACCTGGTAACCGGCGCCCCGCGGGTCGGACCACGGGTCGAGAAAGGTCAGGATCCGGCCCCGCCGCCAGGCCACCGACATCACCGCCTGGTAGAGCACCGCCGCCGCCGGGATGGCGAGGGCGGCGAAGTAGCGCAGCCGCACCCCCGCCAGCGACAGCATCACCGCCCCCGTGAGGACGAGCGTGAAGGCCGTCCCCAGGTCGGGCTGGATGAAGACGAGGAACGCGAACCAGCCGAGCAGCAGCAGCGCGGGGAAGAGGGCCACGAACTCGTTGACGCGGTCCGCCCGTCGCTCGATGTGGTAGGCGAGGAAGAGCACCACCGCGAGCTTGGCGAGCTCCGCGGGCTGGAAGCTGAGGGGCCCCAGTCGGATCCAACGGTGCGTCTCGTTGACGGGCTCGAGAAAGAGCACCACGATGAGCAGAAGCGTCGCCAGCGCGGCCACCGTGTATACGACGGACGGGCGGCGCAGCGAGCGGTAGTCGATCCGCAGCGCGACCACCATCGCCCCCAGCCCGAGCACGCCCCACAGTGCCTGCTTGACCAGGAAGTAGTAGGCGCTGCCATGGCGCTCCTGGGCGAGCACGGAGGAGGCGCTCCACACCATCACCAGACCGAAGCCGAGGAGCGCGACGGTCACGGCGAGGAGCGTGAGGTCGCTCGAGAGCTTGCGAGCCACTAGCGTGTCTGCCCCTGACGCTCGGTCGTCATGCCTTGCGACTCCGCGAGTCGCCTCACCTCTTCCTTGAACACGCGGCCGCGGTGGGCGTAGTCGCGGAACATGTCGAAGGAGGAGCAGGCGGGGGCGAGGAGCACGGTGGCGCCGGGGGGGGCCGTCGCGTGCGCGCGCTCGACCGCTTCCCGAAGCGAGGAGCAGCTCTCCACGGGAACCGCGGCGGCGAGGCTCGTGCGGACGCGCTCGCGGGCCTCGCCGATCGCGAGCACCCTGCCCCCGCGCGCGGCGAGGACCGGCCCGAGGAGGGCGAAGTCGCCCCCCTTGTACCGCCCGCCGAGGATCAGAAGCACGGGGCCCGTGAAGGCCTCCAGGCTGCGCCGCGCGGCCTCGACGTTCGTGGCCTTCGAGTCGTTGTAGTAGGCGACACCGCCGATCGTGGCCACGTGCTCGAGCACGTGCTCGACGCCGCGGAAACCCCGGACCGCGCGGGCGATCGCCTCCCCCCGCGCGCCCAGCACGCGACCCGCGGCGGCGGCCGCGAGTAGATCCCCCGCGAGGTGGGCGCCAGGCAGCTTGACCTCGGCGAGGGAGAAGAGCCGCTCCCGACGCCCCTCGAGCCGGAGGCAGGCCTCTCCGGCCTCGAAGAAGGCCCCGTCCCCGGAGGGAACGCCTTCCCCGCCCGGACGGAAGGGGAGGACACGCCCGCGCGAGCGACGGGCCTCGGCGAGGACCACGGGGTCGTCGGCGTTGACGACCGCCCAGTCCTCCGCGGTCTGGTTCGCGAAGATCCGCGCCTTGGCCGCCACGTAGTCCTCGAGGGTGGGGTGGCGGTCGAGGTGGTCGGGGGAGACATTGAGCCAGATCGCGAGGCGGGGCCGGAAGCTCTTCGTCCCCTCGAGCTGGAAGCTCGAGACCTCGACCGCGAAGGTGGTCTCCTCTGTCGACCCTTCGACGAGACCGATGAGCGGCTCGCCGATGTTGCCGCCCACGCGCACATCGCCTCCTCCCTCTCGCAGCATGGCGCCGAGGGCGGCGGTGGTCGTCGACTTGCCCTTGGTGCCGGTCACGGCGGCGAGCCGACCCCGCAGGTGCCGGAAGGCGAGCTCGATCTCGGCCATCACCGGCACCCCCGCCTCTCGCGCCGCCTCGAGCTCGGGGAGCTGCCAGGGCACCCCCGGGGACACCACGACCATGGAGGCGCCGGTGAAGCTCTCCCGCCGGTGGGCGCCGAGCTCGAGCCGCACCCCCTGCTCCCGGAGCCTCAAGGCCTCCTCCGGAAGCTCCCCCTCGACCTTGACGTCCGTTGCCACCACCTTCGCCCCCCGGCGCGCGAGGAACCGCGCGGTCGGGAATCGCGGCCGCGCGAGCCCGACCACCACGACGGAAGCCCCCTCCACAGCCACGGCGTCCTCATCCCGTCGCGTACGGAGCGTCCCCACCTGCCACCTGCGCCCCTCCCCCTCCCTCAGCGGAGCTTCAGCGTCGTGAGACTGAACAGCGCGAACATGAAGGCCACGATCCAGAAGCGGATGATGATCTGCGGCTCCTTCCAGCCCACGAGCTCGAAGTGGTGGTGCAGCGGCGACATGCGGAACACCCGCCGCCCGGTGAGGCGGAACGAGGCGACCTGCACGATCACCGAGAAGGCCTCGATCATGAAGAGGCCCCCGACGAGGAAGAGCAGCAGCTCCTGCTTGATCAGGATCGCCACCGTACCGAGGGCGCCGCCCAGGGAGAGGCTCCCCACGTCCCCCATGAAGACCTGGGCCGGGTAGCAGTTCCACCAGAGAAACCCCATCGACGCCCCGACCATGGCCCCGCAGAAGATGGTGACCTCCCCCACCCCGGGCCGGAACAGCAGGTCCAGGTAGTCGGAGAAGACACGGTGGCCGGAGACGTAGGCGAGGCCCGTGAAGGCGGCGGCGGCGATGAGCGTCGTCCCGATGGCGAGCCCGTCGAGCCCGTCCGTCAGGTTCACGGCGTTGCTCGACAGCGCGAGCAGCAGCACCGCGAAGACGACGTAGAGCGGACCGAGGTCGGGGACGAGCTGCTTGAAGAACGGGAAGACGACCCGCGTCGAGTACTGCTGGGGCTCGACCTGCGCGAGAACGTACACGGCGAGGCCCACCGCCAGGCCCACCGTGAACTGCGCGGCGAGCTTGCCGCGGGCGGTGAGGCCGAGGCTGCGCTTGCGCACGACCTTGAGGTAGTCGTCCGCGAAGCCGATGGCGCCGAAGGCGAGGGTGGAGAGGACGAGGATCCAGACGTTGCGGTTGGCGAGGTCGGACCACAGCAGCGTGGGGACGAGGATGCCGGTCAGGATCAGCACCCCGCCCATGGTCGGGGTGCCCGCCTTCTCCCGATGGGCCTGCGGCCCCTCCTCGCGGACGTACTGCCCGATCTGCAGCCGGCGCAGCCGGCCGATCATCCACGGGCCAAGGACGAGCACGAGGAACAGCGCAGTCAGGCTCGCCACCGCGGTCCGGAACGTGATGTAGCGGACGACGTTGAGCGCCGAGAGCTCGGGCCGCAGGGCATAGAGGAGGTGGTAGAGCAATCAGACCTCCTCCTCCCCGAAGCGGTCGCGGAGGGCGTCCACCACCGCCTCGAGCCGGATGCCGCGCGAAGCCTTGACCAGCACGGCGTCGCCGGGCCGGATCATCTCCGGCACCGCCCTCGCCGCCCCCGCCGCATCCTCGAAATGGGCGAGGGCGGCCTCCGCCAAGCCCGCCTCGCCCGCCCCCGCCACGAGCTCGCGTGCGAGCGCACCCACCCCGATCACGAGGTCCACGCGCCCCTTGAGGTCCCGCCCGCGGTCCCGGTGGAGCCCCGGTCCCGCCTCTCCGAGCTCGAGCATGTCGCCGAGCACGGCCACGCGGCGGAGGGCGGGGAGAAGACCGAGGGCGGCCACCGCCGCCTGCAGCGCCTCCGGGCTCGAGTTGTAGCTGTCGTCGAGGAGGGTCACTCCCTCGCCCAGGTGGTGGACCTCACCACGGTGCGGGGCGGGGTGGAGGGAGACAGCGGCCCCGGCCATGGCCTCCGGCGTGACGCCGAGCACGTGCGCGGCG
>Ga0209342_10003336_pt1 | contig 16926 bp, 13 predicted proteins | sample RifCSP16_2_FD_184023 | JGI IMG/M metagenome (GOLD analysis project Ga0209342, IMG submission 184023) | Soil microbial communities from Rifle, Colorado - Rifle CSP2_sed 16_2 (SPAdes) (version 2) | ecosystem: Environmental > Terrestrial > Deep subsurface > Rock core/Sediment | place: Rifle... | reverse complement strand
GCCGGCGCGCGCAAGCTGCTCGACCAGGCTTCGAACGAGGTGGTGCTCCTGGTGGAGGCGCTGGCCGCGATCGCATCCGCTCCGGGCAAGCTCGACGCGAGAGAGCGGCGGGTGGCGCTGGCACAGGTGGCCCGCCTCGGCCTGCCCCGCGACCTCGCGCGGCGCGCGCGTTCGGCCCTGAAGGCGCCGCCCTCCGCGGCCGAGCTGGCGCACGCCGCCCCGCTTCGCCTGAGGGCGTTCCTCCTCGAGCAGCTCCTCCTGGCCGAGCTGGCGGCGGGGCAGCCCTCGCCGCTGCGCGCCCACTTCATCCAGTCGTTCGCCGACGAGGCGCGGATCCCGCCCGATCAGGTGGCGGCGCTGCAGGCGAACGCCGCCGAGCTGGCCACGCAGCAGCGATGGTTCGAGCCGTCGGTCGATGGGCCCGAGGAGTGGGACGTGGTCGCCAGCGAGTGGGAGGAGGTCGCGGACGAGATGATGGACAAGGTCGCGACGACGGTGACCGACAACCTCGGGGCGATCCTCACCGAGATCCGGCAGACGGGCGAGCTGGGCCAGCTCCTGGCCAAGGCCGCCGCGGGCAGCTCCCTCACCCGCGACGAGAAGGCGAAGGTGAAGGCGCAGCTCATCGACCTCGCGAAGGCGGTCCCCGCGCTCGCCATCTTCGCCGCGCCCGGCGGCATGCTGCTCCTCCCCCTGCTGGCGAAGCTCCTGCCCTTCGACTTCCTCCCCTCCGCCTGGAACCACAAGGCGAAGTCGAAGGGGTCCACCAACGGTGCGCGCCGGCACACGGCGGAGCGCGACGAGGACGACGAGAGCGGGGGGGCCGAGGGAGAGGGCTGTCCGTGAGGATCTAGCCGCCCTCCCCCAGCGCCTCCCGGCGGAGCGCCGCCTCGCGCTCCAGCGTCTTCATCGCCGGCTCCAGCTCCGGAGCGCGCGGGAGCGCACCCCTCATCGCCGCGATCGCCTCCTCCATGGCTCGCTGGTTCCGCGCGTCGCGTTCCCTCAGGAGATCGGTCACGTGCGCGAAACGAGCGTGGAACGCCTTCAACTCGTCGTGGCGCCGCAGCGCCCGCATGGTCGGATAGCGCCCTTCGCCCAGGAGCGTCAGGTAGTGGTCCATGACATGGACCGGGCCGGCGATCCGGTGCGACATGATGAACGCGACGAGCCCCAGCGCCGCCGCCGACAGCGCGCCGATGCCGACCAGCGCCCAGATGAGCTGGCGCTCGCTCGTTTCCAGGAAAGGCCGCCGAGCCACGTCACGCACCGCCGCTGCCAGCGCCTGATGATGCGCCTGGTAGGTCCAGAGACCGAAGAGCGCCGCCAGCACGACGCCCCAGCCCATGAGGAGCGCGACGTATTTGACCTGGAACCCTCGATCGACGAGATAGATTCGGCGCTGATGAGACTCGTTCATCTGGACCCCGCCGGGCTCGCGGCCCGGGAAGCCGGGCGTCCTCACCGTAACCCAGACGGTGCAACCCGGCTAAGAGCAGGTCTCGAAACCCATGCGCGTAGCAGTAGCGCTCGGGCTTTGGGACCTGCTCCGAGCTCGAGCTGCCCGTGAACATCGCTTTCCTCGGCACACCGGCCTTCGCGGTCGCACCGCTCGACGCGCTCCACCGCGCCGGGCACGCCGTCGCGTGCGTGGTGGCTCAACCCGATCGTCCGGCTGGGCGGGGCCAGGCGCTGCGCGAGCCGGCCACCAAGGCCTGGGCGCGCGCCCGCGGCGTCCCGGTGCTCCAGCCGGAGAAGGTGCGCGACGGGCGGCTCGCGCGCGAGCTCGCGCTCATGAAGCTCGACCTCGTCGTCGTGGCCGCCTACGGACGCATCCTGGGAGAGGACCTGCTCTCGCTCGCGCCCTTCGGCGCGGTGAACGTGCACGCCTCGCTCCTGCCACGCTGGCGCGGCGCGGCCCCCATCCAGTGGGCGCTCGCCGAGGGCGACGCGGAGACGGGCGTCACCATCATGCAGATGGACGCCGGCCTCGACACGGGGCACGTGCTCCTGCAGCGCGCCATCCCCATCCTGCCCGAGGACACGTCGGAGACGCTCCACGACCGCCTGGCCGCGCTGGGCGCGGAGGCGCTCGTGACCGCGCTGCCGCTCCTCGCGGAGGGGCGGCTCACGCCCGTGCGTCAGGACGGAGCGCACGCGACGGCGGCCCGGATCCTGACCAAGGAGGACGGCCGGCTCGACTTCTCGCTCCCCGCGGCGCGCCTCGCCGCTCGCCTGCACGCCTTCACGCCCTGGCCGGGCGCGTTCACCACGCTCGGCGGGCAGTTGCTCAAGGTGCATGCGGCGAGGCCAGCGGCACCGGCCGCGCTCGCGCCCGGCGAGGCCCGCGCGACGGGCGAGGGCATCCTCGTCGGCTGCGCCGGGAGCGAGGCCCTGCTCCTCACCGAGGTGCAGCTCGAGGGCAAGCGGCGCCTCCCCGCCTCGGAGTTCGCGCAGGGCCGCTCCTTGCAGCCCGGAACGGTGCTCGGAGAATGAGACTCGTGTTTCGCCCTGCTGGTGGGAGGGCTGGGGGGAGCGGCGTTCGCTCACCCCAGGCTGAGGGCTCGCTGCGTGCTGCGAGCCCGGAAATCGCTGTTTGACTCGCCCTGGAAGGACTTGCGCTTGCTCGAAAACGGCGAGAGGCGAGGAGGAGGGCGCGAGATCGCGTTCACGGTCCTCCGCCGCGTGGAGGAGGGCGGCGCCTTCGCCTCGCGCGCGCTCGACGCCGCGCTCTCGAGCGCGGGGGCCATCGACCCGCGCGAGGCCGGGCTCGCCACCGAGCTCGTGTACGGCACGCTGCGCCGGGCCATCGCGCTCGACGCCGCGCTGCAGAAGCTGTCGACGCGCCCGCTGGCGGAGGTCGATCCCGGGGCGCGGGTGGCGCTCAGGCTCGGGGCGTACGAGATGCTCTCCCTGGGGACCGCGCCGCACGCCGCGGTGAGCGAGGCGGTCTCGCTCGCGAAGGGCGTCGACCACGGCCGGGCCGCCGGGTTCGTGAACGCCGTCCTGAGATCGCTCTCGCGCGACCCACGCTACGTCCCGCCTCCCGCCCTCGAGGCCGATCCCGCCGGCCACATCGCCGCGGCGGAGGCCCTCCCGCGCTGGCTGGCGGAGGAGTGGGTGGCCTGGTTCGGCGCCGCCGAGACGCTGGCGCTCGCCGCAGCCATGAACACGCCCGCGCCGCTCGTCCTGCGCTCGCCGCGGCGGGACGAGCTCGTCGTCCGGCTCGGGGCGGCGGGGATCGGCGCCCGCCCGACCGCGCGCTCGCCGGACGGCGTGATCGTGGAGCGGACGCCGGTACACGCCGTGTCGCGCGCGGCGGGGAACCTCCAGTTCCAGGTCCAGGACGAGGCGGCGCAGCTCGTGTCGCTCTACGCCGCGGGCCACCTGCGCGGCCAGGGCGCCCGCGTGCTCGACGCCTGCGCGGCGCCGGGCGGCAAGGCGTTCCACCTCGCCGAGACGCTCGGCGAGGCCGCCGAGGTGGTCGCGGTCGAGATCCATCCGCGGAAGGCGGAGGCGCTGCGGCGCGAGGCCGAGCGCCGCGGGCAGGGCGGCCGCGTGCGCGTCATCTGCGCCGACGCCTCACGGCCCGTCCCCGGGCTCGAGCCGAAGAGCTTCGACGCCGTCCTCGTCGACGCGCCCTGCACCGGCCTGGGGACGCTCCGCCGCCACCCCGAGCTGAAGCTCCGGCGCACCGCCGCCGATCCGGCGCGCCTCGCCCCCTCGCAGCGCGCGCTCCTCCTCGCGTGCGCCCGCTACGCCCGCCCCGGCGCGCCGGTCACCTACTCGGTGTGCTCCCTCACCCGCGCCGAGGGGCCGGAGGTCGCGAGGTGGGCGCTCGAGCAGGGGCTCGCGCGGCACGCGGCCCCGGCGGTGCTCCCCGCCGACGTGCTCACGGAAGGTGGAGAGCTCCTCACCCTGCCGAACCGGCACGGCTGCGACGGGTTCTACGCCGTGCGCGTGCAGGGCTGAGCGACGGGACGGGCGGACCATTACAGCCCCAGCGACTTCGGGTCCTTCCCGGCGTCGGGGAAGAAGAGGGGTGAGCCGAACTTGTCCTTCCCGAAGCCAGCGATGAAGTCCTGCGTCTTCTTCGAGACCATGAAGTCGGCGAAGGCCTTGCCTCCGGCCGAGTTCACCTTCGGCCACTTGGCGGGGTTGACCTCGATCACGTGGTAGACGTTGAGCAGTAGCGGCTCCCCCTGGACCAGGATCTCGAAGCCGAGCCGCTTCCCCTTCTTGTTGAGCGCCAGGTAGGTTCCCCGGTCGGTCAGGGTGTAGCCGCCCTTCTCCGACGCCACGTTCAGCGTCTCGCCCATCCCCAGGCCGGTGCTCTGGTACCACTTCTGCCCCTCGGGGCCGATACCCGCCGCCTTCCAGAGCGCCTTCTCCTTCGAGTGCGTCCCGGAGTTGTCTCCCCGGGAGGCGAAGATCGCCCCGGCGGCCGCGATCTTCTTCAAGGCCTCCTGCGAGGTCGCGACTCCCTTGATCTTGGCCGGATCGCTCGGCGGCCCGACGACGATGAAGTCGTTGTGCATGACCAGCCTGCGGTCGACGCCATGGCCTTCGGCCACGAGCTTCTTCTCGTCCGCTGGCGAGTGAACGAGGAGGACGTCGGCCTCACCCCTCTTGCCCATGGCCATGGCCTGGCCCGAGCCCACCGCGATCGTCTTCACGATGTAGCCGGTCTCCTTCTCGAAGACCGGCAGGAGGGCGTCCAGGAGGCCTGAGTCCTGGGTGCTCGTCGTCGTGGCGAGGATGACGGCCTTGTTCCCTTCGGCGGCGCCGGCGGGCGAAGAGAAGGCGCCCAGCAGGGCGAGCGATGCGGCGAGTGCTAGGGATCTCGGTGAGGGATGGTTCATGACGTGCGCTCCTCCTCGTGAGAGGTCGGTTGGCTGGCCAGGTGGCTGGCGAGACATGGTAGCTGAACCACCTTTTGCTTACCAGAACCGACCCGAACCTACCATGACGAAGTGGTCGCGGAGCGCCGCTGCGACCCTGGTCACGCCTCCGTCGAGCCCAGAAAAGGGAAACGGCGGGCATGGCCCGCCGTCCCTCGGTTCGCGGGGCCGGTCGCGGCCCCGGCATGGCGCTCTACGGCGCCGCCTTCGCCTGGATCGCTTCCAGGCGCTTGTGCCCGCTGTGCTCGCCGCGCGGCAGGGCGACCAGCTCGGCGCCGATCCCGTCGGCGATGGCCTTCAGCTCGGCCATCCGCAGGTGCTGCCCGTACACCTTCAGGTCGACGCCTTGTACAGCCACGAGCATGTAGCGTGGCCTCTGGGCGCCGTCGGCGAACTTGATCCTCTCACGGTAAAACATTTTGCCGGCCATATGAAAGGGTGTCTCCTTTCCTCGTTTGCCTCCCTGTGGGAGGGGTAACGCTGTAATTATAGCGATTTGGCGGCGCGGGAGCACGGGCACGGGCTCGTCTTGCTCGGGGCGGTGAGAGGTGACCTACCCCGCTCCCACGGGTGCTCGTCGAGCCCACGGGGGTCTTCGCGTCCAGCAGGCGAGCCGCCCTGCGATCGGCGGCCTGCGCGCCCGTACCCGAACCTGCGCTCGTCATTGACCGTCCGAAAAGGGCACGGCGAGTGATGCTGACGATCAGTCGGAAGCCGGCCCGTCGATCGAGCCCCCATCGCATCGTCTCACTCGTGAGACATGTCTCGACAGGGGGTCCACCTCAGATGTGACACGAGCTTGCGCAGCCGCATCCCCAAGTGTCTGAAATTCGGCACGATGCCGCTGGCATGTGTGTTGCTGCCTGAGATCCACAGCCAGCTCATTGCTCCACTTCGAGACAAGGGGCTCGATTCGACGGGTAGCCCCCGAAGGGGCGACCCGATGGCGAGAGGATTGCGCGATGAAGGTCATCCCCGTGGTGGAAGCCGAGGGCACGGTGCTTTGCCACGACATCACGGAGATCGTCCCTGGCAGACGCAAGGGCCCGGCCTTCAAGAAGGGGCACGTCGTCAGGAAGGAGGACATCCCGAGGCTCCTCGACCTCGGGAAGGAGCACCTCTACGTCTGGGAGGCCAAAGAGGATTCGCTCCACGAGAACGAGGCAGCGGTACGCATCGCCAAGGCCCTGGCCGGTCCGGGATTGACACTGACCGAGCCGGCCGAGGGGAAGGTGCGGCTGAAGGCGGCCTCGGCGGGCCTGCTGAAGATCCGGAGCGATGTGCTGGCCAGCGTCAACGACATCGACCAGGTGTGCGTGGCGACGCTCCACTCCAATCAACTGGTCGAGCAGGGACAGACCGTGGGTGGGTGCCGGGTCGTCCCGCTGGTCATCGGCGCGGCCCGGATCGACCGCGTCGAGGCTCTGTGCCGCGCCGCCGGTCCCGTCGTCGAAGTCCGAGCCCTCCGGAAGCTGCGCGTCGGCATCGTGACGACGGGGAGCGAGGTCTTTCACGGACGCATCGAGGACAAGTTCGGCCCGGTCCTGCGCGCGAAGATCGCGGCGCTGGGCAGCGTGGAGCTGCGGCAGATCCTGGTCCCCGACGACGCGGACAGGATCGCCGGCGCCATCCGCACGATCCTCGAGGAGGGGGCGGAGCTGATCCTGGCGACGGGGGGCATGTCCGTCGACCCGGACGACGTCACACCGGCCGCCATCCGGGCCGCCGGTGGGAATGTGGGGGTGTACGGGACTCCGGTGCTCCCCGGCTCGATGTTCATGCTGGCTCACATCGGGCCCGTCCCGGTGCTGGGCGTCCCCGGTTGCGCCATGTACCACAAGACCACGGTCCTCGACCTGGTCCTCCCACGAATCCTGGCCGGAGAGGAGGTGAGCCGACGCGACATCGCCCGGCTCGGGCACGGCGGCCTGTGCCTCGAGTGCGACGTCTGTCGCTACCCGAGCTGTGCGTTTGGAAAAGGAAGCTGACTGCGACGGCCCCACGCTGTCGCACGGGTCCCACTCTTTTTTCTTGAAAGAGGAGAGGTAAGCGATGCAGAGAGTCACACTTAGCGTCAATGGCCTCGAGAGGTACATCGTGGCCGACGGCGGGCAGCTGCTCGCCGACGTGCTCCGCAACCAGCTCATGCTGACCGGCTGCAAGGCCACCTGCAAGGAAGGGCAGTGCGGGGCCTGCTCCGTGATCCTGAACGACAAGATCGTCCGGGGCTGCATGGTCAAGATGAAGAACGTACCGCAGGGCTCCAAGGTCCTCACCATCGAGGGCATCGGCCAGGCGGACGACCTCCACCCGCTGCAGGTCGCCTGGATGGCCTACGGCGCCTCCCAGTGCGGCATCTGCACCCCTGGCTTCATCATGGCCGCGAAGGCGCTCCTCGACGTCAACAAGAGCCCCACCCGTGAGGAGGTGCGCGACTTCTGGCAGAAGAACCGGAACGCCTGCCGCTGCACCGGCTACAAGCCGCTCGTCGACGCGGTGATGGCCGCCGCCGCGGTGCTCCGGGGCGAGAAGAAGAAGGAGGACCTCCTCTTCGAGCCGGCCGAGAACGGCTCCATCCTGGGCTCGATGTACCGCCGGCCGACGGCGCTCCAGAAGGTCACGGGCACCTGGGACTTCGGCGCGGACATCGCGCTGCACATGCCCCCGGACACGCTGCGCCTGGCGCTCGTCCAGGCGAATGTGTCGCACGCCAACATCAAGGGCATCGACGCCTCCGAGGCGGAGAAGATGCCGGGCGTGGTCAAGGTCGTGACCTGGAAGGACGTGAAGGGCAAGAACGCGATCACCGGCCTCATCACCTTCCCGACCAACAAGGGCGACGGCTGGGACCGCCCCATCCTCTGCAAGGAGAAGGTGTTCCAGTTCGGCGACGCCATCGCCATCGTGTGCGCCGCCACCGAGGAGCAGGCCCGCGCCGCGGCCGAGAAGGTCAAGGTCGACCTCGAGGTGCTGCCGGCCTACATGAGCGGCCCCGCCGCCATGGCCCCCGACGCCATCGAGATCCACCCCGGCGTGCCCAACGTCTACTACGAGCAGAAGGTCGTCAAGGGCCCCGACACGAAGGCCATCATGGCGAAGGCGGCCTACGTCGTGGAGGACGAGTTCTACTGCAGCCGCCAGCCGCACCTCACCATCGAGCCCGACTGCGGCCAGGCCTTCCTGGACGACCAGGGCGTCCTCACCATCCAGTCGAAGAGCATCGGCCTGCACCTGCACCACGCGATGATCTGCCCCGGCCTCGGCGTCCCGCCGGAGAAGCTGCGCATCATCCAGAACCCGACGGGCGGCACGTTCGGCTACAAGTTCAGCCCGACCCTGGAGGCGCTGGTCGGCGTGGCGTGCCTCGCGACCGGCAGGCCGGTCTCCCTGAACTACGACATGGCGCAGGGCATCACCTACACCGGCAAGCGCTCGCCGGTGGGGATGAAGCTGAAGCTCGCCGCCGACAAGGACGGCAAGCTCCTCGCCATGGAGAGCGACTGGTGGGTCGACCACGGCCCGTACTCCGAGTTCGGTGACCTCTTGACCCAGCGCCAGGCGCAGTTCACCGGTGCCGGCTACATGATCCCGAGCATCCGCAGCCACGGCAAGACGGTTTGCACGAACCACGCCTGGGGCTCGGCGTTCCGCTCCTACGGCTCTCCGCAGGCGTTCCTCGCCTCCGAGAGCCTGATGGACGAGCTGGCGGCGAAGATGGGGATCGATCCCTTCGAGCTGCGCTGGCGCAACATCTATCGGCCCGGCGACACCACGCCGAACGGCTGCAAGCCGGACGTCTACTGCTTCGAGGCGATGTTCGAGAAGCTGCGCCCGAAGTACGAGGAGGCGAAGAAGCGCTGCAAGGCGCTCTCCACGCCGGAGAAGAGGCGCGGCGTGGGCCTCGCGCTGGGCATCTACGGCAGCGGCCTCGACGGCGCTGACAGCTCCGAGGCCTCCCTCGAGCTGACCAAGGACGGGAAGATCATCGCCCGGAACACCTGGCAGGACCACGGCCAGGCGGGTGACCTCGGCACGGTCAGCTTCGTGTACGAGGCGCTGCGCCCGATGGGCATCCGGCCGGAGAACATCATCTGCGACCTCAACACCACGGACAAGCCCAACAGCGGTCCCTCCGGCGGCAGCCGCCAGAACGTGATGACCGGCCACGCCCTCATCATCGCCTCGCAGATGCTCATGAAGGCGATGAAGAAGCCCAACGGGACGTACCGGACCTACGCGGAGATGGTGGCGGAGAAGATCCCGGTGAAGTACGACGGCAAGTGGCTCGTCCAGGACTGCCAGGCGATCAGCGCCGACACCGGCCAGGGCAACCCGTTCTCGGTCTACATGTACGAGCTCTTCCTGCCCGAGGTCGAGGTGGACATGAAGACCGGCGAGGTCAAGGTGGTTAAGTTCACCACCGTCGCCGACGTGGGCACGGTCATCAACAAGGCCACGGTGGACGGGCAGATCTACGGCGGCCTCGCGCAGGGCATCGGCCTCGCCCTCTCCGAGGACTTCGAGGACCTCACCAAGCACACGAGCCTCCTCAAGTGCGGCATTCCGTACCCGAAGGACATCCCGGACGACATGGAGATCATCTACAACGTGACTCCGCGTCCGCACGGCCCCTTCGGCGCCGCGGGCGTCGGCGAGGCTCCCCTCACCTCTCCGCACGTGGCGATCCTGAACGCCATCTACAACGCGTGTGGCGCGCGGATCACCAAGGTCCCTGCCCTGCCCGAGGTGGTCAAGGCGGCGATCGAGAAGGCGCGCGCGACGAGGTAAGTCGTCCAACGAGTGCCACCCAGCAGCCCCGAGGTGGAGCGAACGGCTCCACCCGGGGCTGCCTCCCCGTAACATCACCCGCGTGCCACACGCCGCCACCGGCTCGCGGTTCGTGCCGCGCGGCACCAGCCATGGACCGAGATCGAGTTCGAGAGCGCGAGGCGCAGTGCACGCAGGAGCAGCCGCCGGCTTGCAAGACGACCTGCCCGGTGCACGTGGACGTGCGGGCCATGGTCGAGTGCGTCAGCAAGGGCGACCTGTCGGGTGGGCTGGCCCTGTTCGCGAGCTCCATCCCGTTTCCAAGGATCATCAGCCGGACGTGCAATCGCCCCTGCGAGAACGCCTGCAAGCGGCTCGAGGCGGGGGAGAGCATCCAGGTGAACGCCCTGGAACGCGCCTGCGTGGACCTGGCCGACAAGCGCCCGAGCCCGCCCAGGAGCTTGCCCAGGAAGGGGAAGCGGGTGGCGGTGGTCGGGGCCGGGCTGAGCGGCCTCACGGCGGCGGTGGACCTGGCCAAGAAGGGATACCAGGTGGTGGTGCTCGAGGCGAGCGCCAGGCCAGGTGGCCGCATACACGCGCTCCCCGAGCAGGTGCTGTCGCGGCAGGCGCTCGACGCCGACTTCGAGGTGCTTCAGCACCTGGGCGTCGAGGTGCGCTACGACAGCCCGGTCGGCAACGCGGAGGGCTCCTGCGTCCGGTTCGACGCGCTCACCGGCGACTTCGACGCCGTGTACCTGGGGCCCGGTCCGGGCAGCGTGGATCGCCTGCTCCTCGGGCTCGAGCTCGGCGCAGAGGGCCGCATCCGGCTCGACCCGGTCACCTTCGCCACCAGCCACCCCAAGGTGTTCGCGGGCGGCGGCCAGCGGCAGGGCGCCGCGGCCTACTCCTCGATCACCTCGCTGCAGGACGGCCGCTACGCCGCCCTCTCCATCGACCGCTTCCTGCAGAAGGCGTCGCTCACAGGCAGCCGCGAGCAGCAGGGCTCGTACTCTAGCCGGCTCTTCACCAGCACAAAGGGAGTCGAGCCGCTGCCGGCGATCCGTCCAGCGGACCCGCCGCGCGGTTACACGCAGGCGGAGGCGGAGGAGGAGGCCCGGCGCTGCCTCTCCTGCCAGTGCCTCGAGTGCGTGAAGGCCTGCGAGTACCTGGCGCACTACGGCTCGTACCCGAAGCGCTACGTGCGCCAGATCTACAACAACGACTGCATCGTGATGGGAGCGCGCACGCTCAACCGCATGGTCAACTCCTGCGCTCTGTGCGGCCTCTGCGAGGCCATATGCCCGGAGAAGCTCAGCATGGGCGAGGTGGTCCGCGAGGCCAGGCAGAGCCTGGTGGCGAAGGGCAAGATGCCGCCCTCCACGCACGAGTTCGCCCTGCGGGACATGGCGTTCAGCCGCAGCGAGCACTTCGCCCTCGTCCGGCACGCACCGCACCGGGACTCGAGCGCGACGATCTTCTTCCCGGGGTGTCAGCTCGGCGCCTCCTCGCCGGAGCACGTCCTCCGCGTCTACGAGCACCTGCGAGAGAAGGTCGACGGCGGCGTGGGCCTGCACCTGGGGTGCTGCGGCGCTCCCGCGGACTGGGCCGGCCGGCAGGATCTCTTCCGGGAGGCGCTGGACGAGCTCGCGGGGACGTGGAAGCGCATGGGCAGCCCGCGCGTCATCACCGCGTGCTCGAGCTGCTACGAGGTCTTCAAGCACGAGCTGCCAGGGGTGGAGGTGGAGTCGCTGTGGACCCTCCTCGCCCGGCTAGGGCCCCCGCGGCCCATGCCTGCGGCGGCCCCACGCGCGCTGGCGATCCACGATCCCTGCACGACCCGGAGTCACGGGGACGTCCACGACGCCGTCCGCCGGATCCTCACCGCGCTCGGGGTTCGGGCCGAGGAGTTGCCGTACTCCCGGGAGCTGACGACCTGCTGCGGCTACGGCGGCCTCCAGTCCTTCGCCAACCCCGAGATCGCCGACAAGACCGTCCTCCGCAGGATCGCGGAGAGCGAGCTGGACTACGTGACCTACTGCGCGATGTGCCGCGACAGCTTCTCCGCCAAGGGCAAGCGCACCCTGCATGTGCTGGACCTCCTCTTCGGCGCCGCCGAGGCCGACCCCGCTTCCCGCAAGGGCCCCACGTTCTCGCAGCGCCACGAGAATCGAGCGCGGCTCAAGACCAGGCTGCTCCGCGAGCTGTGGGGAGAGCAGGTGAACGGCGAGGGCGATCCCACGCCCATGCCCCTCATCGTCTCTCCGGAGGTGCAGGCGCTGATGGAGAAGCGGATGATCCTCCTGGAGGACGTCGAGAGGGTCATCGCCCGCGCCGAGGCCAGCGGAGAGAAGATCGAGGACCGGACGACGGGTCACCTCGTCGCCTCGCATCGGCCCGTCAACGTGACCTACTGGGTCGAGTACTCGGTGGACGCCTCGGGGATCGTCATTCACAATGCGTACAGCCACCGGATGGAGGTCGGTTAGGACCTGCCATGAGTCAGAACGCAAGTCCGCCGGCTCCGCCCGATCTCGTGTGCGCCAGGTGCGAGCAGCCGATGGTCATGGCGAAGGTGACGGTGACCTACCTGGGACACAAGTTCCCCTACGATCTCCTGAATTGCCCGGGCTGCGGGAAGGTGCATGTCCCCGAGGCCCTGGCGACCGGAAAGATGCTCGAGGTGGAGCAGCTGCTGGAAGACAAATGACAGCGTCCGCTGGCGGTGCGTGTTCGAGCGGCGTTTGCGGCGGCCTGGACGAGGCAGGCGGAGGTGTGATGCGTCCGGGCGGGCTCGCCCTCACCGCCAGGGCGATGGGGCATTGCGCGTTCGGCGCAGGGGCGCGGGTGCTCGATCTCGGGTGCGGGACGGGGGTCAGCGTGGGCTACCTCCGCGGCTCTCTGGGCCTCTGCGCGATCGGCGTCGACTCGTCCCGGAGGGCGCTGGAGCGCGGCTCGCAGAAGGACACCGCCCTGCCGCTCGTCCAGGCATCGGGGAGCGACCTCCCGCTCGCCGGCGGGAGCGTGACCGTGGTCCTCGCGGAGTGCAGCCTCTCGGTGATGCCCGATAGAGAGCGAGTGCTGGCGGAGTGCTGGCGCGTCCTGGCCCCGGGAGGGAGGCTCGTCATCACCGACCTGTACGCCCGCGACCCCGGCGTCGCCGCTCCCCTCCGCTCGCTGCCGGTGGCGTGCGGCGCGGGGATGACCACGCGGGAGGATCTGACGAGCGCGCTCGAGGAGCTGGGCTTCCGGGTGGACGTCTGGGAAGACCACTCGCCGTCGCTGACCGAGTTCGCCTTCCGCCTGGTCATGGCGGGCGGCTGTCTTCAGGAAACATGGGTGCGACGAGGCGCGAGCCAGGACGAAGGCACACGGATCGTCGAGGCCGTCCGGAGAGCGCGCCCGGGCTACTTCCTCCTCGCCGCGACGAGGAGGTGAGGGATGTCCCACTCGGAGGGAAGAGCGATGAACGACAGGCAAGCGAGGCTGATGGAGCTGGCGCTCCATGGGTTCGGCTGCAGCCAGGTCCTGGTCCTCGAGGCGCTCGAGGCCCGTGGCGAGACGAGCCCGGAGCTGGTGCGCGCCGTCTCGGGGCTGCACGGCGGCCTCGGGTTCTCGGGGAAGATCTGCGGCGCCTTGACGGGCGGGTGCTGCGCCCTGGGGCTGTACGCGGGCAAGGGAGCGGCGGGCGAGGTCGAGGACGCGCGCTTGTCGCTCATGGTCAACGATCTCGTCGGCTGGTTCGAGGGCGAGTACGGGCCCCGGTACGGCGGCATCGACTGCGCGAACATCCTGCAAGACGATCCGAGGAACCGCCTCGCGCGCTGCCCGGAGATCGTGATGGCCGTCTCCGAGCAGATCACGGAGATCCTGAGAGCCAACGGCTATGACCTCGAGCAGGGATCGTAGCCTCGCCGCCATCGTGCTCGCGGCCGGGTACTCCTCGCGGATGGGGAGCCTGAAGCCGCTCTTGCCGCTGTGGGGCTCCACCGTGATCGCCCACGGCATCGCCGCGTTCCGGGAGGCAGGGGTCGAGCCCACGATCGTGCTGGGCAACATGGCCGAGGAGGTGCGGCGCTCCATCGCCGGCCTGCGCGTCCGCTGCGTGATCAACCAAGAGTACGACAGCGGGATGCACTCCTCCGTCGTGGCAGGCCTCCGCTCGCTCGATCGAGGGGTGGCGGCCTGCTTCGTCCTGCCCGCCGACATGCCCGCGGTGCGGGCGAGCACCATCGGGCGCCTCGCCCGGGCCCACCGCAGGACGGGCGCGAGTGTGATCTACCCGGCGTTTCGAGGCGAGCGCGGGCATCCTCCGCTCATCTCGTCGCGGCTGTTCACCGCGATCGTCTCCGGGGACGGCGAGGGCGGGCTGCAGCGCGTGCTCGCAGCTCACGAGGGGCAGGCCCGCGAGGTCGGGGTGCGGGACGAGGGGGTGCTCCTCGACCTCGACACGCCGGAGGACTACCGCCGCGCCTGCCGGATGAGCGCCGATCGCACCGTCCCCACTGAAGCGGAGTGCGAGGCCTTGCTGTCCGAGCGGAACGTCCCCGAGGCGATCGTGCGCCACGGGAGAGCGGTGTCGGAGGTGGCGCACTGGCTGGCCCTTCGACTGAACGGAGCCGGGCTGCACCTCGACGCCGACATGGTCCGCGCCGCGGGGCTCCTGCACGACGTGGCGAAGGGCGCGCCTGACCACGCCCGCGCTGGGGCCCGGCTGCTCCGGCGCCTCGGGCACTTCCGGGTGGCGGCGGCCGTCGCGTCGCACATGGACATCCAGCGGGAGGGGGGCCTCCCGCTCGACGAGGCGGCGCTCGTCTACCTGGCGGACAAGCTCGTCTGCGGAGACCGCGTCGTGCCCCTGCGGGAGCGCTTCTGTACCGCGCGCAGCAAGCTCGCGGAGGACGCGGAGGCGTGCTTCGCGCTCGAGAGGCGGTGGCGGGACGCGCTCGACATCGCCGGGAACGTCGAGCGGGTCCTGGGTGCGGGCTGGCAGGACCTCCCGGCAGGTGAAGGGTAGACATGGCACTCGTCGGAAGGGCTCGCGCAAAGGCGCAAAGCCGCCAAGGGAGAGAAGAGGCCTGGGACGTCGAACGCGCGGCGGATGGGGAGGCGCGAGCGCTCGCGGCCGGTGAGGCCGGACGGGACGCGGAGGATGAAGCGGTGCTCGGCACCACCGAGAGCCTTTGCCCGGTGTGCCTCGAGCGAATCGCTGCACGGCGCGTCGCCATCCGCGAGGACGTCTACCTCGACAAGCGCTGCCCCGAGCACGGCCGCTTCCGCACCATCCTCTGGCGCGGCCCGCCCTCGTACCAGTCCTGGGCTGGCCCCGAGCGGCTGCCCTCCCCTCCCACTCGCCCCGCCACCAGCGCCGGCAGAGGATGCCCGTTCGACTGTGGGCTGTGCCCGGCCCATCGCCAGCACACCTGCTGCGTGGTCCTCGAGGTCACGGAGCGCTGCGACCTCCGCTGCCCCTTCTGCTTCGCCTCTTCCCGCGCGCAGGGGCGGGACCCGGACCTCGCGGCCATCGAGGCGCGCTATCGGTCGATCCTGTCGCTGGCCGGCCCGTGCAACGTGCAGCTCTCCGGGGGCGAGCCCACGCTGCGCGACGACCTGCCGGACATCGTCGCCCTGGGGCGGTCGCTGGGCCACGGCTTCATCCAGCTCAACACCAACGGCGTGCGGCTCGCTCATGACGCTGGGTACGTGCGCCGTCTGAAGGAGGCGGGGCTGGGGTGCGTCTTCATGCAGTTCGACGGGGTCGACGAGGGCGCGCACGAGCGCATCCGGGGCGCTCGGCTGCTCGAGGCCAAGAAGGCGGCCATCGCCCGCTGCGCCGAGGAGAGGCTGGGCGTGGTCCTCGTTCCCACGCTGGTGCCAGGAGTGAACACCGACCAGCTCGGCGCCATCATCTCGTTCGGCCTCGAGCGGGCGCCCGCGGTGCGCGGCGTGCACTTCCAGCCGGTGAGCTACTTCGGGAGGTTCCCCGGCCGGCCGACCGATCGCGAGCGCATCACCCTCCCCGAGATCATGACCGGCATCGAGGCGCAGACCCGGGGCGCCATCCGCGTCTCGCACCTCCACCCGCCGTCGGCGGAGAACGCCCATTGCTCCTTCCAGGGCAGCTTCTTCCGGACGCCGGACGGCACCTTGAGGCCGGCAGCCGGGCGCCCCGCGGGCTGCTGCTCGACCCCGCAGGAGGCGGAGGCCACCGAGGGAGGCCGGGGCAAGGCTCCTGGCCCGACCTGTTGCCGGCCGCCCGCTCCGGGCGAAGAAGCCAGGAGGGCGCGGGACGCCGTCGCTCGCCGCTGGGCATTCCCGGAAGCGCGCGGCGCGCCGCAGACGACCTCGCCCGGAACGCCTGCAGCCAGGACCGACAGCTTCGACGCCTTCATGGAAGAGGTCGCGAGAAGCTCCTTCGGGATCTCGGGGATGGCATTCCAGGACGTCTGGAACATCGACCTCGAGAGGCTGCGGGACTGCTTCCTCCACGTGGCGGCCCCCGATGCCGGGATCATCCCCTTCTGCGCCTACAACCTGACCGGCGTCCTGGGCGACACGCTATACCGTTGACCGCATGGGACGGCTTCCATGAGGCGGACTCCCCTCGAGGTCTGGATCGCTCGCGAGGTGTCAGTGGGCGACGGGCCTCTGAGGCGCGAGCATGTCGAACGCCACCAGCTACTGCGGCTCCGCGATACGCTCGCCTGGGCGCGGGCCCGCAGCCCCTTCTACCGCCGCGCGCTCGCAGACGCTGGAGACGAGCTCGCCACCCTGGGCGACCTCCAGCGCCTTCCGTTCACGACCGCCGAAGACCTCCGCGAGCAAGGGCTGCAATTCCTCTGCGTCTCGCAAGACGAGATCAGCCGGGTCGTGACCCTGAGCACCTCCGGGACGACCGGGAAGCCCAAGCGGCTCTACTTCACCCCCGAAGATCAGGAGCGGGCCGTCGACTTCATGCGGCAGGGCGCCTCCGACCAGGTGAGGCCAGGCGACAGGGTGATGATCCTCGTGCCAGGTGAACCTCCCGGGAGCGCGGGCGCGCTGCTCGCGGAGGCCTTTCGGCGGCTGGGCGCCACTCCGATCGTGCACGGTCTCCCCGGCGACCTCGCCGGCGCGATCAGAGTCATGAGGCGCGAGCGGCCGGCCGTCCTCGTCGGCGTCCCGACCCACGCGCTCGCCCTGGCGCGCCAGGGCGAGGAGAGCGCGGGCGAGCCCATCTGCTTGAGGAGCGCCTTCCTCATCGGCGATCACATCTCGGACAGCA
>Ga0209342_10003335_pt1 | contig 16934 bp, 22 predicted proteins | sample RifCSP16_2_FD_184023 | JGI IMG/M metagenome (GOLD analysis project Ga0209342, IMG submission 184023) | Soil microbial communities from Rifle, Colorado - Rifle CSP2_sed 16_2 (SPAdes) (version 2) | ecosystem: Environmental > Terrestrial > Deep subsurface > Rock core/Sediment | place: Rifle... | reverse complement strand
CACCGATCGAGAGCAGGAGGAATGCGACCGCGACGGAGACCTCGTGCCGACGACCCGCGGCTCGCCCGCCGAGGAAGAAGAACGTCGAGCCGAAGCTCAGGAAGAGCGCGCCGAGCGCCGCGACGAGGGGGAGCCAGAGCACGAAGAGCCCGATGCTCGTCAGCAGCAGGCCCACGCGCGTGCGCCGCCAACGCCGGGCCCCGACCGCCCCCCTCACGGGACGAGAACGTCCGGATGCGGGAAAAGCCTTCCCCTGAATCAGGGGGCGTTGGTCACGGGCGCGGCGCCTCTCCAGACGACGTGGTCGAGCGTGCTCCGATGTGCGAACAGGTACACGACGGCGAGGCCCAGGTACGCGGGTGCCTCCACGATCCGGTACAGGGAGAGGCGGGACAGGAAGTCGAGGACCGGGCCGGTCCGCACGATGGTGGCGTCGAGGGCCGCGATCTCGGGCTCCGCGAGCGCCGTCGCGCCGTAGGCGGTGACGATGAGCAGGACTGCGAGGCCGTACAGCACGACCCGTTCGCGGAGGGCGAGGAGGAAGCTCACCTGGAGCGCCAGGCCCAGGGCGATCGCGGCCGTGCCGGGGAGCGACCCCCATTGGAGCGTGGACGCGTCCGCCTGCAGCGCCGTCATCGGCGCACGCCCCGCGATCTGGAACGCGCGGAGGAGGAACGCGCCGAGGAGGAACAGGATGATGATCGCTCCGACCGCGAACGCGAGGAACGAGAGCGTGACGGCCACTTGGTGAGGCCGGCTCCCGGCCCGGGCCCCGAGGAACAGCAGGCTCGACCCCAAAGAAATCAGGAGTGCGCCGATGATCGAGAGCCAGGGGAGCCAGACGAGGATGAGTCCGAGGGCCGTGATCAGGAGCCCCACACGCGTTCGCCGCCACCGCTTCTTCGCCCGCTGCGCGCCGTACCAGACCGCCGGGTCAACCGGGGGCATCGGCGTCCGAACGGCGTACCCGGGGATGCCGGGGTACGCGGGAGCGCTTGCGTACCTGGGGATGCCAGTGTATGCGGCGACGCCGATGCCCAGGCCGCAGCGGGGGCAGTACCCGCGGCCGCCCAACAGGACGGTCCCACACCGCGGACAGACGACGAACGGCGGCGGTCCCCCCTGCACGCATCGGCGTACAACCGAGGGGGACAAAAGCCTTGCTTCGGAGTGTCCTGGTCAGACCCGCTCGACGACCGTGGCCATCGCGTTGCCGCCGCCAAGGCAAAGGGTCGCGAGGCCACGCTCCGCACCGCGCTGACGCATCGCGTGAAGCAGCGTCACGAGGATCCGTGCGCCCGAGCAGCCGATGGGGTGACCCATCGCGACCGCGCCGCCGTGGACGTTCACCCGGGCGTGATCCATCCCCAGCCCGCGCATGACCGTGAGGGTCGCCGACGCGTACGCCTCGTTGTGCTCGATGAGGTCGAAGTCGTCGATTGCGAGCCCGGTCTTGTTCAACAGTTTCTTCACGGTCGGGATCGGCGCTTCCATCACGTTCTCGGGAGCGACGCCGCTCGTCGCGTAGTCCACGATACGGGCGAAGGGACGGATCCCCCGCTCCTCCGCGGCCCGTGCGGACATGACGACGAGTGCCGCAGCCCCGTCACTGAGCTGGGACGCGTTGCCCGCGGTCACGGTGCCGTCCGGTGTGAAGACGGGCTTGAGCCGTGCGAGCTTTTCCATCGAGGTGTCAGGTCGAAGCCCCTCGTCACGATCGAAGTTCACAGGGTCTCCGTCCCCGGGGAGGGGGACGGGCACGATCTCGTCGCGGAACCGGCCCCCCTCCGTCGCCTTGACCGCACGGGTCTGGGAGTCGAACGCGAACCGGTCCTGCTCCTCACGTGTAATCCCGAAACGCTTCGCGACTGTGTCGCCCGTGACGCCCATGTGGAACTGCCCGAACTGGTCCCACAGCCCGTCGTGGACCATCGCGTCGAGCAGCGGCTTGTTGCCCATCGTCGCGCCCCACCGCACCTCCTTTGCGAGGTAGGGCGCCTGTGACATGGATTCGTGCGCACCCGCGACAACGATCAACTCGTGGCCCGCGCGGATGGCGTCGAACGCGATCGTGACGGCCTTCATGCCCGACGCGCAGACCTTGTTGACCGTGACCGCACCAACGTCCTCGGGAATGCCGGCGCGAAGCTGGACTTGCCGAGCGGGCGCCTGGCCCTGCCCCGCGGGGATGGCGGTGCCGAAAATGACCTCCTCGACCTCCGATGGCGCGAGGTGGGCGCGCTCCATGGCGGCACGGACGACGAGCTCCCCGAGCCGCACCGCGGGAACGTCGCGCAAAGCCTTGCCGTACTTCCCGATCGGTGTGCGGGCCGCGCTCGCGATCACGACGTCTGTCATGGTACCGGGCGTCGGGGAACGCGCTCCCGATTAAAGGGTTGCGCCGCCCGAGGGGCTACTTGCTGCCGGACGGCGTGCGTCGCTCCTTGAACGTCGAGGTCTCGTGGACCTCGAGCTCCTCCGCTTCGATCGTGTGAACGGAACAGTAGGGGCCAAGGTGGACGGTGTGCCCACGGACCAGCCCCGCGCGCGTGGCCTCGAGGTAGATCTCCTCGCCCTCGATGGTCTCGACGGTCAGCTCCCCATTCCGTTCCCCGCGACGAATCTCGATCTCCTTGGCCTTGATCGTCGGTGCTCTCGAGGAGCCGGCGAGACGAATGTCGACGTCTTGCGCCTCGATGCCACCGCCAATCTCGAACCTGCCGCGGCTCGTGAAGTCCTGCGCCTTCACCGGACCGCCAACGCGGACGGAGCCCGACAGGGCGACGTCCTCCGCGTCCAAGATGCCGCCGCCAATCGAGGCGGAACCGGAGATATGAACCTCGTGCGCCCGGACGTCGCCTCCGACGTTCGCCTTCCCGGAGACATGAAACTCCTGCACCTCCACGTCCTTGCCGACTTCCGCCCGGCCGGAGGCGTGGAACTCCTTCCCCACGAACCGACCCTCGATCGCGCACGCTCCGGCGATGTGCGCCTCGTCCGCGAGGAGGTCGCCGGTGACCGTGCCGCTTCCGGCGCACTTGAACTCCTCGAAGTGCTGACCACCTGCGACCGTCCCGGACCCTCGAATCACGCAGGCGCGGCCGCCCTTTTCGACACGCGGCCCAACCTTGCTGATGGCCTCCTGCATCCGCCGGTTCACCTCGTCCATGCGACGGCGGGCCTCCTCCTTGTTCGAGAACGCGGCCTCCAGAGTGGCGGCGACCTGCTCCATTGCGGACTCGATCGTCCGTTCGATCATCGCCCCCATGTCCCCGTTCCGGAACTCCGGGTGACCGGCGTGGCGCGCGTGGGTCGGGGGTGTCGGTGGCTCGGGCGGCACCGGCGGTTCGGGCGCGGTAGGGACGTCCGGCATGGCGTCGTAACGGGCCTTGATGTCGAGGTACGTCTTCTCGCCGATCTCGCCGCGGGCGAGGCGTTCCTCAAGACGCCGCAGCAGTTCCTCCTTGTCCATGGAACGCACCTCAGGCTCGACCGTGGGGCCTCGGTCGGAACCCCGCGTCTCGGAGCAGGTCCATCTGCAGGGTCTTCGCAATCTCGGTCGTTACGGCCATGCGCACCGGAGTCATCTGAGCCACCTTGGTCACATGCATATTGTGGGCGATATTTATAGAAGCGTCAATATGAAATTGGAACCGATTCCCAACGGAGTGGAATGCGCCCACTTTCGAGTTGGAAAAGTGCAATCCCAAAGGGAATGTCGAAATAGGAAGACTCCGCTTCGCGCCGCGTGGACGAGGACGACCTCGCGCTCCTCGAAGTCGTCGCATCGCCGACCCGTCGGCGGATTCTCGCGCTCCTTGAGAAGGGCATCGATCATCCGGAGGAACTTGCGAAGAAGCTGAAGCTCCGCCGCCAGGGCATCGACAAGCAGCTCATGCAGCTGTACGAGTGGGGCCTCGTCGACCGCAGCGCGATCCTTCCCGTCGGCGGTCGGCCGCGCATCGTGTACAGGACCAGCGAGCGCGGTCGAGAGTTCCTACTGCGCGCACGCGCGCTCGTCACCGAGTATCGAGAGACGGTCCGTTCCGACTACACGGCGAGCTTAAGCGCCCTGGAGAACAAGCTGGCGGCCGGCGACCTCGACGAACCTGCGTACGTGAAACGCAGGCAGGAGCTGGAGCGAAGATATTCTCGGCTCTTGGCGGGGGGCACTGCGGATTGATCGACCTTCGTCGTTGGGGCGTTGGGGGGAGGACGCGGGACGGGCACGGGGAGATTCGAACTCCCGTCAGAGGCTCCGAAGGCCTCCAGTCTGGTCCAGGCTAGCCTACGTGCCCGCAGGACGTACAGGATGGGAGGATTTACCGCTTCCGACATCGGAAGTTGCATGTACACCCTGAGTTCATGCTCCGTACCATCATGGTTCGCGCCGTGGGCGAGGTGTACGTCCAGGTGAAGGTGCACGGGCCGCGCGGCTCTGTCGTCCTCGACGAAGTCTTGGTCGACACCGGAGCGATTCACTCCATGGTCGATCGCGCGACCGCGGAGCTCCTGGGCATCGTCCCCGAGGCCCGAGGGGAGTTCGACATTATCGGCGGGTCCGTCGAGCTGCCCCTCGGAACCGCCGTCCTCGAGATCCACGGTCGCAGCTTCCGCGTCCCGGTCATCCTCGGCGATCAGAACCTCGTGGGCCTCACCACGCTGGAGACCTTGAGCTTCGCCGTCGACCCGACGACGCAGGGCCTGATCGCGAGGCGCGGGATCCTGTTCGCCGCCTCGCCAACGCCTTGGATTCAGGATTCCCCGATGTGAGTACGGTAGGTGGCGGGGTCCATCAATCCTCTCGCCTCGGCGGGGTCCGAAACCTCGAGCACGACAATCCAGCCGTCCCCGTACGGCTGCTGGTTCACGAGCTCCGGCTTGTCCTCGAGCACGCGGTTCACCTCGACGATCTTCCCGGAGACGGGCGCGTAGACCTCCGACGCCGCCTTCACGGACTCCACGACGCCGATCTCCTCCCCTCGTTTGACGACCTTGCCGACCGCGGGAAGCTCGACGTACACGACGTCCGTCAGCTCGTGCTGGGCGTGGTCCGTGATCCCGACGCGGGCGCGCGTCCCCTCGATCTTCGCCCACTCGTGGTCTTTCGTGTAGTGCAGGTGCGCAGGAACCTCCGACACGGCGCGCGGCGATTTCGAGGATGCGATAAGAAGGTATCGTTCAGCCCCGCCGCCATTTGTACTTCAAGGTCTTGCCCGGATTATAGGCCCAGTGCTGGTGGCTGCGAATCTGTCGAATGCGGAGGACGACGAGAAGGATGATGAAGAACGCGACGAAGGCGAGGGCGCTGATCAGGCACAGGGAGTTCGTCGTGAGGAGGGCATACAAGTCGGTGATCGGGTCCGCCACGACGTCCCGATGCGAGACATACGACAAGTATCTTTCGTGTCGCTTTCCGATGCACAGACGATGTGGGGCGGTCCACCCTGTACGCATGCGGTTGTAGACAGGGTAGGGTGAGGTGGTTTACGATCGCGTCCGACCGAGTCGATGATCCAGGTCTTGGTGCAGGAGCCGGAAGGATAACTCCTTATATACGTAGGACTACTTACTAACCATGACGAACATGACGTTCTCGCTCCCCGAGGAACTCCATCAGGAGATGCGCTCTCATCCGGAGATCAAGTGGTCCGAAGTCGCCCGACGCGCCATCCAACGCGAGCTGGAACGGCTGCACGCGTACGACCGCCTCCTCTCGGGCTCCGCGCTGACGGAGCGGGATGCCGTCGCCCTGGGCCGTGAGGTCCGGCGCGGCGCCGCGCGACGGCGCCGATGACCAAAGTCGTCGTGGACGCAAGCGTCCTCGTGGCCAGCCTAATGGCGGATGGACGGGCCCGACATGCGCTCCTCCACTCTCCCTTCGTCCTGTACGTCCCCCCGCGGGTGTTCGAGGAGCTAGAGGCGAAGGTTGAGAAGATCGCCAGGCGAGCCCGCCTGGATCGAACGATCGTCGAGGCTCTGATCGCGGACATGCGGAATCGCATCGAGGTCATCCCCGAGGCCCTCCTCGCCCCCTTCCTGCCCGACGCACGGACCCGGACGCTGGCGGCTGATGCGGAGGGGGATGAGGATTACGTTGCCGCGGCCCTCGCCCTACAGGCCCCCATCTGGACCTACGATCGCGACTTCCACCGCATCCGGGGAGTCCGGATCATCGGGACCGCAGAGGTCGCCGGTGTACATTCCCCGTGAAGGTGCGCGTGGGTTGACAACGGTCACAGGGTTGTGTGTCTGCTTCGAGCTACCTCTTCGACGCGAGCACGACGTGGTTGTCCCCCTCGCGCCACGCGCGGCCCACCGCCAAATCCGCGAACGCGGCGAGACGGTCGAGTTCGCCTCCACGGAACAGATGATAGAACCGCAGGACGGGAGTTCCGTCCCGCCGCCGCCAGGGGACCTCCACGTCCTGACCCAAGGCGCCCTCGAACCTCTTCTGTTCGATCGCCCAAGCGCTGAGGAGCACGAGACCACGGGGCCGGAGGACGCGAACGATCTCCGCGACCGCTTGGCGGCGCTCCCCTTCGCTTGGAAGATGGTGAATCGACGCGACGCAGTGCACCGCGTCCACCGCCAGCGAACGCAGCGGCGTGTGGACCACGTCGCCCTGGACGAGCGACCGGGTCCCGACCTTGGCGGCGGCTTTGTCCAGAATGTTACGGGAAACATCAAGGCCGAGGACCGAATGCCCGCGCTCCTCGAATGCCGCCATGTTTCTACCGTTCCCGCAGCCGAGGTCGAGCACGCACGACCGTGGCGGCAGCAAGGACGCGAAGAGGAGCGTCTCGGGCCACGGATGGGTTCTGGTTGCATCGAATTCCTCCGCAATCTCGTCGAACCTGGCGGCGATCTCGGCTCGCGTCGGCACGAAAGGCCCCAGTCGCGTCGAGGCTCAAATCACTTCGCGAAGGAGACCTTCTCGAGTTGGCCGAGCGTGTACTCGCGAATCGCGTCGACCTTCGGCAGGTCCTCCATGATCTTCCCCTTCGAGAGCCACTTCCGGAACAAGGGGCGCATCTTCGCGCCGCAGGTCGGGCACGTCTCCGTGTTCACCTCGATCGTAAGGTCCGCTTCGCACCGGTACACGTCCTTCCGGCCGCCAAACTTCCCGCGCTTGGCGGCAGGCTTGCCCTCGACCTCGATCAAGTCGAACGCGAAGTCGACACTCGGCGCGTTGCTCAGGCTCGTGCCCACGCCAAAGCCCTCCGCGCCCGCCTCGACGAGCCCGGGGATCGACTTCTCGTCGAGCGCGCCGCTCACGTAGATCTTGACGTTCTTGTGACCGCGGAGGTCGAGCTCCCAGCGCACCTCGCGCACGATGTTCGCGAAGTTCCCGCGGCGGGAGGAGGGCGTGTCGAGGCGCACGCCCGCCAGTTCGGGAATCGCCTCCAGCGCCGCCAGGGTCTCCGCCTTCTCGTCCCAGTAGGTGTCGACGAGCGCGATCCGGGGCACGTCCTTCCGGAGGTGCTTGTGCATGGCGGTGAACGCCTCCCGCGGACCGCCGAGGATGATCGTGAGGGCGTGGGGCATCGTGCCGACGGGCTCCTTCCCCAGGAGTTCGCCGCCGAGCGGGGTCGTGATCGCATCGAGCCCCCCGATGTAGACGGACCGCTCGATCATCGGCGCAAGCGCGGGGTGCATGCGCCGGATCCCGAAACTGATCACGCGCCGGTCGCCCGCGACCTTGCGCACCCGGCTCGCCTTCGTCGCGATGCCGGAGGCCTGGCAGATGAAGCCGAGCACCGGCGTCTCATAAATCGCGAACTCCGCATAGGGGCCCTCAATCGTCATGATGGGCACGGGGACGCCGCGGGCGGTCCGCGGGCGGAAGATTGTGCCCTCCGGCGCAGCCCAGAGGGCGACATCGCGCCCTTCCAGCAGACGGACGGCCTCCTCAAGGCCGGCGAACACGCCCCACTCCCAATCCTGCGGCAGGCTGGGCGCGGTGAACTCTCCGTGGACGCGCGTCCGCTCCTTGCCCTCTTTCTCGAGGATCTCCAGCGTGCGGACAAAATAGATGTCGGTCGTCCGGCCCCTGAGGATGTCGTCCTCCCCCGCAGTATAGAAGCGGGACATCGGTGCGTGGGACCGCGACCCTCCATATGAACGTATCCCGCAGCTACCGGAACTTCTCGCCGCGGACGAGGCGCGCGACCGTCTCCCCGACACGCCTCTCCCGCGTCTCTGGTCTCTTCACCTCCTCGATCCAGTCGACATACGCCTTCCGGTGCGAGGGGGCGAGTCCGTCGAACGCCGCCTTCGCCTTCGACGACTTCGCGAGTGCGATCTTCAGTTCCTTTGGGACCGTCGCGTCGCGGGGCCGCGTGTCGAGCGCTACGGAAAGCTTCACGGTGTCTCCTGTGGACCAACGCGAGGCCGCCTGCATCGCCTTGTTGAAGTTCATCTGATGGCCCTCGTGCCCGTCGGGGAACGCGGAGACTCGGAACTCCTTGCCGCCAACCGTCACGACGATCGGCGCGCGGCCCTTCGTGCCAAGGGCCTTTGTGACATCCTCAGGAAGGTCGAGGAACACCCAGGCGCCCTTCGGGCCCATTCCGGACGGTTTGCCGACGAACGTGATTCTCGCCATTCTCCCGCCGCTCGCATGGACGCCCGGAAGAACGTTAAGGTTTTCCGGGGTCGCGCGAAACGGCTCCGAACCTTCAAATGGTCGGCCCCTTTCCGCCCGACGTGCGGTTCCCGGATTTTGGGCTCCTCCACTGGTTCGAGGAATCCGCGGAGGGGTACATCCACATCTCCCACAGCGAGATGCTCGGGTTCCGGTTCTCCGAGTTCGGCAAGCCCTTCCCCGACCTGGACCTCGGCGAGGCGACGCCGCGAGGCACCCTGCGCCTACGATCTCTGATTGGGGCCCATCATCGCGCGTGGCCGGACAACGTCCTCGTGTGCAACGGCGCCTCCGAGGCGAACTTCCTCGTCCACGCGGCGCTCCTCGAGGCGGAGAATCACGTCCTCGCGGAGGTGCCCCTGTATCCGCCTCTTGCAGAGATGCCTGCGGGCTTTGCCGCGAGCGTGACCCGCGTTCCCCGATTGCCCGGCGAGGGTTGGCGGCTCGACCTTGACGCCCTCGAGAGGGCGATTACCGCCAAGACGAAGCTCGTCGTGCTCACGAACCTGAACAACCCGACGGCCGCCGCGCTCACGGAGTCGGACCTCCGCCGGCTCGCGGACCTCGCGGAAGCGCACCGATTCCACGTACATGTAGACGAAACGTTCCGCGAGTTGGCGTTCGACGACGCGCCGCCGAGCGCGGCGCAGTTCGGGGAGCGGTTCGTCGTCACCTCCACGGTCACGAAGGTGTACGGCCTCGGGGGGCTGCGGCTGGGCTGGGTCGTCGCGAGCCCCGACGTCGCCGCGCGGATCAAAGGCGTCAAGGACTACACCTCCGTGTGCCCGAGCGGCGTGTCCGAGGAATTGGCGGCGTGGGCGCTCGAGCGGAAGGACGCATTCCTCGCGAGGGCGCAGGCGATCCTGGAGCCGAACCGCCGCGTCGTCCGCGCGTGGTTGGAGCGGAACCCGGAGGTCCACGGCGTCCTCCCCCCGGGCGGCAACCTGTGCTTCCCGAAGTTGCCCGTGGACGTGGACGCACTCGCGAACCGACTGCGGGAGCGGTACAAGGTCGTCATCGCCCCCGGGCGGTTCTTCGGGATGCCGGAGCACTTCCGGCTCGGACTCGGCGGGCGGACGGCGGACTTGGAGAAGGGGCTCGCGAGCCTCGATGTGGCGATGAAGACACTCCTGCACGCGAGACCCAGGGCTTGACCGGACGCGCTCCTCGAATTCGCCTCGTCGCTCGGAGTGGCGCCACGCTCGCTACGGCGTTGCGCGGGCGAGCAGGCGGCGGTGGAGAGGGATCATCGGGATCGCGGCGAGGCGGTGCTCCGAAATCCACTCCGCGCCCGTTGGATTCCCGCGGGCCTCACAGGCGAACGCGGTTCCCATCCAGCGCAGGTGGCTGAACGTGTGACGCACGGGCCCGAGTGCCACGAGCGAGGAGGCGTCCACCCCCAAGGCCGCCAGATGGCGTCGCGCGGCGTCTTCTTCCTCCTCCCCGTCCTCCCGCCGTCCTCCGGGGAGGCCGTATAACCCCGCGTGAAGTCCCCTCGCGCGCCTCTGAAGAAGGACGGAGCCCGTGCGGCGGGCGACGACGAAGACCACGGGCTCGATGGGGACCGTCCTCCTGGCGGCGCTCCGGGGCAACTCCCCCTGAACCTCGCCCGCGAGTGCGAGGCATTCCGAGGAAATCGGGCACTCCGTGCATCGAGGCGCCCTCGGCAGACACACGGTCGCGCCGAGTTCCATGAGGGCCTGGTTCCACTCGCCGGGCGAAGTCCGGGGCACGCACTCCGCCGCCAACCAGACAAGCCTGCGCTTCCCAGCACCTCGGGAAACGTCCTCTTCCAGGCGAAACACGCGGGCCAAGACGCGGGCCGCGTTCCCGTCGACCGCAGGCGCACGGAGGCCGAACGCGATGCTCCCCACCGCGCCCGCGGTGTAGTCCCCGATCCCCGGGAGAGCCCGAAGGGCCTCCAAGTCCGCAGGCACTTCGCCTCCGTGGCGATCGACGATCACCTTCGCGGCGCGATGCAGGTTTCGCGCGCGACGATAGAACCCGAGGCCCTCCCACGCGCGGAGCACGTCCGCCTCCGCCGCCGCCGCCAAATCGCGGACGGTCGGGAACGCCGCCAGGAACCGCTCGTAGTAGGGGAGGCCCGCCTTCACTCGGGTCCTCTGGAGCAGGACCTCCGCGACGAGGATCGCGTATGGGTCGCGCGTGCGGCGGAAGGGGAGATCGCGCTTCCGCTCGCGATACCAGGCGAGGAGGCGACGGCGCAGCTCCGCGCGATCCGGCTCGCCCACGCCGGGGCATCGGCCCGTCGGTACTTAATCGGGGGCCGTAATGGCGGCCCGTGGCCGAGCGCGTGCCAGTCCCCGTCGCCGTCGCCGTCCTGCTGAACCGCCATCGCGTCTTCATGTGCAAACGTGGGCGGACGCGTCCGCTCCCGAACCAGTGGGAATTCCCGGGAGGGAAGGTCGAGGTCGGCGAGGTTCCCGAAGCCGCCTTGCGTCGCGAACTGGACGAAGAGCTGGGCTTGGGCGTGCGACGACTCGTCCTGTTCGGCGCCTACTCCCATGTGTACGACCTCCCGGAGGGGCCCGTGCACTACGTCCTCCTCGCATACAGCGCGAGCGTCCGCGACGCGGCGTGGTCACGTTCCGGGCGATGGATGGACGCGGGCACGCTCGCGAAGGCGCGCGTGGTCGAGGGATCCCGCGCGATCGTGTCCGAGCTCATCGATGCAGGGTGGGTACGGGCCGGCGGACGTCAGGCGGCGAATCGCGGAGGAACAGCCCGCCAAAGTTCGTGAAGGCCTTATCCGTCCCCACGTCCTTACACACTGGATGCAGCGTTTCGTCCCTTGCGCCGTGGCGGCGCTCGCGATGTTGCCCCTGTTCCTTGCCGCGCCGGCCCGGGCCCAACCCGTCTCGCTGACGGTCGAACTGGCCGAGTACAGCCTTTCGCCCAATGGAATCGAGGTGGCGCTCGGGGAGCAGGTCCAGATCCTAGTCATCAACAACGGTTCACTCGGCCACACGTTCGTGATCGAGTCCTATGCGAACTACGACACGAACATCACGCCGGGAGCTCAGACGAACGTCTTCTTCACCGCGGACGCGGCGGGGACGTATGCGATGTACTGCGTGCTCCCGGGGCACCGGAACCTGGGCATGGAGGGCACGCTCACGATCCGTCGCGTCGTAGCGACCCCGCCTACCCCCGTCCTCGAGGTCGTAGGTATCCTCGCAGCCACCGCCGTTGCCGCCGTCGCGATCGTCGTCCTCCTCCGTTCCCGGCGAGACTCCCAGACCTGATCCCCGCGGGCGATCCGTCCGCTGGCGGCGAGATCGTCATCACTTGAAGACCTCGCCCGTCTCCCGGCTCCAGAACACGAGGTCGAGCGCCGCCATCGGGATGTCGACCGCCTGTGCGAAGCGTCGCACGTTCCCCTCAATCTCGAGATACCGCCTCGGCGGTAAGGAGTCCGGAATCGAACGGAGTATGCCGTGGCGGCGGAGGTTCTTCAAGACATGGCGGTCGAGGATCGCGAGGTCCTCCCCTCGCCCGACGTTCCGGAGGAAGTGACTCGCCTCCTTGTATCCGAATCCGTCGATCTCACGCACGAGCCACTCGCGTGCCTTGGACGCGTCGGCGAACGCGTCGAGTTGGCGGCGAAACGTCCCGGGACTCCCCGCAAAACGCCCTCGGGCGGCTGCCAAATAGGCCGCTTTATGATTGTGGAATCGGACATGTCGGCGGAGCATGTGGGCGACCTCCGCGACCGTCCCCCGCCACAACAGGTCGCGCGCGACGAGTTCCCGCACCGCGGCCTCGGATCGCCGTGCGCTCGTCTGGATCGCGAAGAGGCAGAACGCAAGCTCCGCGAACACGCGCTCGTCCTTGGCGGTTCGCAAGCGTCGGAACTCCGCGAGCCTCCGGTCGATCTCCGCGTGCGTTTGCCGCCAGTCCGCGCGGAGCTCGTCGAGATGGCGGTAGGCCATCCCTCACGCCGCCGCTTTCCAGTCGCGAAGCATGCGGACGAGGGTCCTCACGGGCACGCCGGTCGCGCCCTTCGGGTGATATTCCTTCTTCGGCGCGTCTGCGCCTTTGTCGTTCCAGACGGGCCCCGCGATGTCGAGATGGACCCAAGGCCGCCCGTCCGTGAACGTCTCCAGGAACTTGGCGGCGGTGATCGCGCCCGCCGGTCGCCCGCCGACGTTCTTCACGTCCGCGAAGTCGCTCTTGATCTGGTCCCCGTACTCCTCGAACAGCGGGAGCTCCCACGCGCGCTCTCCCACGATCGCCGAGGCGTTGAGCACGCGCCGGGCAAGCTTCCGGTCTGTGCCCATCACTGCGAAGGTCTTCTTCCCGAGCGCGAACACCGCCGAACCGGTCAGGGTCGCCACGTCGATGACGACTTCCGGCTCTTGACGCAGGGCGTATCCAATGCCGTCCGCGAGGACGAGCCGTCCTTCGGCGTCCGTGTTAATCACCTCGATCGTCTTCCCGCCGATCGTGCGGACGATGTCCCCGGGTTTCTGCGCGTTCCCCCCGGGCATGTTCTCCGTGAGGGGCGCGATCCCGAGCACGTTCAGTCCGAGCTTGAGCTCCGCGCACGCCCGGAGGACCGAGAAGACCGTCGCCGCACCCGCCATGTCGTACTTCATCTCCCACATCGGCCCCAGCATGCCGTCCTGCGGTTTCAGCGAGATGCCGCCGGTGTCGAATGTGATGCCCTTGCCGACGAATGCGATCGGCCTCTGCGTCTTCGTGCCCCCGCGCCACTCGAGGACGACGAACCGCGGCGGCTGGGCGCTCCCCTTCGCGACGCCCCAGAACGCCCCCATGCCCGCCTCCTGGATCTGCTTCTCGTCGAGGACCGTGCAATTCAGGCCGACCTGCTTCGCCATCGCCTCGCACTGAGCCGCGAGCTGCCGGGGCGTCTTGTCGTTGCTCGGCGCATTGATCATGTCGCGCGCCATGAAGACCGCTCCGGAGGTCACGCGTGCAACGCCTACGGCCTTCTCGATTGCGCGGACATCCTTCCGCTCGGGGGTGACGATGGTGAGCGTTGCGGCCGCGGCCTTCTCATCCTCTTGCTTCGTCCGGTAGCGGGAGAACCGGTATGAGGCGAGGAGTGCGCCCTCCGCGACGACCTCCGAGGCCTCTGCGAGATCCACGCCGCCAACCCCGGCTCCGTGCACGATCGTGGACAGGGAGGCCAGTCCGAGTTTGCTCGCCTGGTTCACCGCCTTCGCGGACGCCTCCCGGATTCGGTCGAGGGTGAACCCCGCCCGAGCCCCGAGGCCCACGACCAGAACGCGGGTCGCGGGAATCTTGCCGAACGTCGGGAGGACCAGGGACTCCTTGAACTTCCCCTTGAGATCGCCCGCGGCGATAAGATGTGAAATCGCCCCGCCCATCGCCTTGTCGACGGCGCCCGTCGCTCCGCCCGGCTTTGTGACGCCCTCGAACAGGTTCACGACGATGGCCGCGTCCTTCCACGCAGCGATGTCTCCAACCGTGACGCGAATGTCCATACGACTCCCCCGCGGCGCGGAACCGAGGGCACGTATTTCAACGTTCGCGAGTGTCTATTTCTTGATTCGAGACACCCACGCAGCAAAAGCGACCCAGCCCGCGATGGGGAGGATCAACGGCGCCACGTTGCCCCAGGCAAGTTCGGCCCACATCGCGACGACCGTGAGGGCGAGGATGACGACCGCCCACATCAAACCCGCCTTGAATTCGAAGGACCACGCCATGCTTTTTCCCCTCCTACACGAGCGGCAGATGACTTGCGGTCGCCATGAAGAACAGCATCGGCCACGACAGGATCGTGTTGAACCGCGACGCGATCAGCGCGCGCTTCCCCCAGACCGGCATCTCCGGCGGCGCGGGCTTCCCCTGCGCCACTCCCTCGACCGCCGCGATGACCTTCTTCTGGTTGAGCCAGATGATGCCCCAGACGTTGAGGAGCATGAACGTCCCGAGGAGACCCCCCGCGAGGATCGATACGTCCCAGGTTCCCGACGGCGGCGCGATGCCGGTCGCCAGCGTGAAGTAGTTGTTCGCCGCCCACCATGAGAAGAAGTACAGCCAGCCCGCCACGACCGTGACCACGGCGGACCAACGGAACCACAGGAGGGCCCTCTTCACGAGTCGCGGGATCAGGATGTTCCTGGTAGGCGCGTCGAGCTCCTTGAACGTCGGAGTGTTGACGAAGTTGAACCAGTACAGGAGGCCGATCCACGTGATGCCCGCGATGAAATGTGTCACTCGGAGCGCAGTGAAATAGTAGTCAATCGCCGCCATGCCGCCTCGCCACCGCCGGGAATCCGCCCGGGTATTTGAAATCGCGGTGTGCGATGGAGACGCATCGACAGACCTCATCGAACCTGAACCTACGCACCGGGAGATGCGCAAACTCTTTCAGTGGGCAGGGGTTCCGTCGGACCCGATGAACTCTGAACCCTCGCGCGCCGGAGTCGCCCTCTCGGTCGTCCTCGCTCTCCTGACGATCGCCGCCTCGTTCCCGGCGGCCGCCGCCACCGAGGTCCGCTCGTACATCGAGATGGCTGACGTTCGCTTCGTTTCGGATTTCGTCCAGGTGGATTTCGGGGACAACGTGACGATCTTCGTCAACAACACGGACCCCCTCCAGCATACGTTCGAACTTGAGGAATTCGGCCTTTCCTCGGGAACTCTGGCGGCTGGCGCGAAATGGAACGCCACCTTCACCGCGAACCGGAATGGGACGTTCTACTTCTACTGCGCAATCCCGGGCCACGCCACCGCACTCAGCGGCGGACGGTGGCAGGGGATGGCGGGTCGCCTGCAGGTGGGCCCGACCCCCACGGACGGTGGACAGGACGTCACTCCGATCGTTGTCGGAGGCCTTATCGTCTTGGCGGCGACCGTTGGCGGTGTCGTGTACGCGGCCCGGCGCTCGAAGGTGGGCGAGAAGAAGTAGCCGGGACCGCGGACCGCATCCATCGCCCAACCGAGCCGCGCCGCGGGTAGGCGGCGGTGCCCCGGACGTGAATCGCCGCGGCTGCGTTCGCGAACGACGCGCATCGTTCGAGTCCCCATCCCCGAAGACGACCGAGGACGAAGCCCGCATTGAACAGGTCTCCCGCCCCCGTCGGGTTTCGCGAGCTCACGCGGAAGGCAGGGACGCGGATCCTGTCCGTACCCGCGAAGACAACGCACCCGCGCGCGCCGCGGTGCACCGCCAGAATCGCGACGCCGAGGGCGTGGGCCTCCCGAGCGCACGCCGCCAAGTCCTTGCAGCCCAGGACGCCGAGGACCTCCTCTTCGTTCGCGAAGAAGATCGACACCTCGGGAAGCACCTCGAGGACGAGCGCCCGCCGACGGTCCGTCCATCCCTCCGGATCCGTAGCGACATCGAGGGAGGTTTCGGCCCCGCGGTCCCGCGCTCTGCTCAGCAGCACGCGAGTGGGTTTTCCCTGAAGCTTGGGCGTCCACCAGTAACCCGCGCGGTGAACATGCTTCGCCTCGAGGGCTCTCGCCGGGATGTCCTCCAGCGCGAAGGCCAGGTTCGACCCGTTGTACGTGATGAGCTGGCGGCTTCCGTCCGCATGCGTGAGGGCCACGGTGCGGCCCGCCTCGAGGGACCTCCGGACCTTGACGAACGATACGACATTCGCGCGACGCAACGCTGCCGCCAGGAACGTGCTGACGGGATCGCCGCCGAGACACGCCGCCAAACCCGTGCGGAGCCCGAGGGAAGCGGACCCGAGCGCGAAATTGGCGGCGTTTCCGCCCGGGACCATCGGGAGCGCGGGAACCCACAACTGGCGGTCGCCGAGGGAGAATCGCTGCAAAGGCGGCGTGAGGAGATCGACACAGATGTCGCCGATCGCAACCGCCTCGAGCATCACAGGGAGATGGTGCGGCGCGGCCTTAAGCGAGGCGGAAATCTAGTCCCACTTCTCGAACCGCACAGCGCGGAAGGCCATCTCTCCGCACAGCGCCCGCGTCTGCTCGACCATGTCGTGGAGGCCACAAATCCAGGCGGTCGTGCTCCCCGGGTTCTTGACGACCTCCTTCACCGCCACCTGCACGTACCCCTTGCGGCCCTTCCAGTCCGCCGTCTCCGGGCGCGAGATGTTCGGGACGTAGTGGAAGTTCGGATACTTCCTCTCCCACTCCAAGAAGAGGTCGTGGTACAACAGCTCCTTCACGTACCGCACGCCGGTGAACATGTAGATCTCGTGCTCCATGAGACCGTGCTGGATCAGGTGCTTCGTCATCCCGACGAACGGGGCGACGCCCGTGCCCGTGGAGATGAAGGCGACGTCCGTGTTGATCG
>Ga0209342_10003334_pt1 | contig 16936 bp, 14 predicted proteins | sample RifCSP16_2_FD_184023 | JGI IMG/M metagenome (GOLD analysis project Ga0209342, IMG submission 184023) | Soil microbial communities from Rifle, Colorado - Rifle CSP2_sed 16_2 (SPAdes) (version 2) | ecosystem: Environmental > Terrestrial > Deep subsurface > Rock core/Sediment | place: Rifle... | reverse complement strand
CGGGGGCTCCGCCCCCGATACCCCCGAGGCGCGCTCGCGCTATGCACTGGAGACGCCGCGATCGGGGCGCGTTCGCCCGGGGAGCGGCCAAGCCACGGTGAAATCGCGTTCCTCGGGGCGCGCCTCCGGTTCCTCGGTCGCGGAGGGCGCGCGGCGTTGCCTCCCCGGTCTGCAGGCACGACCTTGGATCGCGGCGGTTCTCCTGGGGGGCGGACATGCTGAGAGCGGCGGCGTGGACGGGTGGTCTCTTCGCAGCGGGCGGCGGCATCTGCCTCCTCTTTCCCGGGCCGTGGATTGAACCCATCGTCCTCCTCGCGCTGGGGGCGATGCTGTTCTTCCTGAGCAGGCGGAGGCCTGCCGCCGCAAGCCAGGGCGGCACCTCACGGCCTGCCGTCCGCCCGGTGACGACGCGCGCGGCGCGTTGATCGACCTGGCGCCACTCACTTGCTCACGCGCCCCGCGACCTCACGCGCCCCGCGACGGGCTCACACGACGCGAGGAACGCTGTCACTCCAGCATCGCGGCGTTCCGGGGGTCGACGATCTCGCAGTCCCTGATCTTGTAGAGGAGCGCCTTGTAGCTGATCTGCAGCCTCTTGGCGGCTTTTCGCTTGTTCCACCCGGTCCGCATGAGCGCGCGCAGGATGGCCTCGCGCTCCGCGATCCGGGCGGCGCGCCGCCCCACCTCCTTGAGCGGCGCGTCCTCCGGGAGCGGCGCGTGCAGCGCGGGCACCCCCGGGACCGGCGTGCTCGAGGGGGCGGCCTGGGCGCCGACCACGGCGTTGCGCACGGGGTGCACCTCGCCCAGGATCATCGACGGCTCCTTCAACACCACGAGGCGGCGGACCAGGTTCTCGAGCTCGCGGACGTTCCCGGGCCAGTCGTAGGCGTGGAACCGGGCCATCACGTCGTCGGGGATCCGATCGAGGCCTCCCTTGTACCGCAGCCGGTACTTCTCCACGAAGTGCCGGACGAGCGGCGCGATGTCCTCCTTGCGCTCGCGCAGCGGCGGCACGCGGATGGTCACGACGTTCAGTCGGTAGTAGAGGTCCTCGCGGAACGTGCCGTTCTCGAGCTCCGATTCGAGGTCCCGGTTGGTCGCGACCAACACCCGTGAGTCCACCCGGATCGAGCGCTTGCCGCCCACCCGGTAGAACTCCTCGTCCTGCAGGATTTGAAGTAGCTTCGCCTGCAGCCGTGGATCCATCTCGCCGATCTCGTCGAGGAAGATCGTGCCCTGGTGCGCCAGCTCGAACTTGCCCGGCTTCTCGGCGTACGCCCCCGTGAACGCCCCCTTCTCGTGCCCGAAGAGCTCGCTCTCGAGCAGCTCGCCCGGAAGCGCCGCGCAGTTGATCTTCACGAACGGACGCGCGGCGCGGTGGCTCTCGGCGTGGATCCGGTGTGCCACGACGTCCTTGCCCACCCCGCTCTCGCCCACCAGCAGCACCGGCACGTCCGTGTCCGCCACGCGCTGCGCCAGCGCCCACACACGGTCCATCGCCGCGGAGAGCGTCACCGCGCCTGCCGGCACGTCGCCAGCCCCCAGCACCGCATCCGACGCCGAGCGCACCCCGTCCGCGGGCAGGGCCCGGCCGTCGAGGGTACGGCGGAGCACGAGCTCCAGATCCTGTGGATCGAAGGGCTTGGGGAGGTAGTCGGCGGCGCCGAACTTCATCGCCTTCACCACGTTCTCGGCCTCCGAGAGCCCCGAGAGCACCACCACGGCGGCCCGGCCCTCCGCCTCGCGGTAACGGCGGAGCAGCTCGAAGCCGTCCATGTCCGGCATCATGAGATCGAGCAGCACCGCGTCCACGTCGCCCGGGCCTTGCAGAGCGGCCAGGCCCTCCGCGCCGGTGGCGGCGGTGCGGACGCGATAGCCTGCGGTGCCCAGGTACTCGCAAAGCGCGGTGCGCGTGGCCGCGTCGTCCTCGATCACCAGGATTGTGGCGTTGCGATCCATGGTGGCCTCTCCTGCCGAGCTCGAGCGAAGCGCCCGCGCGGGGTCGCGCCGGCGCTTCGCCTCGCCGGGATAACAAACCGCCGCCCGGCTAGCGAAGCGTTTGCCGCCGCGGGGAAGCTGCATTCTCCCTCGCGTGGAAGCACGTGCCCGATCGCGTCTGCCGCCTTTCCGTTCGGCGCTCGCCTGGCCGTGGAGGCAGCCCCGACCGCTCGCGGAACGCCAGCAACGGTGCTGCCGTACAGTCCCCGCGCTGGCGGCGCTCCGGCTGCGCGCGCGACCCCCCGACGAGGACCTTGCGCCTGCGTGATCTACGAGATGGTCGCCGCCGTCAGTAGATCCTGGCGACATCCGCGCCCGGATAGTACGCGCGGAGGATCGTCCGGTAGTCCTGGCCCGCCTGGGCGCGCCCGACCGCGCCCCACTGGCACATGCCCACGCCGTGGCCCCACCCCCCACCGCTCAGGACGAGCGCGTCCCCGTCGCGATCGATGACGAACATCGCCGATGGGAGGTTCCCGAGGAGCTGGCGGATCCGCAGCTCGCGCTCGACCACGGTCCGACCCGAGCCGCCCGCGACCACCAGCGTGCGCGCGCGGCCTGACACTCCGCGCTGGGTCACCTCCAGCGAGCGCACGGGGCCCACTCCCAGCGTCTCGCCGATCGCCTCGAGCTCCCTCGGGCCGAGCCGGCGCCGCCAGCGATAGCGGCTGCGGGGGCCTCCGGCGGCGCGGGCGCACCATGCGGCCGGCGCATCGCGCAGGAATGCCCGCAGGAGGGCGCCGTCCGACAACCCTCCCGACCAGGCGCGGCCGCCGGACGGCAGATCGGGCCGGCCGCGCAGGGCGGGATCGGGCAGCGTCGGCCAGACGACGTCGTTGTCCTCCCCGTGGCCCCCGCACATCGCCGAGTACACAGCGTCGACCAGCTCGCGGTCGCGGAAGACCGCCTCGCCCGCCGTGGCCCGCACCGCGGAGTCGGTCGAGGGCGCCTGCGCCACCTCGCCACGGTATGCCTGACAGTGCACCTCGCTGCACACCACGTACGGATCCGTGAGGTGGCGCGTGCCGATCTGGGCGAGGACGTTGGAGCGCGCGGTGACGGCCTGCGCCTTCAGCGCCTCGCGCGGCGAGCCTGCGGGGATCTCGCTGGGGACGAGCCCTCGCAGCAGCTCTTCGAGCGGTATCGCGAGGACCGCCGCCAGCCGGCCCGAGGCGTCCAGCGTGACGTGCAGGCGCCCGCGGTAGTCGCGGTCGTCGAGGCCGTGCGCAGCGTACCCGACGTCGTGCTCGACCCTGGACACGGACACGCCGGCGTCGTTCGAGACCTCCAGCGTCGCGAGGGCGTCGCCTGTCGCGATGCGCCGCCCTCCCGCGTCGAAGACCTCGAGCCACCCCGAGGGCCGCCGCACGACCTGGGTGAAGATCCCGGTCCGCGTCCCGTATTGCGCGAGCGAGTCCTCGGCGAACTCCCGAGCGAACCGCTCGCTGCCGTCGCCGGCGGCGACGAGCAGCACGTGGCGGTTGTCGATGACGTGGCCCGCGATCCCGTAAACCCCGCCCGTGAGCTGTTGCGCGACCTCGACTCCCCGCCCCTCCCACAGCCGCCGTAGCGCCGCCACGCGACGCCGGTCGGCGTGCTGCGCCTCACCCAGCAGCGGATGGTGCGTCAGCGCCGCGGGGAGCGCGCCGCGCGCTCGAACATGGAGGACCTCGCCAGCGGGGATCTCGATCGAGGGAGCACCCCTGGCCCGGAGCTGCGCGCGCCCGCGCGGCCGGAACGTGATCTCCTCCTGTCCCTCCATGAGCCGGATGGTGACGAGCGGCGCGCCGCCGGCCGCGAAGTTGAGGCGATGGCTCCAGAGGAGATCGAGCGGGTCGTCCGGCTCGCGCTCGAGCGGCGGCTGAATCCGATCGGGAGCGGGCAGCGGGGCGGGGAGCGGGGCCGCCGTGGACTCCGCGGTCGCACCAAGCCCACCGACGAATAGCGCTGCCGTCGCGAGCAGCGGGAGCACCCGCACGATCGGCGTCACCCGTCGATCCGCGTCGCCTTCGCGGCCGCCACGGTCGCGAGCAAGATCCGCGCGCGAGATGCCCCGCCCTCTTCACCGAGCATCCGGATCGCCTCCGTCAGGTGCGTCCGCTCCTCCTCCTCGCGCGCGCGGAGCGCGTCCACCATCGCGGCCAGCTCGTCCGCCAGGCCGACCATCAGGTCGCCGCGGCGCAGAGCGCGCGGCCGGCAGAGCGAGCCACTGGAGATGGCGCGGCACATCCGGGCGAGCGCGAGCACCGGTCCCGCGATGCGGTGGGTCACCACCACCCCCAGCGCCAGGAGCGCCAGCACCACGGCGGTCATGATGGCGCCCATCCACATCAAGCGGACCAGATCGTCGCGCGCCAGCATGGCCGCGACCACCTCGTCAGCGCGGGGATCTCCCAGCGCCACCAGCGCGCTCGCCTCCCGGTAGGCGCGCCAGAGGAGGACGCCGACGGCCAGCGAGAGCGCGCCGGCCACCGCCGCCAGGTACCCTGCCAGCCGGAGCTGGAGCCCGGGGTAGAGCAAGTAGTTCTTCAGCTTGCGCCGCGAGGCCCGCGGCAGGGCGCCGTGAAGGGCGGCGCCGGTGGACTCGGTCATCGATAGACCCCTTGGTCAACTCCTCTCGAGCAGCCTGCGGCCGAGGTCCTCGGCGAGGCTCTGCGCGGCCGCCTGCAGCGCTTGCGACGCGACCTGCGCCGCGATCTGCGACGAGGCCGCGCCTGGAGCACGCGCCCTCGCGCGCGCACCGCCCTCTACCATGGCGACGATCCTCCCCGCTCCGTCGATCGCGATCACGGACACCTTCACCTCGACGCGGAGCTGCTCGCCGCTTCGACGCACATCCAGCGACAGGACCGATGGCTTGAGACGCAGTCCCGCATGTTCGTCCGATTCCAACACGACGAACCCCTGCCGCGCCAGGTGTGCCGCCAGCGCGGCGCGCAGCGCCTCGCGAGCCTGGGTGTCCCCCGCTCGACCCCGCACCTCCTCCAGCGCGATGGAGCGCGCGCCGCTGCGGCGGACCTCCTGCTCCGCGCGGGCCGCCAGATCCCGCACCGCGCCGTCGGCGTCGCTCCGCGCTGCACGGCGGAGCGCCTCGAGGGCTTCGGGCTCGCGGAGGCGCCCGAGGGAGCTCGCGGCCGCGACCCGCACGACCGGGGCTGGGTCGTGAAGGAGCGCGCGGCAGAGGGCGGGGAGCGCTTCTCGCGAACCCCTGTGCCCGAGCACGGCGACCGCCTTCGCGCGGACCTTGATCGAGCCGTCGGACGCGAGCGCGGCCAGCGCGCGCCGGGCATGCGCGTCGCCGCCGCGCGCGACGGCGGCGAGCCCCATGATGGAGACGGAGACGGCGACGGCAACGATCCAGCGGGCGATCATCCACTCGCTAGACTAGCGCCTCTTCGCTCCCGGACGCTCGCCGCCTGAACGAGGCGTGCAACCGGGTGGTGCACGGACCCACCCGGCCCGACCCCACCGCACGTCCGTCGAGCACGGTCACCGGGAGGATCTCACGCGCGGTCGAGGTGATGAAGATCTCGTCGGCGCCGGCGAGGTCGTCGGGGCGGAGCGCCGCCTCGCGCACCGGCAAGCCCTCGGCCTGCGCCAGCTCGATGACGATCCCGCGGGTCACGCCCTCGAGGATGCCGGCCGCGAGCGAGGGCGTCTCCAGCCTGCCGCCGCGCACCGCGAAGACGTTGGACGACGCGCCCTCGGTCACGAACCCGTCGCGGTCGAGCAGCAGCGCTTCGTGCGCCCCCGCCTCGCGCGCCTCCTTCATGGCCAGGACGTTCGAGAGATGGGCGCCGGTCTTCGCGGTCGTGTCCACCGCATCGGGCGCGTCGTGCCGGACCCCCACGATCCGGCAGCCGGCCCCCTCGCGGTACGCCCTCGCGGGGGGTGCGCGCAGCGGGCCGGCGATCACGATGGCGCGAGGCTCCACGGCCAGGGCAGGGTCGAGGCCGACCTCACCGGCACCGCGAGTCATGATGATGCGGATGGAGCGCTCGCCCGCGTTCCAGGGAGCCGTCTCCGGCGGATCGGCCGGATCGCCGCCGCGCGAAGCCTCCAGCGTGCGGAGCAACTCGGCGCGGATCCGCGCCGCGTCCCACGGGAGCGTCAGCGCGAGCCGCCGCGCGGATCGCCCCAGCCGCTCCAGGTGCCGCGTGAGCTCGAAGGGACGGAACGCGTACGTGCGCACGACCTCGTAGACGCTGTCCCCGTAGAGGAACCCTCGGTCGAATACCGAGACCGTCGCCTCCCGAGGCGACACGAGCCTCCCGTCCATGTCGACCACCACTGGCATGTTCACTCCTTCCGTGGCCCGCAGTTTATTTGACCTCGGTCCCTGGTCGAGGGCTCCGCCCCCGATACCCCCGCAGACGTGAACGCCTGCAGCCCTGCTCGACGACCCTGGTGAGGCGGGCGCGCGGGTTGGCGGCGCGCGACCGCATGGTCACGTTCGTCCCCGAGGGTCGCTGGCCGGCCCCGGGGGATCTTGGAACCGAGGAGCTCCATCCTGGGGCGGGCGGGTCCGCTCATCGCCGCCCGGCTCGCGTCGGCGGTGCTGTCTCTCTCCATCCCGCTCGTGCTCGCGCGGACGATGGCGTTCGCCGAGTACGGCACCTACAAGCAGCTCTTCCTCGTCTCGCTCGCCGCCGCGTCGATCCTCCCGCTGGGGATGGCGCAGAGCCTGTACTTCTTCGTGCCGCGCGCCTCGGCGCCGCGGCCCGTGCTGGGCCAGACGCTCGCGTTCGTCCTCCTCGCGGGCGCGCTCGGCGCGGCCGCGCTCTGGACCGCGGGACCGTGGATCGCGCGCGCTCTCTCCAACCCCGGGTTGCTCGAGCACCGGCAGGAGCTGGCGCTCTTCACGGGGCTCCTCGTGGCCGCGAGCCCGCTCGAGGTGTCGATGACGGCGCAGGGCCAGACCCGACGCTCCGCGGCTGTCTACCTCGCGTCGGACGCGGTGAAGGCGGCGGTGATCGCGCTGCCCACCCTGGCCGGATTCGGCCTCCACGCGATCATGCGCGGCATGGTGGCGTGGGCCGCGCTGCGGCTCGCCGCGGCCTGGGCGATCGCGCTCGGATCGAGGCGCGGCCCTCTATGGGACCGCGCCCTCTTGCGGCGCCAGCTCGCCTATGCCCTGCCCTTCGGGCTCGCGATCGCCATCGCCATACCCCAGCAGTACGCGCACCAGTTCGTCGTCGCGCACACCGTGGGGCCGGCGCTGTTCGCGATCTACGCGGTGGGCGTGTTCGAGCTACCCTTCGTGGACCTCTTCTACACACCCACCGGGGAGGTGCTGATGGTGCGCCTGGGCGAGCTCGACTCGGCGGGCCGGCGCGAGGAGGGCGCGGCCGCCTTCCGGGAAGCGGTCGAGAAGCTGGCGATCATCCTCCTTCCCCCCATCGCCTTCATCTGGGCGGTGGCGCCCGCGTTCATCACCACGCTCTTCGGATCGCGCTTCGCCGGGGCCGCGCCCGTGTTCCGCCTGGCGCTCCTGGTGATGCCGCTCGCCATCTTTCCACTCGACGCCACGCTGCGCGCGCGGGGCGAGACGCGCCACATCCTCCACTCGTACCTCCTCAAGGCGGCGGTCGCGATCCCGCTGGCGTGGATCGGCGTCCAGCGGTTCGGGCTCATCGGAGCCGCGGGCTCCTATGTCACCGCGGAGTTCCTGGGTCGAACCTTCCTCTCCTGGCGCGTGCCCCGCTCGCTCTCCAGCCCGGCGCGGCGCGTCCGGGCGCGGGACCTGATCCCCTGGGGGCCTCTCTCCCGGGCGGCGGCCGCCTCGCTCGCGCTCGCGCTCTCCGGGGCCGGGGTGCTTCACCTGGCCGCGGTCGCCGGACTGGGCGGGACTCCGGATATCGTGCGCCGATCGGCGTTCGCCGCTTCCTGTGCGCTATTCGCTCTCGGCTATGCTGGTCTCCTCGCCAGCAGCGGCGCGGTGTTCCAGGGAGCACCGGGCTCGATCCTCGACCGCGTGGTGACGTGGTTCAGGCCGCCGATCGGCGGCGATCGGCGCGCGCCAGCCGGCGATAGAGCCGGTCGTGGTCGGCCACCATGCGGTCCAGCGTGAGCTCCTCTTCGACGAAGCGCCGCGCGGCGCGGCCCATGCGCCTCGCCAGCGTCGGATCCCGGAGCAGCCGCAGCATGGCGGCCGCGAGCGCCTCCGGGCGCTCCGCGGCGACCACGAGCCCTCGCTCCCCGTCCTTCACCAGCTCCGCGTTGCCGCCCGCGTCAGTGACCACCATCGGCAATCCGGCGGCCATCCCCTCCATGACGGCGTTGGAGAGCCCCTCCTGCCGCGAGGTGAGGACGCCGAGCGTGGCGCGCGCCAGGATGGCCGGGACGTCCCCGCGCGCACCCAGGAAGTGCGCGACGCCCGAGAGGCCCAGCTTGCGGGCGAGGTCCTCCAGCGCTGGCCGCCGCGCGCCGTCTCCGACCAGGAACGCCGCGATCCGAGGGATCACCCGGCGGACCAGCGAGAGGGCGGCGAGGAAGTCCTCCTGCCGCTTCACCTCGTGGCGCATGTTGGCCACGTGCACGGCGAGCGGGGCCGCGCGGGTCCGGGGGAGAGGCGCGGCCAGGGGGCCGCGGAGCTGGGCGTCGAAGCGCTCGACGTCGAGGCCATTGCGGATGACGCACACGCGCCGGGCAGGGACCCGCTCGCGTCGGACCACGAGGTCGCGCACCGCCCCGCAGTTGGCGACGACGAAGTCGGCCGCGTGGGAGGCGGCCGCCAGCGCCAGGTGGCGCACCGGGCCGTGCCAGTGGACGAGGTCTAGCCGGCTCACGATGACCGGGACGCCGGCGAGTCTCGACGCCGGGACGGCGAGGAGCGTGGAGTAGAAGTCCTGCGCGTGGACGACGGCGATCCGCTCGCGCCGCAGCCACCGGGCGATCCGCACCGTCGCGGCGATGGACGCCGGGCGCAAGAGCGAGCCGCCCAGCGAGTGCACGAGCGGCTCGTACCCGAGCGCGCGAGCGTCGTCGAGGAGCGGACCGCGGGCGTCGAGGGCGTGGAGCGACACGTCGTAGTCCGCAGGCAGCCGGCGCAGGAGCTCGAGGAGCTGCAGCTCCCCGCCTCCGACGTGGAAACAGTTCGTGAACTGCATCACCCGGATGCGCCGCCTGCTCACCCCCACAAGCTGGCCATCAGACCCGTGTCCCGCTGGCTCCGGTGGGGGTCTGGGGGGAGCCTCCGCCCTGCCGGGCACCCTACCGGTGGCCGGGGTGGATACCCCGAGTGGAGGCGCCCGTTGGCGAGACGGCCGGGAAGGCCGATCGTTGCGCGGGAGGTCCGATGGAGAGGCCGTTCTGGGCCCGGGGGACCGGCCTCCGAGGGCTCACGCGCATCCGGGAGGCGGGCCGGCGTCCGCTCGGCGTGGCGATGGTCACGGCGCTGTTCCCGCCGTCGATCGGCGGGATCCAGAGCCACACGCTGCAGCTCTCCCGGCAGCTCGCTCGGCGAGGCCTCGCCGTCCACGTGGTCACGCGCACGCACGCCGGGTTGCCCGCCCAGGAGCGCCTGGACGGGGTGGAGGTGCACCGCGTCGGGGCCCCCGCCTCCGCGCCCCGGGCCATCGGCAGCGCCGCCTTCATCGTGGCCGCGGCCCGGCGGGTGCTCGCTCTTCGCGGCGCGGTCGACGTCGTCCACGCCCACCAGCTCCTCTCGCCGACGACGGCCGGCCTCCTGTCCGCGCCCCTGGCCGGTCTACCGCTCATAGTTAATCCGCACGCCTGCGGCGCCATAGGCGACGTGGGGGTCCTGTCGCGGACCGCCGTCGGCCGGCTGCGGCTCGCGGCGACGGCTCGCCGCGCCGACGCCTTCGTCGCCGTGAGCCGGGCGATCCGCGACGAGCTCCTCGGCGCAGGAGCTCCGCCGCGGGCGGTCTGTTGCATCTCCAACGGCGTCGACACGGAACGCTTCCGGCCCGCAGGCGCCGCCGAGCGCCTCGCGCTCCGGGCCACCCTCGGCCTCGACGGGAGCCGCGGCGCGCTCCTCGTCACCTACGCCGGGCGGCTCGCCCCGGAGAAGGGCGTGGACGTGCTCGTCGACGCGTGGCCCTCGGTGGTGGCGCGGATACCCGCCCGGCTCCTCATCGTCGGCCAGGGAGAGGAGGAGGCACGCCTCCGGCTGCGAGCCCGCGCGCTCGGCGTCGCCGCGAGCGTCGTGTTCGCCGGGGGTGTCGCCGACGCCGCCCCTCACCTCAGGGCCGCGGACGCGTCGGTCCTCCCGTCGCGCAGCGAGGGCATGCCGCTGGCGCTCCTCGAGGCGATGGCTTGCGGGCTGCCCGTGATCGCGACCGGCGTGGGCGGGTCGGTGGAGGTGCTCGGCGGCGGCGGCCTCGGGCTGCTCGTCCCCCCGGAGCGCCCCGAGGCCCTGGCTGCGGCGCTGGTGGGGGTGCTGGGCGATCCGGCCCTGCGGCAGCGGCTCGGCCCGGCGGCGCGCGCGCACGTGCTCGAGCACCACGCGCTCGACCTGGTGGTCGATCGCCTCGTGGCGCTCTATCGCGCGCTGGCGGCGCGGCGCGACCGCGGCGCGGGCCTCGCCCAGGCGTGGGACCTTTGGCCGAGGTGATCGCCATGCCGCAGCGGCAGGCCGGCGTCCGGATCGGCTACCTGATGTCCTGGTACCCGGTGGTCACCGAGACCTTCATCCTTCACGAGATGCTGGAGCTCCGCCGCCTCGGCGTGGACCTCGAGCTGTACCCGCTCTTCGGAGCGGCGCACGACGTGCGGCACCCAGGGTCGGAGGTGCTGTCACCCCTGGTGCAGCGCCGCGCTCGCGGCCCGTGGAGCTTGCTCGGGGCGCAGCTCCGCTGGGTCTTGCGCCGGCCGAAGCACTACTTCCGCGCGTGGGCGGGGGCGCTCGTCGGGAACGCGAGGTCGCCGGGGTTCCTCCTCCGGGCCCTGATCGTCGTCCCCCTCGCCGCACAGATGGCCGAATCCATGGCGCGGCGCGGGATCACCCATGTCCATGCGCACTTCGCGACCCACCCCACACTGGCCGCGCATGTCGTCCGAGAGCTCACCGGGATCGGCTACAGCTTCACCGCCCACGCGCACGACCTGTTCATGGACCGCGCCATGCTGGAGGGCAAGATCGCCGCCGCGCGACGAGTGGTCACCATCTCTCGCTTCAACCGCGCGCTCATCGAGCGGCTCTTCGGCCCCGCGGCCGCCGCGAAGACGGCGGTCATCCCGTGCGGCGTGAACCCGCGGCACTTCCTCGAGAGGCCACGGCGCGAGCCCGACGGGATCTTCCGCGTGGCGTGCGTGGCAGCCCTCCGCGACTACAAGGGCCACCGCTGGCTGGTCGACGCTTGCGCCCTGCTCCGCGAGCGGGGCGTGCCGTTCCGCTGCGCGCTCGTGGGCGATGGGCCGGAGCGGGCGCGCATCGAGGCGCGCGTCGAGGCGGCGGGACTCCGCGGCTGGGTGGAGCTCCTCGGGAACCAGCCTCACGACCGCATGCGCGCCCTGCTCGCTCGCTCGGACGCCATGGTCCTGCCGAGCGTCGTCACCGCGAGCGGCATGATGGACGGGATCCCGGTGGCCCTGATGGAGGCCATGGCGGCCGGCTTGCCCGTCGTCTCCACGCGCGTGTCGGGGATCCCGGAGCTGGTGCAAGACCGGCGCACGGGGCTGCTCGCGCCCCCCGGAGATGCCGCCGCGCTCGCCGACGCGCTCGAGTCGCTCCAGCGCGATCCGATCTGGGCTCGCCGCCTGGCCGAGGCCGGCCGCCGCCACGTCCTCGCGCACTTCAACCTGCAGCGAAATGCGGTTCTCCTCCGCGACCTCCTCTTCGCCGCCGCCGGCCAGAGGGGTCGCGCAAAGGCGCAAGGCCGGAAAGGGATAGCAGGAACATTGACCGGGACCTCGCCGGAGCGCGAGGAGTCCCGCGAGCCTGGGACCCAAGGGCGTCCGCCGACCCTTCCAGCGCAGCTCTCGGCCCCCTCTCACCCGACAACCCCCAGGTGAGCCGCGCGGTCCGCGAGTGCTGTAGATATCCGTCTCGTAGCAGAGGTCCTCGATGCCCAGGTCCATCACCGTCCTCGTCACAGGCGCCACCGGCCTCCAGGGTGGTGCCGTCGCACGCCTGCTCCTCGACCGGGGACACCGGGTACGGGCCCTGACGCGCCGGCCAGCCTCGCAGGCCGCCGCGACGCTTCACGTGCTCGGAGCCGACGTCTACGAGGGCGACTTCGACGACGCGACGTCCGTGAGGAGCGCCGCCAGGGGGACAGACGCCCTCTTCCTGATGTCGACGCCGTTCGAGGAGGGCGTCGAGGCCGAGGTGCGCCAGGCCCGGTGCGCCGCCCGGGCGGCGGCGGCGGCAGGAGTCGAGCGCATCGTCTACTCCTCCATCGCCGGGGCCGATCGGACTGCCGGCGTCGCGTACCTCGAGAGCAAGCGCGAGATCGAGGAGACCATCCGGGGATGGGCGGGCGCCTGGACCATCGTGGCGCCCACCTTCTTCATGGACAACCTCCTCGGCCCGACGCTCCTCGCGGGGTTGCAGGCTGGCGAGCTGCGCCTCCCTTTGCCACCCGCGCGCCCGCTGCAGATGGTCGCGCTCGAGAACCTGGCTGAGGTCGTGCGCCTGGCGCTGGAGCGACCAGGCGAGTTCGCGGGCAGGCGTCTCGAGCTCGCCTCGGACCGCCTGACCGGCCTGGAGATGGCGGCGGCGCTGACCCGGGTCACGGGCCGCGAGATCGATTACGCCGAGGCTCCCCCGAGCGCGCTCCGCAGAGGGCGGGAGGGCCTCGCGTTCCTGTGGGACTGGCTCGGCCGCGCGGGCAACGACGTCGATCTGGAGGCGCTGCGCGAGGCCTATCGCGAGGTGGACTGGCACGACTTCGGACGCTGGGCGCGGGACCGGGACTGGAGCACCCTCGGCCCGACCAGCGAGCGACAGCCCGCGACGTGAGCCAACCACCAGAGGCGGTGAAGCCGGTCGCGCGACGTGCTAAAAAGCGCGTCCCCTGATTCGCCTCGACGCCATCTGCAAGCAGCACGGCCGCCAGATCCTCTTCCTCGAGGCCTCCGCCGCCTTGCAGCGCGGCGAGAAGGTCGGGCTCGTGGGGCCGAACGGCGCCGGCAAGTCGACGCTCTTCCGGCTCATCACGCGCGAGGAGGAGCCCGACGAGGGCCAGGTTTCCATCGACCGGGGTGTCACCATCGGCCACTTCAGCCAGGCCGCGGGGGAGGCTCAGGGTCGGAGCGCGGTCGCCGAGACCATGGACGGCGCAGGGCCCGTCTCCGCGGTCGCCGGCGAGCTGGCGGAGCTGGAGCACGCGCTGGCCGATCCCGCCCGCGCCGACGAGATGGAGGCCCTCGTCGAGCGCTTCGGCCACGTCCAGGCCCGCTTCGACGAGCTGGGCGGCTACGCCCTCGACGCCCGAGCCCGCGAGATCCTGGCCGGCCTGGGCTTCACGCCGGAGATGATGGACGGTGACGTGGGCGCGCTCTCGGGCGGCTGGAAGATGCGGGTGGCCCTGGCGCGCATCCTCCTCATGCGCCCGGACGCGCTGCTGCTCGACGAGCCCTCCAACCACCTGGATCTGGAGTCGATCATCTGGCTCGAGGCGTTCCTGAAGGCTTACCCGGGCGCGCTCCTCATGACCTCGCACGACCGGGAGTTCATGAACCGCGTCGTCTCCCGCATCATCGAGATCGACGCCGGCGAGCTCTCCAGCTACACGGGCGACTACGACTTCTATGAGCGCGAGCGCGCCATCGCGGAGGCGCACCAGCAGGCGCAGTTCGACCGCCAGCAGGCCATGCTGAAGAAGGAGCTGGCCTTCATCGAGCGCTTCAAGGCGCGCGCCTCCCACGCCGCGCAGGTCCAGTCGCGGGTGAAGAAGCTCGACAAGATCGAGAAGGTGGAGCCGCCCAAACAGCGCAAGACCGTGGCGTTCGAGTTCCGGGCGGCGCCGCGCTCGGGCGAGGACGTGGTGAAGCTGTCCGGCGTCGACAAGGCGTACGGCAGCCGCCGCGTCTACCAAGGGCTCGACCTGCTCCTCCGCCGCGGCGAGCGCTGGTGCGTGCTGGGCGCGAACGGCGCCGGCAAGTCGACGCTGCTCAAGCTGGTCGCGGGCGAGACCAGGGCCGACGCCGGCACCGTCGTCGTCGGTGGGAGCGTCCGCATGGGCTACTTCGCGCAGCACGCGATGGAGCTCCTCTCCCCGGAGAAGACGGTCTGGGACACGGTCCGGGACGCCTTCCCGCGTGCGTCGATCGGCTCGCTGCGCGCGCTGGCAGGGTCCTTCGGTTTCTCCGGAGACGAGATCGACAGGACTTGCCGTGTCCTGTCCGGCGGCGAGAGGGCGCGGCTGGTGCTGGCGCGGCTGCTCTACGACCCGCCCAACTTCCTCGTCCTGGACGAGCCCACGAACCACCTCGACGTCGCCACGAAGGAGATGCTGATCGCGGCGCTGGCGGGCTATGAGGGGACGATGCTCTTCGTCTCCCACGACCGGCGCTTCCTGGCCGCGCTCTCGAACCGCGTGCTCGAACTGACGGCGGACGGCGCGCATCCCTATGGCGGCGGCTACACCGACTACGTGGCGCGCACGGGACGCGAGGCGCCCGGCCTGCGCAGCCTGACGGTGCGCTGATCGGCGCCCGTGCTGGCTTCCAACACCCTCCATGCCCGGCTGCGGACGGCGGTCGAGGCGTGCGACCTCCCCACCGGGCTGACGTGGTATCAGTCCCGATCGGCGCCTGCTCGCCGTGGACCTCTCGCACGACGGGGCGGTCGTCCCCCTGGCGAAAGGCGGTACACTGGGATCAAGAACGACGCACGAGCGGACAGCCCAGGGCGAGGAAACCAGGACTTCAGTCGTGAAAACATGAATTTGGGGGCGCTAGCTCAACGGTAGAGCAGCGGCCTTTTAAGCCGTTGGTTCCGGGTTCGAGTCCCGGGCGCCCCACTCTGATTTCCACTTGTGCAGGCCGACATGGCGATGGCCGGCGGCACCACCCGGGCAGGCTGAGCGAAGCGCTGGCCTCGGTGCGGGCCTGGGTGGCGGGCCGGGTCTGACGGCGTCGCCGGCACGTGTCAGCCGACGACGACCTCGCTGATCTGGATCACCGGCGATTGGTCGGTGTAGTTCGCGATGTCGGCCAGGATCTCCTTCGCGTGCGGGCCGAAGCCGGCCTGGAAGGCCTCGACCGAGTCGCAGAAGATGTGGCACATGCCGACATAGGTGGCCGGCGCGCCTGGTGCGCCGCCGGCGAGCCCCTTGTCCACCGTGTAGCACTTGCAGTGCTCGCCCATGCGCGCTTTCACCAGCGGCATGTGCTTGTCGCGGTAGTACGCGTGGTCGAACCTCGCGCCCGGGGTGTTGGGGTACATCACGCTAACCTTGATCATTTGCGGTCTCCTTGTTCCTGGGTCTTGCTTCACGGCGGGTCCATCGTGCACGAGGGGGTAGGAACTTCGAACTGCGGATCGGGGTCCGATAGGGCGTATTCCGCAATCTGGACTTTTACTCCAGTAGCGTGAAGGGCGATCTCAGCCGCGCGGCTCCTCCGCCCGCGCAGAGCCGATCACTTGACCGCGGTCTTGGTATTGAGCAGGGCCTTGAGGTTGTCCAGACCGGCGGTGTAGATGCCATCGATGGACTTCTTGGCGTCCTCGTCCGAGGCGCCCTGCTTGGCCTTGAACTGGGAGTTCCACACCACAGTCGATCCGCCAGCCGACTTCGCCACCTTGATCGTGGACACGTAGTCCGTCACCGGCAGCGGCGATTCGATGATGCGGTACCGGTAGTTCATATTCCTGTCGCTGTGGCTCACCAGCTCCTCGGTGATCTTGGCCCCATCCTTGGTGGTAAGCACGCGCACCGCGCCCTTGGCGTTGCCCTTGCCCTTGGCGATCTCGGTGCTGGCGACCGCCGGATGCCACTTGTGCAAGCCATCGAAGTCCTTGATCGTCTCCCAGACCTTTTCCGGGGGCGCGCTCACCTCGGCCTTCTCCTCAACCGAGAGTCTCGCAGGCGAAGCTCCCATGCTCACCAGCGCCGTCGCGGCAAGCCACATCACCGAACGCATCGTCATCGCTCTCATCTCCTTGCTCCTCCTGGTTGTGCGCCCGAGGGCGCTAGGAAAGACAACCTGCGGATCGTGCCTGATAAGGAGCATTGTATAGGCAACGCGCCTGTCCCACTATACGCCTCTTGACATCCAATTAAGCGGTTGCTTAACATTAATCGCGTGTTCAAGGCCTCGTCGAACGAAGCTGGATGCGGATCTTTCCGGACCACTGAAGCATGGAACGATCGTGCAGCATTTGTCTTTGGTCGACATTCATCACATTCCTGAGGCATGTCCGCGCCTGCGTTCTATATGCCTCTTGACTTCGACTTAAACGGTCGTTTAATGTTAATCGCGTGTTCAAGATCCGTCGATCGATCGTCGACAGCCTGGGCGCCTGCCGCCATCTCATCACGGGAGCGCGCTGGAGCGTGCGCGGAGCCGAGGCCATCCTCCGGCTGCGCTCTCTCCGGTCCAGCGGGGACTTCGACGACTACTGGCGCTTCCAGCTGGAGGCCGAGCACGTGAGGAACCACACCCCCCGCTACGCCGGGACGCCCACCCTGAGCGTCATCGAGGGGGGAGCGTCGTCATGACGGAGCCACACCCAACGAAGCTGGCGTCGGCAGCGCCCTCGCGGAACGAGCTCAGCGACACGCGCAGGAAGATCCTCGATGCCGCTGAGCGGCTCTTCGCCGAGCGCGGCGTCGATGGGGTGTCCGTGAGGGCGATCCTCAAGGAGGCCGGCGTCAATGTCGCGCTGGCACATTACCACTTCGGCAGCCGCGAGGGCCTCATTGCAGAGCTCATGAAGAGCCGCGTGGGGCCGCTCATCGACGAGCAACTCCGCTCGCTCGACGCCGTGGAGGCCCGCGGTCAAGAGGCGTCCCTGGAAGACGTGTTG
>Ga0209342_10003332_pt1 | contig 16944 bp, 11 predicted proteins | sample RifCSP16_2_FD_184023 | JGI IMG/M metagenome (GOLD analysis project Ga0209342, IMG submission 184023) | Soil microbial communities from Rifle, Colorado - Rifle CSP2_sed 16_2 (SPAdes) (version 2) | ecosystem: Environmental > Terrestrial > Deep subsurface > Rock core/Sediment | place: Rifle... | reverse complement strand
GCGTATACTTCACAAAAAACGTCTTGTTATAAACATTGTATTAATTTGGTCTTTTAAAAAATTTATCAATTCCCCGTTCCCCGTATTCACGAGGACAAGTTTCACGAGGACAAGCATGAGCTCCGTCAGGAGCAACCTGTTTGTAGCAAGATAGGATGCCATAACAGATATAAGCTCCGTTAGGAGCGACCTGTTTGCATATCAATCATACACAGGTCGCTCCTCTGGAGCTAATCGTATCCCCGTTTTCACGAGGACAAGCTTAGCGGGAATCCAGGCGTGTGCTGATTGGCGGTGGATTCCCGATAAAAGCATTCGGGAATGACACTTGTCCTCACGGAAGTGGGGAAACTTGTCCTCACAGAAATGGGGAATGGGCAGTGCATAACGTCTTTACCGAATGTTTACGTTAAACAAAAGAATTAAAAACTTAGTAGAAAAAAAAAGATTTTTACAGGATAATGTTACCAAAGAGGAAGTAAGGGGTTTTGAGTGAAACAGGAGGTCCTTATGCAAAATGAGGAAAAATATCGCACCCTTGTTGAAAACATACCGCACGTAGTATGGACAATTGATCAAAAAGGCAATACTACTTTCGTTAATTCAAAAGTAGAAAATGTTTGTGGATATACACCTGAAGAAATATATGCGGCAGGCAACCGTTTCTGGCTTGACGGAATCCATCCGGGAGATATTGAAAAGGCGAAATCTGCATGTGAATCGTTATTCAAATCAAACACGATGTTCGATATTGAGTACAGGATCAAGCGAAAAGATGGCAACTGGATTTGGATACATGATAGGGCAATAGCCACCTATAAAAAAGATGGTGTAATGTATGCTGACGGTGTGTTTACGGACGTCACCGAACGCAAAATGGAAGCAACGTTATTAAAGAAACGCAAGTCCCTTCTAGACGAATCTCAACAAATCACCCACGTCGGAAGCTTGGAGTTGGATGTAGTTAAAAACGAATTATGCGGAACTGATGAGGCTTATCGCATCTTTGGTTTGATTCCACAGAATACTCCCTGTTCATACAAAACTTTCTTAAATTGTATTCACCCTGAGGACAGGAGATTCGTAGATGAATCCGTCCACGATACCTTACGCAATGAAAAACCTTTAGACATTGAACACCGCATACTTCTTAAAGACGGAACAGTGCGTATTATTCATACAAAAGGCGCTATTGCATTTGATGATGCTGGAATGCCTGTTAGGATGGTTGGAACGGTTCACGATATCACAGAACGTAAACGGGCTGTGGAAGAGATGCATTTATTATTAACCATAACAAAATCAATTGCTGAAGCAGAAGAATACAACGCTGCGCTCTATGCTGCAGTGCGTCAGGTGTGCGAAGCCACTGGTTGGATTTACGGTGAGGCATGGTTGCCTTCTCCTGATGGACAGCGCCTCGAATGTTGTCTGACATGGCACAGTAGTTCTGAAAATCTGGAAGAATTCAGCAAGAAAACCAAAGAATTTACCTTTCCACCTGGAATTGGCATGCCTGGGCGTGTGTGGATTTCAAAAAAGCCGGAATGGCGAAAGGATGCTACGATTGATGGAGATTTTCCTCGTGCAAATATAACGAAGGAATCAGGCCTCAAGGCAGCAATGAGTATACCTATTATAGCTAAGGATAAAGTCATTGCCGTATTGGGTTTCTTTGTGCGTAGACAACGGAATGAGGACGAACGGTTGATCGGGCTTGTTTCCTCGGTCGCTACCCAGTTGGGTGTAGCTATAGAGCGCAAGCAGATGGAAGAAGAAACGGCAAAACTGAAAGACCTGCTTTATCATGCACAGAAGCTGGCTTCTGTTGGCACGCTTGCAGGAGGCGTTGCACATAACTTTAATAATCTTCTTACCGTAGTAATGGGATATGCAAGCTTGTTGCTGGCAGAGCTAAAGGAGGGTGATCCGTTAAGGGAGTATGCTCAAAATATATTGAGTTCATCACAAATAGCGGCGAATTTAACCCAGGACCTCCTTGCGTTCAGCAGAAAACAGCCAAGCAACCCACAACCGACAAAGCTAAATGATTTTTTAGAAAAGGTAAAACCCCTTCTGTCAAAGTATATACGTGCAAATATAAAACTTAGGGTTGTGCTTACCGTCAAAGACTGTGTCGTAATGGCAGACAGTGAACAGATAAAGCAAATTTTGATGAACCTTGCGACAAACGCAGGGGACGCCATGCCCAATGGGGGAGAATTGAATATCTGCACTGATATTGTGGAAATTGACACGACTTTTATAAAGGCTCATGGTTTTGGTGCAATAGGGAAATATGCCCTTATATCCGTTACCGATACAGGTATGGGTATGGACGAAAATACAAGGTTGCAGATATTTGAGCCGTTTTTTACAACAAAGGAGGTCGGAAGAGGCACAGGTCTTGGGCTTGCGATAGTGTATGGGCTAGTTAAGCAGCACAACGGTTACATAGAAGTTGATAGTGCGCCAGGCAAAGGCGCCGCATTCAGGATATATTTGCCACTCATTGAATCAGAAGCTCAAATGGCAAAAGCGGAAGCGCATGCCATTACCCACAAAGTTGGCACAGGAACAATATTGCTGGCTGAGGATGAGTCAGTGGTCAGAGAACTTGTCAAAATTGTATTCGAAGGGGCTGGTTTTCAGGTTATAGAAGCAGTCGATGGTGAGGATGCAATAGATAAATTTATAAAGCACAAAGACGATATCGCACTCCTGGTTTTTGATTTTATAATGCCCAGGAAAAATGGGAAAGAGGCATACGATACAATAAAGAATATGAGACCCGACGTGAAAGTCCTTTTTCTGAGCGGTTACGATGAAGAAGTTATCAGCAAAACAGGCATCCACAAGGAAGGATTAGACTATATTTTAAAACCCGTCTCACCAATGGAGATTTTAGAAAAGGTCAGAGCGTTGCTGGATAAATTGTAAATTGAAGACAGGCATAATTTAATGTACAGGAATTTTCATTTTATTTATGCGGGTTTTGTGGAGACACTGACAAACTTCGGTTGTCCGTGTTTAACTTAAATCCACATATCCCCGTTTACACGAGGACAAGTTTTATAATGGCACAAATTATTCCCCTCCCCGACTGGAATCGAGGACAGGCCTTGGGAGGAGACTCAACAATTCCCCTCTTGGGAGGGGTTAGGGGTGGGTTCCTTGGGCGTGAAATCTCAATGAATAACTCACGAATTACAGACTTACCCACCCCTAACCCCTCCCAAGAGGGGAATTTCTAACTCGACGATTAGGAATTTCAAAGTTTGTGTCATAGCACACCAGACAACCCCCTGAATCCCCCTTTATTAAGGGGGACTTGAGGAATTCCCCCTTAATAAAGGGGGCAAGGGGGTTGTTTGAGATGGACATTTGCTCCAGTCTGGAAGCGAAACCCAACATCTTTTGAATACCACGAACGGTCTTAGTGAGGGGGAGGCGCATTTGTTTGAAATTCCCTTGAACATTTAACTATCCAGCGCCTCCCTGACCGCTCCTAGAAGCTCTGTCGGTGAAACGGGTTTTGAAATAAGATTCACTTTTTCATCAATGAGGAGTTTTTTCCCGACGATATCCTTGCTATAGCCGCTCATAAAAATAGCCTTCACATCGGGTCTCATCTCCTTTATCGCATCATACGCCTCTTTCCCATTCTTATTCGGCATGATTACATCCAGAAGCACACACGGCACCCTGTCCCTGTTCTCCCTGTACTTCCTTACCGCATCTTCACCATCCACCGCCTCTATCACCGTATACCCGTGCTGCTCCAGCACGATCCTCGTCAGCTTCCTCACGCCTTTGTCGTCTTCCGCTACCAATATCGTCTCCGTGCCGCCGCTGTGGAAAACGTGCGCCTTCTTTTTTTCTTTTTTACCCCCCGGCTCTACGAGCGGCAGATATATCCTGAACGTCGTGCCCCTGCCCAATTCGCTATGAACATTTATGTAGCCATTGTGCTGCTTGATGATTCCATACACTATCGCAAGCCCAAGCCCCGTCCCCTTCCCAACCTCCTTGGTCGTAAAAAACGGCTCAAATATCCTCTCCCTCGTCCTCTCATCCATACCCACCCCCGTATCCGATACCGTTATCAGGGCATACCTCCCTGCCTCTCTATACCAGTAAGCCTTTATATACTCATCGTCCATTTCCATAACATCTGTGCCTATCGTCAGCGTACCCCCTTCGGGCATTGCATCCCGCGCATTTGATGCCAGGTTCAGCAAGACCTGCTCCAACTGTCCGCCATCTGCCTTTACATTACACTCCTTACCGGTAAGCACAACCTTTATCGTAATGTCTTCTCTTATCACCCTCTTGATGAGGCTTTCAACCTCTATTATTATCTCACTCAAATCTAACGGCTCCGGGTTGCCGGGCTGTTTTCTGCTGAACGCAAGGAGTCCGCTGGTTAAATTAGCAGCCCGTTCCGCCGAATTCAGTATCTGCTGAATATGGCCCCTTAAGGTATCGCCTTCTTTCATCTTCATGTGTGCCAGGCTTGCATATCCGACGATGGCAGTAAGGATGTTGTTGAAGTCGTGCGCAATGCCGCCGGCAAGGACCCCAACCGATTCCAGCTTCTGCGCATGGTAAAGCTGCTCCCTCAGGTTCGCCTGCGCCTCTTCCATCTGCTTATGTTTGGTAATATCGTCTATAAATCCAATGAAATGGGTAATTTTCCCCGTAAGTCCTTTTATTGATGAGATGCGTGTAAACCCGTAATAAATCTCCCCATTCTTTTTCTTATTACAAAACTCACCCTGCCATTCACCACCCGTGGTAATTGTGTCCCATAACTGCTTATAAATCTCAGGCGGTGTTTTGTCTGACTTCAGGATGCGTGGATTTTTCCCGATTACCTCTTCCAGTTTATAACCGGTTATTCGCGTGAACATTGGATTAACGTACCGGATGTCGCCATCGGTATCTGTAATAACAACTGATATGGGGCTCTGCTCAACGGCGTAAGATAATTCTCGAAGTTGATCTTCCATCCGCTTGCGCTCGGTGATGTCCCAGAAAATACCAATAATACCCGTTACATTCCCATCTTTATCCTTTAGTGGGGTTTTTACTTTATGAAGAAATAGCGCCAGTCCATCCTTGATATACTTCTCATCGAACTCCTCTATCTGGCATGACTCGATAACGCTCCTATCCTCCGCCCGGTATTTTTCGGCAAGTTCTTTGGGATAAAAGTCATAATCCGTCTTTCCGGCAACTTCGCTGGAATTGATTTTCAAATCCCTGGCATAATTTTCGTTGCAGGACACATACACTGAATTACTGTCCTTGTGAAATATCTTTTGCGGAAGATTCTCATGGAGTATCCGGTATTTATGCTCGCTTGCCCGGAGTGACTCCTCAGTAATTTTTTGACTTATGAAAAAGCCTATGCGCCTGCCGGTATCCGCCATAATATCAAAGAGTTCCTTGTCGGGCGGGCGAATCCGTTTGCTAAAAAACAACATTACCCCAATCACCCAGCCCCCTTTCATAAGCGGGAAGGCAACCGCCCCATGCAAGCCTGTTTTTTGTGCAACCGCGGCGCGGGGAAAGTTACTGTCCGTAACGACATCAGATATCCATACCGCAGGCTCGCCGCTCGCCCAGACACGGCCCGGCAAGCCTATCCCCGGAGAGAAGGTAATTGTCCGGCTGACCTCTTCAAATTCTGACGCATCCAGCGATGGGACGTGCCAGAGGCACTCCAAATGGAGCTGTTTTGCCTCACGATCAACTGTCCACAACTCACCGAGTTCCCATCCAAAGCCTTCGCAAATGACCTTAAGAATTTCAGGAAATGCCACACGTAACGCGACAGATTCCGAAAAAATGCAGGTCAGCGCAAACTGTGCGGCCTGGCGCATTTCTTTTCGCTTCCGTTCAGTGATATCAATAATACACCTCTTCCCGTAACAATTTAGTTTTTTGAAAAGGTATTGTATCCTTGATTTTATTGGTCGGGGTGGCGGGATTTGAACCCACGACCTCTTGAACCCCATTCAAGCGCGCTAGCCAAGCTGCGCTACACCCCGACTTCGCCATATTATATTGTCTTTTTATCTATTATCAACTTAAATCCATTTTGAATTAATAATGAATTATATTTTGACAATAACCTTTTTTTCTAATATAATTTGTGTTTATTAGAAAAATCGTTCTGTATCTTATAGTTACATTTGAATCTTTTTAAATACATGGCTAAAAAGACTACAAACAAAGCAAAAAAAACACCATTTTCTATCGGATATATCCTGATCTTCCTTGCCGTCATGTATGTCGCACAGATGTTTTTATCTCCTAAGGCAGAAGAATTATCGTACAGCCAGTTCAGGTTATATTTAAAGAATGGTTATATATCCGATTGTATCGTGGGTCAAAACCTTATTCGCGGTCATTATAAAAAAGTATCTGCCGAAGGTGACAAAGAAGAAAATGTTGCCTTTGTTACCGTACCAATACAAGACATGGCGCTCGTCAATGAATTTGAAACCCAGAAGGTTAGATTTAAAGGCGCCGTAGAAAACAATTTTCTAAAAAACGTCCTGATGTGGTGGGTCTTTCCCTTCGGCATTATGGCCTTAGGATGGTTCTTCCTCTTTAGAAAAGTTGGCGGGATGGGTTCTCCTTTCATGTCTTTTGGGAAGGCAAAGATAAAACTGTACTCAGACAACGGGACACAAAAGACAACTTTTACCGACGTTGCAGGGTGTGATGAGGCCAAAGAAGAGTTAAAGGAGATCATAGACTTTCTTTCTTATCCCGAACGATTCCAAAAACTGGGAGGGAAAATTCCCAAAGGCGTGCTTCTCATAGGTCCTCCGGGAACGGGTAAAACGCTCCTTGCCAGAGCCGTAGCGGGCGAGGCAGGGGTACCATTTTTTTCTATCAGTGGTTCGGACTTTGTTGAGATGTTTGTTGGAATGGGCGCTGCCCGGGTGCGAGATATGTTCGAACAGGCGAAGGAAAAGGCGCCGTGTATCGTTTTCATTGATGAGATTGACAGCGTCGGCCGCCAGCGAGGCACTGGACTGGGTGGCGGTCATGACGAACGCGAGCAGACACTCAATCAACTCCTTGCAGAGATGGATGGTTTCAATTCACAGAAAGGAGTTATCATCGTAGCAGCTACTAATCGACCGGACGTTTTGGATAGCGCGCTGCTGCGTCCGGGTCGTTTTGATCGTCAAATAACCGTTGACAGGCCAGACCTTATTGGTCGTGAAGCTGTTTTGGCAGTTCACGCAAAGAGCATAAAATTGGCTACTGAAGTCAGTCTAAAAGTCATTGCAAAACGCACACCCGGCTTTTCAGGCGCAGACCTGGCAAATGTCATCAATGAGGCAGCGCTCCTTGCGGCAAGGCACAATAAGAACTTTGTAGGTATGGAGGAATTAGAATCCTCCATCGACAGGGTGATAGCCGGTCCTGAACGAAAGAGCAGGATTATGAGCGACGTTGAAAAAAAGACCGTTGCATTCCACGAATCAGGCCATACTCTTGTAGCTGCATTGCTTCCCAACACTGACCCCGTACATAAGGTATCTATAATCCCGAGAGGAACTGCTGCGCTGGGTTATACCATGCAGCTACCGATGGAAGATAAATACCTGACAAGTGAGTCTGAAATTCTTGATACCCTTTGTGTGTTACTCGGAGGCCGCGCTGCCGAAGAACTCGTCCTCCATGAGATATCGACTGGCGCACAAAACGACCTGGAGAAGGCGTCACAACTTGCACGAAATTATGTATGCAGATTCGGAATGAGTAAGAAGTTAGGGCCTCAGACCTTTGGCAGACAATCGGGAAATATCTTCCTTGGGCATGATCTCGTTCAGGAAAAAGAATACAGCGATAAAACAGCCATCATAATTGATGAAGAGGTTACCGATATTATTATGGGAAGCTACGAGAAAGCAAAAAAATTGCTCAACGATAATAAAGGTAAACTGGAACTATTAGCAAAGAAATTGGAAGAGGAGGAAGTTCTGGAGGGAGAACAGGTATTAGAATTGTTAAACATTGAAAAGAAACGTCCAAGAACTCATAAAGAAGTAGATATTACCCCAGTCGAACAGCCCCAACAAAACCTGCAATTCATAAACAAAGAAACCGATAAAAAGTAAGTAATTGTTCAACTACCTTAGACAGGATGAACAGGATTAACATGATAATTGTTTTATCCTCCGGTGAACTATTACCATTTATTTACTTTGAGGTTTGTTGCATTTCCGCTAAAAGGCTTTGTGGAAGATTAAAATTAGAATATACGTTTTGCACGTCATCGTGATCTTCAAGCGCCTCCATAAGCTTTAGTACTTTACGGCCTGCCGCATCTTCTACATCAATATTGTTCCTGGGAATCCAGCTCACTTCGGCAGTTTCAACTTTTATATTTTTACTCTCGATGGCTTTTTTGACTTTGCCCAAATCTGCTTGCGAGCATATCACCTGAAAAACATCTCCAATCTTCTGTAAGTCCTCTGCGCCTGCATCCAGCGCCAACATCATCAAGTCGTCTTCATTGAGATTGCTGCCGTTCACGATAATAAGCCCCTTCTTTTCAAACATCCATGACACGCAACCCGCTTCTCCCATGTTTCCGCCAAATCGTCCAAAGATCTTTCTTATTTCAGGGGCGGTTCTATTTTTATTATCCGTCAGAATTTCTATCATCATGGCAACACCGTGCGGCCCGTATCCTTCGTACAAACACTCAAATAACTCTATATCTCCGGAAGAATCCCCTGTTCCTTTCTGAATAGCGCGTTCTACATTATCCTTAGGCATGTTAACAGAACGGGCTTTATCTAATGCAAGCTGCAATTTTGGATTCATATCGGGATCGCCTCCGCCTTTTCTGGCGGCGACGGTAATCATACGAGATATCTTAGAAAACGCCTTGCCTTTTTTAACGTCAGTAGCGCCCTTTTTATGCTTTATACTTGCCCAATGCGAGTGTCCAGCCATAATTTCTTTGTTCCTCTACAAATTTACTCCTGACATATTAACAAGTATTTCTTAAGGTCGAGTGAGAGTTTCAACCTCCAGATGATTTGCAATAACCTTTGAACTCGTTTCCTCTAAAGAAATTAACCTTTTAACCTTTTCCAGTTTTGTCGTAATATTCTCAACTTGCACTTCATTACTGCGCATGTTTTTATATAAGGTTTGGGCTTTTTCCCAGACCTTGACAGCTTCATCCCAATGTCCCATACTATAATGGACGTCCCCGATGTGCTCATAGATGTCGGGCTCTTCCATGAGTTGAACAGCTTCTAATAACATTTGAAGTGCCGTATTTAAATAATCGATTCTTCCTTCTGCCTGTGCCTTTTTATAATAAGCCCAACCCAAACTGTCAATATAGGCGCCATTCCTGGGCTGTGCTTTTAATGCCCTGTTAATGAGTTGTATGGCCTCGTCCAAATTTTTATTGTTTTCAACAAACAAATATCCAAGAAAATTACTTGCCTCGTGAAAATCCGGATCGAGCTTTAAAGTCATCTGCAATTCTTCTTCAACTCTATCGATTTTTTGGTCCTCGTAATAAAGATTCGCTAACAGAAAATGAGTATCCCTCTTTGTTTCTTTATCCATTGGAATCAATTTCATGTTCTCAATAACGGTAATTGCCTCACCGATCTTACGCTGATTCCGGTAAATCTGGCATAACATGAAATATTCCTTTGGATTCTTACTTCCGGCATCCACATTTTTCTCAAGGATTTCCTGGGTTTTCTTGATTTCTTCATTCCTTTTAGACTCAATTTTCATTCTTCCATATATTTCGGACAATGCAAGATGCATGACCCAGTTATCCGTATCCTTTTCCAAAAAAGCTTTTGATTCCTTCACGGCATTTTCGTAGTCATTGAGTGCATCGTAACAAAGAGTAAGATAGAAACTGGCAAAACTCAATTTTGGATCAGCCTCTTTAACCTTTAAAAAATATTCCAGGGCTTTTTTTATATCATTTTTTTCAAAATATCGCTGGCCTATTTCATAATATATCTTTGCCGGTTCGCTTACAAGTTTCAGGTCAAACATGTTCTGGTAACACTCGGCGCCCTTTTCCATCATCCCTTCCTGCATATAAAGATTGGCAAGTCTGTATAGGGCATCCGCCAAAAACACGTTATCTAATTTGGTTGTCTTGCACCGTCGGGCACGTTCATACGCTGCAATTGCGGCCTGATGTTTTCCTACGGTTTCATAAAGGGTGGCCAAGGTATAATGAACGCTGAAATCATGGGGTTTGAGCCTGGCTAACTTTTCAATAAAATCAATCGATTTTTCATTCTTGCCTAATTGGAAATAACACGTGGCTAAATGACGGATGATTCTTTCGGAAGAACGGTCTAACAGAATTGCTTTTTCAAAATTAATAGTTGCATTTTCCCAATCCCTATCCAGCATGAAAGCATATCCAGTACAGAAATATGCGTATGCCTTCTCCTTGTCAGATAAAGGCCGATTTTTAATTCTGGATACGGATTGAATTCCCTGTTTTGCAGTAACACTACTACATCCCTGAAAACCTATAGATAAGAGCGTTATGAAAACAAAAGTAATATTAAAAGATCTGCCAAATAACATTGCATATTTCTTATTTTATTCGTACTACGTCGTAAATGCCATCTGTTAAAGAATAACTTTATTTAATGGATATTCGATGATCCCTTCAGCGCCAGCCCTTTTTAGTTCAGGTATAATCTTTCTTGCCACCGTTTCGTCCAGAATGGTTTCAATCGCATAACCAGCCCCTTCAGATAGTGTAGAAATTGTGGGCTTTCTCAGTGCAGGTAATCTTTTTAGCACTTCATCCAGCGCCTCGTTCGGAACGTTCATTTTTAATCCAACTTTTTCACGGGCAATGATTGCCCCTTCAAAGAGCATAGCGAGATTCTCTATCTTGGTGCGCTTCCAATCGTTTAGCCAAGCATGATGGTTGGCAATAAGCAGCGTCGAAGATTCCATAATAGTTTCCACAATACGGAGTTTATTTGCCTTCAGGCTACTGCCAGTTTCGGTAAGTTCTACAATCGCATCGACAAGGTCAGGGGCCTTCGCCTCCGTTGCACCGTGAGAAAACTCAATATCAGCAACAACCCCCCGTTCTGCCAAGTACTGTCGTGTTACATTTACCAGTTCCGTTGCAATCCTTTTGCCCTGTAAATCGACTACAGATCGTACAGTCGAATCTTCAGGAACAGCCACAACCCATCTTACCTTTGTTAACTGCTGTTTGGCATATACCAGGCTTACAACTACTCTCACGTCCGAACCGGCTTCCTTAACCCAATCTGCGCCAGTGAGGCCTGCGTCAATAATGCCCTTTTCAACATAGCGTGACATATCCTGCGGCCGGATTAGTCTTACAGAAATTTCATCGTCATCAATCGTAGGATAATAGGACCGCGCACTCACACGGACGGTATAACCCGCCTTTTTCATCATATCGAAGGTTGCTTCCTGTAGACTTCCTTTCGGTAAACCTAAATGTAATTTCTTCATTCTTCTAACTCGCTTTTTATAACGATGTCACTCCCTTTAACTGCCTCGTCAATAAGTTTCGAAATATGCGCACTCTTTTTGATCGATTCATCCAAGCAAAATGTCAAAAGAGGGGTATATCTTATCTGTAAACAAGATCCTACTTTTGTTTGAATAAATCCTTTGGCATTTTCTAACCCTCTTAAAGTCTTTTTCTGTGTAACATCATCTCCTAATATAGAAATATATATCTTTGCCCTTTTCAAATCAGGTGTAACTTCTGCCTTTGTCACGGTAATAAAGCTTATCCGGGGGTCCTTCAGTTCATACAGTATGACTTTACTTACTTCTTGTTTGATGGCCTCGGCCAACCTTTCCATCCTTCTTGATGACATAACAAACCCCCTTTCCTCTTACGATCTTACGAATTATGAATACACAACAAATATATAGTAATTATCTACAAAGAGGGATTTAAAATCTGCACGCGCATTTCTTCAGAGTGAGGTTAAATAAATTCGAGGTGATAGTCCACAAGCTCAACAGAAACTGCACATCTGAACATATTAATTAAATTTGACAGGGTGCTGTTTACATACCGCTTGTCGTTTCCAACCATTGCTATCCCCAGCTTGGAATACTTGCAATGGTCCAATGTACCTGTTTCAGAGACAGAGACGTTAAAATTATTTTTTATACGGTCCTTCAGGCTTTTTATAATACGGCGTTTCTCTTTTAAAGTATTTGCACTCCTGATCACCAGCCGAATATTTAAAACGCCTACTACCGTATCATCAGATTCGTAAAATTCCAGATTCATTGCGCAACAAGCTAGAACTGTATTATCAAATCCTTATCCCTCTTTCCAAAGGGAAATGGGAATATGAAAAATTTATGAAATATTTTTACTACAGCAAATTTACAGGGTTCTGGCAATCTTTTGCACTTCGTATGCTTCCACGATATCACCCACCTTAACGTCGTCATAATTAGCAATTTTCAACCCGCATTCAAAGCCCGCCCTCACTTCCCTGACGTCATCCTTAACAATCTTCAAAGACTCCAACTTCCCGTCATAAATAATAATGCTGTCGCGAATTAAGCGGATAGAGGAATTCCTTGTAATCTTACCCGTTTTTACATAACAACCTGCAACATTACCAAACTTAGAGATGTTGTACACTTGCCGTATTTCAATCTGACCCAATACAACTTCCTTAGACTCTGGTTCCAGCATCCCTTCCATAGCGGCTTTTATTTCGTTCGTCGCATCGTAGATAATTTTGTAAAGCCTGACATCCACTCCTTTTTCTTCTGCCAGTATACGCGCCTTGTCCTCTGTCGTTACATAAAACCCAATCACAATCGCATCCGATGCATCTGCAAGAAGCACGTCGGATTCCGTAATACCACCGACACCACAGTGTAAAATTTTCACCTTGATTTCAGCAGTAGAAAGCTCTTCCAATGCCTTTTTGAGTACTTCCACAGAACCCTTATAGTCAGCCTTCAATATCACCTTGATTTCCTTTACTTTTCCTTCGGCAATCTTGGAATAAAGGCTCTCCAGCGTGACGTGTTGGTGTTTTGACAAAGAGGTTTCACGATCTTTCTTTTGTCTTTCTAAGGCAATTTCTCGTGCCTTCTGTATATCGCTAACCACATAAAACTTATCTCCGGCTTCAGGAACTTCAGAAAAATCTGAAACGGACACAGGAGTGGTCGGACCAGCTTCTTTTAGTTCGACACCCCTGTCATTCATCATCAAGCGCGCCCTGCCAAAAGTTTTACCACAGAGGATTACATCCCCTTGATGTAATGTGCCGTCTTGTATTAAGACATTGGCAACAACCCCGCGTCCTTCACTCAAGTGGGCCTCTAGCACAACGCCTCGTGCCGGATTCTTTGGATTTGCTTTCAGTTCAAGGATCTCAGCTTCCAGCAAAAGCCTTTCAAGTAAGGTATCAATCCCTTTTTTGGTTATCGCGGAAGTCTCAACAAACTGTGTCTTTCCACCCCAATCTTCCGGACTCAAATCCAGGCTTGCAAGTTGCTGTTTGACTCGCAACGGGTTGGCACCTGGTTTATCAATTTTATTCAGCGCCACAACAATCGGAACGTTAGCTGCCTTGGCATGGTTTAACGCCTCTTCCGTCTGCGGCATAACACCATCATCAGCAGCCACAACAAGCACGACCACATCGGTAATATTCGCACCTCTTGCCCTCATAGCGGTAAAAGCCTCATGACCAGGCGTATCCAGAAACACAACATGCTTCCCGTTCGTCTCGACCTTATAAGCGCCTATGTGTTGAGTGATTCCGCCCACCTCTCCTGCAGCTACATTTGTTTGACGGATACTATCAAGGAGCGAGGTCTTCCCATGGTCTACATGCCCCAGGAAAGTTACAATAGGAGCCCGATTTACCATATCTTCGACCTTTGTTGAAATCTGCTCATTTAAAAAGTCCTGTTCTTCTGCCTTCTCCTTTTTTCTAATTTCAATATCTACTCCATATTCGACACCCAGTAATTGGACAATCTCTTCACTGAGAATCTGATTGATTGTTGTACGAATATTGTGCTGAAGGAGTAACTTGGTTATAATCTCGTTTGCGCGAATCCCCAATTTAGAAGAAAGGTCTTTTACGGTTATAGGCACTTCCATGACAACCTTTGTTTCTTTTCTAACTACCGTCTTCTTTGATTCTGTAACTTCCCCTCCATGTTCCCTTCTCTTCTGTGGTACGAAACCTGACGGATGTCTCTTCTTCCACATTGTTTTTACCGGAGTTACTTTTACAACGTGTGGTTGTTGAGGTATACCCTTATGAATTCTAACAATTTTTGGCGGCTGAACAACCCTGGTAACATGAGTGGCTGGACTGGCAGGCGGCGCAACTTTGGTTTCTTTCTTTTGTTCAACGGTCTGTGTCGTGGCAGCCTCTTTTACTTTAGGCATTTCTTTCGGAGGAGTTACCTTTGCCGCTGGTTGGAACAATTTTCTTATCATTTCCGCTTGCTCAGGTACCAGTGTATTTGCATGGTGGTTAATATGAGTCAACCCCTTTTCGTGACACTTCTCAATTAACAGGTTGCTCTTTACCCCTAGCTCTTTAGCAAGTGAACTGATCCGAATTTTCTCCATCTAAACTCCTAACCTTATAAATCCAATACTTTGATAAAATTATGCATCCTCTTTATTACCGCCCGTTTTAACACCTTCTGTAGTCCCAGCATCTGGAGGAGTTACATTTAAATTATCAGAGGGTGCTTTATTCGATCCAGCGACTTCTGTCGTCTCCAAGACACTGGCTTTTTGCCTTTCTTCAAGTTCTGATTCTGTTATGATATCAATATCCCATGCAGTTAAACGAGACGCAAGACGCACGTTTTGTCCCCGTTTACCTATTGCCAGAGAAAGTTGGTCATTCGGCACCACAATGGTTGCGACCTGATTCTCTGTTGATAGAATAATCCCGGAAACTTCTGCGGGTTTCATCGCATTGGGCAACAGTGTTTCGGGTTCATCACTCCACCTGATAATATCAATCTTTTCCCCATTCAATTCATCCACAATATTTTTAATCCTGGACCCGCGCACCCCTACACAAGCACCTACACAATCAACATTCGAATCACTTGAGGCTACAGCGATCTTGGTCCTATGGCCAGGCTCTCTTGCCAACGCTTTAATTTCAATTGTACCTTCTGCAATTTCAGGCACTTCTAATTCAAAAAGCCTGCGTACAAAATCAGTATGCGCCCTTGAGAGCATTATTTTTACCCGCGTTCCTACCTTCTTCACGTCAAATACGGTCGCCCTGATTCGCTCACCCGTATTGTAATGCTCGTCTGCAATTTGTTCTGATTTATGTACGACACCTTCTGTTTTACCCAGATTGACAATCATGGTAGAGCCTTCGAACCTTTGAACCGTACCACTGACGATAGAACCCTTTCTGCTATTATAATCTTCATATATAACGTCACGCTCGGCTTCCCGTATTTTTTGAATAATCACCTGTTTCGCAGTTTGCGCAGTGATCCTGCCAAGCTCGGAAGGATCGATTTTACGATCACCGTCCATAGCCACGATCTCTCCTGTATGCCTATCAATCTGAATAGATATCGCTTCCGGGGATTTAAAATGCTTCCGGGCTGCCGTAGTCAAGGCAGATTCGATACCTTGAAACACAACATCCTTTGCAATCTCTTTATCCCTGTGCAAACTATCTACCAGGCGTAGTAAACTTTCTTTGTCCATAAATACCTTTTTACCGTTAACTAAGCAATACTAATGCTAGTTAACATAATATTTGAGTAAAAAATTCACCCCTTAAAATAAAAAAGTGGGTCATCCCCACTTTTTGTAATCCTGCATCCTCCTTTTAGTTACTTATTAAAACTGCTTAAAAATCCTTTAAGGATAACGCATCTATCATATTTTATCCCTTTCTCTTTATTATCAATAATATTATGGAAAATTTTAACAGAAAAACCAACATTGTCAAGTTATTTTTACAGTAAGTGTATTCAATGTAAGTGGATGCAAAGACTTGTTTAAATGCCACTTAAAATCTCTTTGATATTCAAAATTTATTTTGTTATTATTTTGAATATGTTAATAATTATTGATAATTATGACTCTTTCACTTACAACCTCGTACAACAAATCGGTGCATTTGGTGAAAGGATGGAAATTTATAGAAATGACAAGGTCAGTATTGAAGAAATTGAGGGAAAAATGCCAGACCATATCATTATATCCCCTGGACCATGCACACCCAAAGAAGCGGGCATTTCGAACGATATTATAAAAAACTTCTCTGGCAAAATACCTATCCTTGGGGTTTGCCTTGGCCACCAATGTATTGCACATACCTATGGTGCTGATGTAGTTCGGGCACGGAGGCTTATGCATGGTAAGACGTCTATGATCAAACACGACGGCAAAACCATCTATAAAGGGCTTTCCAATCCTTTTGTGGCAACACGGTATCATTCTCTTATTGTCAAAGAAGACACACTGCCCGATTTCCTCGAGGTTACTGCCAGGGCAGACGATGATGAGATCATGGGTATCCGACATAAGGAATATCCATTGGAGGGGGTACAGTTCCACCCGGAATCTTTCTTAACCGAAGAAGGTCCCAAACTCCTGAAAAATTTCCTGGCACTGTAGTAGACAGTTTTATTAAAACTTTACCAGTTATTTGCCATTGCGAGCGAGTTAGCTCGAAACAATCTCTTAAATCCTCTAATCCTCCTTTTCCAAAGAAGGATTAAGGGGGATTTTCTTGTATTATTAACCAAAGCGTAGTCTTCGACAGCATGGAAAATTTTGCCGATCGGCTTATTGCTACCATTCGCAGAAAAAATAGCTGTGTGGTCGTTGGACTAGACCCCTATTTCAAGCTCATCCCC
>Ga0209342_10003331_pt1 | contig 16945 bp, 16 predicted proteins | sample RifCSP16_2_FD_184023 | JGI IMG/M metagenome (GOLD analysis project Ga0209342, IMG submission 184023) | Soil microbial communities from Rifle, Colorado - Rifle CSP2_sed 16_2 (SPAdes) (version 2) | ecosystem: Environmental > Terrestrial > Deep subsurface > Rock core/Sediment | place: Rifle... | reverse complement strand
AGTTACCGGTGCGCCGCAGGACCTGGAAGGCGACGATCGTGGCGATCACCGGGGCCAGCCCGAGCGCGGCGAAGCCCAGGACGCTCAGGGCCGGCAGGATCGCAAGGCTCATGGCCACCCCCAGGACCCGCAGCATGGGGCCGGTGAGGAAGAGCTGGATCACCAGGGTCAGCGCGTTGACGAGCAGATCGACCTGGGCGAAGAACGCCGTCCGGGCCGCGCGGTCCTTGAACGCGCGCGCGACCACGGCAGCCTGCTCGAAGTAGAGGAACGTCGACGTGACCGCGTAGAGCAGCATGTAGACGCTGACGTTCACCAAGTATGTCGAGCGGAACGCGTGAGTGATGCCCGACAGCACGCCGCCGCCAATCGGGGTCTCCTCCGCGCCCGGCATCGGGTGGCGGCGGACGGCGTCCGACAGATGGGCGAGCCGGCCGACGCTGAAGACGGCGACCTCGAGGAGGGCCATCGAGAGAAGCAGCAACAGGGGCACCCCCACCCGGGGCGCCAGCGCCACGGTGACGGTCGAGCCCAGGAGGCCGCCGACGGTGGCCCCCGCCGCGATGACACCGAAGAGCCGCCGCCCCTGCGCCGAGTCGAACACGTCCACCATCAGCGCCCAGAACACCGAGACGACGAACAGGTTGAAGACCGAGGACCAGATGAAGAAGGCGCGGCCGACCCAGATCGCCTGCGCCGGCGTGGCGACGCCGAACAGCACGACGAACAGCAGCAGGTTGACCATGAAGAACCGGTAGGCGATGGCGATGAAGCGCACCCGCGGGAGCCGGCGGACCAGCGCGGCAAAGACCGGATTCACCGCGAGCATCCCGGCCAGCGTGCCCGTGAACAGCCACGGCAGGTACTCCACCCCGCCAGCGACCCCCGCGTCGTCGCGGATGGGCCGGATGATGTAGTACGAGCAGAGAACACTCAGGATGTAGAGCCACGCCCAGCCGAGCGCCCGCAGCTCGCCGGGGCGCATGTCGACGACCGCGTGCGGCCGCCACCAGAGGGAGGACCCTCGCCCGGTCATCAGCGGATGCCACCGCGATTCACAGCCGGTCGATGAAGTCTTCCATCCGCCGCCGCGCCGCCGCGTCCGGCAGCCGGCCCTGGGCGGCGCCGAGATTGTCGAGCAGGTGCTCGACCTTCGAGGTCCCCGGCACGCAACAGGTCACTGCCGGATGCGACACGATGTACTTGAGGAAGAACTGGGCCCAGCTCGCGCAGTCGAAGTCGCTCGCCCACGGCGGGAGCGCCCTGCCCTGGACGGCCCGGAACAGCCGGCCCCGTCCGAATGGCAGGTTGATCATCACCGCCATGCCGCGATCGGCCGCCAACGAGAGGATGGTCGCTGCCGCTCCCCGGCTGTCGAGCGCGTAATCCACCTGGATGAAGTCGAGCGTCCCGGTCCGCATCGTCCGCTCGAACTCAGGATACTGCCGTGGAGACGAGGTGGTAGTGCCCACGTAGCGGACGCGGCCCGCCTGCTTGAGCTCCCGCAGGGTCTGGAGCTGCGTCGCCGTGTCGCGCAGGTTGTGAACAGCGACGAGATCGATCCGGGAGGTCCGCAATCGCCGGAACGACGCCTCGATCTGCTCGATTCCCGCCTGGCGCCCGGTGGCGCCGACCTTCGTGGCGAGGAACAGGGACGCGCGGACGCCCAAGTCGGCGACGAGGTCGCCGACCACCGCCTCGGCGGTGCCGTAGGATGGCGCGGTGTCGATCACCTTGCCGCCCCGCTCCGCGAACTGGCGCAGGACCTCGCGGAGTAGCGCTCTCTCGGCGGGCGTCGTCACCGCCTCCCATCGCCTCGCCGTTCCGACGCCGATCACCGGCACGCGCTCGCCCGTCGACGGAATCGGCCGCTCGATCAGGGGCCCCGGCTGGGCCCCGAGCCGTCCCCAGGACACCAGGAGCGCAACGCCCGACCCGACACCGGCCTTGAGTAGATCCCGACGAGTCGTGTAGGTCGCCACGGCCTCAGGAACCGAGGCCGAGCATGCGACGCAGTTCGCGCCTGGTGAGCGCCTGCCCAAAGACCGGCGTGCCCGGGTCGAACTTCTTGGCTTCGGCAGCGGCCCGACCATGACCGGCTCGAAGCCCGCGTCCTCGACCAGCCGGGAGGCCACCGCGAGAGCGCCCGCGTCGTCGGCGGCCAGCGGGATCGCGATTTTCTCCCCGGCCCGATGCGCCTCGCTCCTGAGGGCGCTGAAGCCGACGCTGTTGAAGGCCCGCACCAGGCGGACGCCGGGCAGGAACTCGGCTGACGCGACGCCGGTGCCCTTCGCTCTCGCCGGCACGGCCATCTCGCCGTCGCGGCTGGGAATCGGGTTGCAGGTATCGAGCACGATCTTGCCGCGCAGTTCAGCGGCGAGATCCTGGCCGATCTGCGGAAGCGCACTGTAGGGAACCGAGATCAGAACGGCCTCGCCGAACACCGCGGCCTCGCGCGGCGTCCCGGCTCGCGCCAACGGGCCGAGCCGCTCGGCGAGCTTCTTGACCTCGTCCAGGTGACGGGCCGAGAACATCACCTCGTGGCCAGCCTTGACCCAGAGCCCCCCAAGGGTCCCGCCGATCCGCCCCGATCCGATGACGCCGATCTTCATGGGGCGGCGGCTCTGATCCGTCTGCGCACGGGCATCGAGCGGCAGTCCGCCGAGCGCCAGCCCTGTGACGGCAGTACCGGCGGTTCGAAGGAACTGGCGACGGCCGACCCTCCCGCAGTCAATGGCGTACATTTACCGACCCTGCCTTATTAGTGAAACCCATGAACGCCATCGCTCGCCTCCTGCTTGCCTTCCTCCCGCACAATTCCCGCACAGTCACGCGGTTCGCTGAAACTTCTCGGCGGGCAACCGCTTGATTTCGTGGTGCGCCTAGCACCGAGGGCCCCTGGATTTGGGCCGTCTTGGGCCTGGTCCGCACCCGTTCCCGCACAAATCCCGCACAGTGGCTGGTTCTCAGTCCGACCTCCGCCGATGGGTTCGGTCCCTTCCACAGCATCTAGAACTTGATGGCCAGTTCGAGCCCGTAGAAGTGAGAGAACATTCTGTCGTCAGCCTTGATCCTAAGTGGGTGGTCCAGAATCGCAGTAGCGATCCCGACTACCGGAGGGGGGACGTTTAGGATTACTGTCGGCGCATCAGGCCGAGACATGTTCCAAAGCGCGTTGAAACGATACGTAACCCCGAGACTGCCCCAATCCGCGAAATCGTATGCCAGCCTAAATTTCCCGCTGACGCGCGGCACGAATCCGGAATCAGAGGTGCGGACACCGCCGCTATATTCAATCGTGTTACCCATGATTCCGAAACCTCCGCCCGCACCAACCAGAATCATTGGACTTGAAATGTCCTGGTTGGCTGTCAGATTGCTCTTTCGACGGTAAAACTCACCGAAGGCCTCGCCCGTAAGTGTGAGCTTCGACCAGATCTGATATTGCCCGCGCGTACCCACGCGCCCTCCAAAGAGGTTATCCGTCAGGTCTATGTTGGTGTCGATGGTAGTGTCGATGCGTGTGCCGACCCCGAACTCACTACTGCCATTCGCTAAATGATGAAACTCCTGGTTCACGCGGAGATACGCAAAGCCGAGGACACCCTCCAACCACGATCCCTTGTCCTTAGACTGCCAGGGTCTCACGCGCGCATCCAGGTGGATGTCGAAAATGTTCTGGTCGTAATCAAGCCTCCATCGCACCGGCAAACAAGTCGGACAGAACACCGCCGAAGGAAGACGGAGCACAACCGCCTGAGAGAAACCAGCGCCAATCTGGACTGGAGCCCCGATCGCTGGAAAAACAGTCATTGAGCCAAAAGTTGGCGTGGTGGTGATGGAAAGTTTCCGCGAAGCGTCCCCGTGGGAGGTCCCGAAGCTCAGCTCCAGGCCGACGCGATCCGTGAGCCAGACCCCGGCCGAAAAGCCGCCACTAATGGCCGTATTGTCGGTGTCCCGCTGAAAATCCTCTAGCCGGGTAGTGGAAAACTGATCGTAGAGAGCGCCGAACCTAAAATCGTTCCTCCGCTCAAACTGCTCTGCACCTAGGTGAGGGTTCAAATAGAAACGCTGCTGCTTCTCCTCGCCCGACACTGAGCCTATTGAGCCCGCGAGGAGGAGAACCGCGGTGAAGATCAGACCGACACGGTTCATTTCTCATGTTTTCCCGCAACGTGCGAAGAGTCAAGTTTTTTTAGTTGAAATTGACGAAGGGCTCCCCATGCGACTCACGCCGCCTCCTGTGGTTGCGCTGTGGATCAGTTCCGCACGGGGGCGCGGCTCGCCCAGCACCCGATGTTGACCCGGCTCTCCGGTGGGCGGGCCGACGAGCCTCGCGCCCCCGCCTCAGCCTCCGCGTAGATCAGACCTTCCGCCCTCCTGGACCCAACCGGGGGGCGGGGCGTGTTATTCCCCCGTCCAGGCCGTCCACGGGAAAACCGCGCGAGAAACCGCGCGACTTGGGGGAGGGGGTGGCGTGTAAGTGTTGGTGCGCCTGGAGGGAATCGAACCCCCGACCCTCGGATTAGAAGTCCGACGCTCTATCCAGCTGAGCTACAGGCGCATCAGGCACTTATGATACACCAGCGCCGCGCGGTCCTCCCGCGATCACGAAGCGAGATGGAGCCAGCCGCTCGCTCTTGCACTCCGGACACCTGGACGGCTTGTCCAGTCGAGTCCGGTCCTTGAAAACGAACCCGCAGGCGAGGCACCGTGTGGGTTCGACATGCAACCGCTCGCCGCTCTGCCTGAGCGAGCGTGCCAGATGCGCGAGATGGCCGGCGACCTCTTTTTCGCTGATTCCGACGCGTGCCGAAAGTTCACGAGCCGTGAGCGGCCGCTCTCCGAGCACCCGCCTGAGTTCCGACCGTATCGTCACGTGCCGCTCGGACAACTCCGGGGGGGATGGCTTTTTCGCCAATGGGCGCACCTCCGATCAAAAGCCTACCGGCCGGCGAGGGCAGCGGCCTCTTCGGCCAGCGCCTGGGCGGTCTTCGCCTTCCGGATCGCATCGGCGTGGTCTGGCTTCCCCTTGGCGCCCTCGTGGCTCGCCCGGGCCTCCGTCACGAGCTTCCGCGCCTCCTCCAGGAGTGCCCGGGCCTCCGGGGGGAGCTTCCCCTGCTCGGCCTTCTTGATCAGCTCCTCGGCCCGCTGGATCTGAAGGGGACAGTTGTTGGCCAGCGCCGGCAGGCCTCCCCCGAGGGCGAGGAGGAGGAACAGCAGGAGGGTTAGCAGTCGCGTCGTCATAGAGTTGGTCGGGGTGAGAGGACTTGAACCTCCGACCCCCTGCGCCCAAGGCAGGTGCGCTACCAGGCTGCGCCACACCCCGAAATTTTATGCCGGAGTATATCTTACGACACCCAGCGCTTCAACGCCTCCTGGGCGAGCGCGAGGGCCTTCCCGCGATGGCTCACCCGGTTCTTGAGCGCGGGATCCAGCTCGGCGAACGTCCGGCCCAGGGGCGGATAGAAGAAGACCGGGTCGTAGCCGAACCCGCCCGTCCCGCGGGGCGCATCGGTGATGACGCCCTCCACGATGCCTTCGACGACCTCCTCGCGGCCGTCGGGTGAGGCCAAGGCGACCATACACCGGAATCTCGCCGTGCGCCGCTCGCGAGGGACCCCGCGCAGCTCCGCCAGGAGCGCCGCGCAGCGGTCGGCATCGGAGAGGCCGGCGCCGCCGTAGCGGGCTGAGCGCACCCCGGGGCGCCCTCCCAACGCATCCACCTCCAACCCCGAGTCGTCGGCCAGCGCGACGGCGCCCGAGAGGCGGGCTGCGGCCCGCGCCTTGGCGAGCGCGTTCGCCCGGTAGGAGTCGTCGCCTTCGGGCGGAAGCGCGGCGCCGGGGATGGTCGAGAGACCGACGACCTCGAAGGGAATCTCGCCGAGCAGGGAGGCCAGCTCCCGCGCTTTCGCGGGATTGAGGGTGGCAACGACCAGGCGCGGCCTAGAGGGTGAAGCTCTTCTGCCCACGCGCGGCCAGGGCCCGTCGCTGGAGGGCGACGAGCTGCTCGATCCCGCGCCGGACCAGGGCGAGCATTTCCTGGAGGCGGTCGGGGCCGAAGGGGACTTGCTCGGCGGTCCCCTGAATCTCGACGAACTCTCCGGACCCGGTCATCACCACGTTCATGTCCACCTCGGCCGAGGAGTCCTCCAGGTAGTCGAGATCGAGCGCCGCCGTCCCCGCCACGACCCCCACGCTCGCCGCGGCCACCTGGTCGCGGAGCGGCAGGCTCGGGAGCAGCTGGACCTCGACGAGCTTGGCCAAGGCGTCCGCCAGCGCGATGAAGCCACCCGTGATCGCCGCCGTGCGCGTCCCCCCGTCGGCCTGGATCACGTCGCAGTCCACCCAGAAGGTCCGATCGCCGAGCTTGGCCATCTCGACCACGGCGCGGAGCGAGCGCCCGACCAGGCGCTGGATCTCCTGGGACCGGCCGCCGGTCCGGGTGGTCTCGCGCGGCGTGCGGGTCGCGGTGGAACGCGGCAGCATGCCGTACTCGGCGGTCACCCAGCCCTGGCCCTGCCCCCGGAGAAACGGCGGCACCTTGTCCTCCACGGAGGCTGTACAGATCACCCGGGTGGCGCCGAACTCCACCAGGACCGCGCCCTCGGCGTGCTGGATGAAATCGCGCGTCAGCGTGATCGGGCGGAGCTGGTCGGCGCGGCGCCCGTCGTGCCGGCTCACTTCGGGACCTCTGCGACGCCCATCTTCTGGTCGTAGCGGCGCTTGTACTCGGCGATCCCGGCGTAGATCGCCCGGGCCACGCGGTCGCGGTGCTGGGAATCCATGAGCCGCCGCTCTTCCTTCCGGTTGGTGACGAAGCCGATCTCGATGAGGACCGCGGGCATGGCGGCCCCGCCCAGGACGTAGAAGCCGGCCTGCTTCACGCCGCGGTTGGCGATCCTGAGGGTCCGGGTCACGGAGTCCTGGACCGTCTCCGCCAGCTGGCTGGATTCCTCCTGGAACTCGGACTGGGCCAGGTCCCAGAGGATCGCCTTGAGCGCATCCATCTTCACCCGGGAATTGCCCGCCTCCAGCTGGACCACCCCGTTCTCCAGGGCGGCCACCTGGCGCGCCTCGTTGTCCGTCGCTTCGGAGGAGAGGAAGTAGGTCTCCACGCCCTCGTGGCCCAGGTCCCGGTGGGCGTTGGCGTGGATGGACACGAAGAGCTGGGCGCGCTCCTTGTTCGCGAACTGGGTGCGGTCGCGCAGCGGAACGAAGTGATCGCCCGTCCGGGTCAGCGCCACCTTGATGCCGAGCCCCTCCTCCACCAGGCGCCCCACGCGCCGGGTCACGTCCAGCACCACCTCCTTCTCCTGGAGGCCGCCGGGGCCGACGGCACCCGGGTCATGCCCGCCGTGGCCGGCGTCCAGCACGATCCGCCGCAGCGCCTCCCCCGGGCCGCCGAGCGCGCCCCGCGCCCCGGGCGGCCTGGCGCTGTGGATGTCCAGCACGAGCCGGTAGGGATCCTGGAGCGTCAGGGCCTTGATCTCGCCGCGGGCGCCCTCGAGGCTCACGCTGAGCACGGCCTCGCGCCCCGCCGGCGCCACGCGGATCTCCTTCACGAGCCCGTCGCCCACTTCCTCGACCTGCGGCCCCGGCAGCGAGAGGCCGCTGAGCCGCACCCGGACATCGCCCTTGCGATCCTCGATCTGATACGCAAACGGCCCGCTGGCTTCGAGCACGACGCGCGTGAAGGACGGATACGACCGGAACCGGAGATCCTCCAGGGTGGCGGCGGCCCGCACCGGCTTGACCGGCAGCCTGATCTCCGCCTCCGCCACCTTGACGGACGGATAGAGCCTCGGCAGGACGCGCGTCAGGAACTCCTCGGGCACCACCCAGCCGCCCGACAGGATGCGCGGCGGCGCCCCGAGGGTGAGGGGCTTGCCGCCAACGAGCACCTGGGTCCGATCCCGCGTGAGGCTCACCGTCTTCGAGTCCGCCTTCAGGGTGGCCGTCCTGGACTTTTCGGACCAGGTCCCCTTGAGCTTCAGGAGGCGCGCCAGCCGATCCAGCGAGACATAGGACACTCCGTCGTCACCCTGGATCACCGAAAGCTGACCGCGGAGGGTCCCCTGGCGCCCCTCGGCCGCGACGAGCAGGCTCCGCCCCTCGGCCTCATGCCAGAGGAGACCGACGCACAGGAGGAAAATGCACCACGCGAGGAGCTGTCGCCGCATACCGCCCCGTCTTTCTGGGTGATGGGTATTCTAGCAACACCGGGCAGGGGGGAGAAACTTTTCCCCCTCACCCCGCCCTCTCCCCCGCCGGGGGAGAGGATCAAAGTGAGGGGGAAAATTGGTGGAGGTGGAGGGTATCGAACCCTCGTCCGGAAACCCTCAGCAGCAGGCTTCTACATCAATAGTCGGTATTTTCAGTCTCGCCACCCGAGGCTCCTGCCGACAGGATCCCCGGGCCGCCAGCCTCAAAAGATCTCGCCCCTCACCCCGAGGCCGGGTTCAGGACCAGCCACCAGAATATGGCGCCCCACCCCAGGCCCTGATGGCTCAACCCGGCGGGACGCTAGCCGTTCTTAGGCGGCCAGACTTAGCTGAGTGTCGGCAGCTATAACCGTGCTCTCGGTTTTACGAGGAAAGAGCACCTCGAGATGCCGCCTGCGCCTCGTTGATCCCCGTCGAAGCCAGTCACCCCCTCTAAGACCTAGCGCTCGCGGGAGCGGACGGCCTTGTCCAGCTCCCGCCGCATCTCCCGCTCGCGGATGGCCCGGCGTTTGTCGTGGAGCTTTCGCCCGCGCCCCAGGCCCAGCTCGAGCTTCGCCCGACCGTTCTTAAAGTATAGCCGCAGGGGAACCAGAGTCAACCCGCGTTCCTGGACCTTGCCCAAGAGCCGGTTGATCTGCCCCCGGTGCAGCAAGAGCTTACGCCGGCGCTCGGGGTCGTGGTTGGCGTCCGACCCGTGGCGGTACGGGCTGATGTGGCAGCCCACGAGCCAGAGCTCCTCCCCCTCCACCAGCGCGTAGCTGTCCTTGAAGTTGGCGTGCCCCTCCCGGAGGGACTTCACCTCCGTCCCCCGGAGGACGAGACCCGCCTCGAACGTTTCCAGGATTTCATAGAGGTGGGTGGCCTTCCGGTTCGTGACCACCACCCGCTCGATTGCCATCCTGTCCCCTTGCCTGGTCTCTGGCCGTGTGATAAGTAGAGTATCCGAGCCGAAGTGGCGGAATTGGCAGACGCGCTAGATTCAGGGTCTAGTGCCCGCAAGGGTGTCGGGGTTCGAGTCCCCGCTTCGGCACCACCTCTAACAATACCCTAGATTCCCCTCAGATTTCCTCCCGTCAATTCGGCAACGCGATGACAGTCTGTCTCGCCAGTTGACTCTCCGCCCTACGACAACTACCTGTTTTTGCGTGGGTTCCCCATTGGCACAGCGTGTGCTATCAGCTGATCATCTGCGGGTGATCAGGCTGATGAGCCGCCAGAAGAACAAGACGAGCGCCTACTACCTTCGCAGCATCCCCCCCGACTTATGGGAGTCGGTGATGGCGAAGGCCAAGGCCGAGGGACGAAACATCCGCTGGGTGATTCTCCACGCCCTCCGAGACTGGCTCGACGGCGCGTACGAGCCCGCGCACAAAGAGACCGGGGGCGGCCGCATGGACACCACGAATCGCGATGGATTGGGATGGTAGGGCCGTGTCGATCCGAACCAAGCTGACAATTCTCATCTCCCTCCTGATCACGGCCCCCCTGCTGTTTTCCGCGGCGTTCTGGATCAACACCCTGGTTTCCTCCTTGGGCGGCCTCAAGTGGGAGGACCTCGTCTATCACGGCCGCGAAGAGGTGGAGGAGCGCGCGGCCCTCCGTTTCTGGAACACGGCGCTCGCCCACAACGACTCGGTGGTTCGCGCCCTCACCCCGGTCGGCCAGCGGCTCACCCGCGAGCTCACGTTCCTGACGGCGCGCCTTCAGGAGGGCAAGTGCTTGACCACGACGGGAGACCTGCCGGCCCCCTGCCGGGCCCTGGCCCGCGAGTTCCTGGGCCTGCACCCGGAGCTGGAGGGGTTCCTGGCCTTTTCGGGCAGCCGGTTCGCGGAGGTCTTGAACCGCGAGGTTCCGCGGGAACGGATGTCCGCCATTCACGCCGCCCTGTTCCCGCTGGCCCAGGCCGGCGAGAACGTCGGGCTCCGGCCGGTCTCGGTGGGGCCTGAATTCCTCCTGGCGACGGCCCAGGTGCCCCGTGGGGCCCGCGGCTGGAGCGTCATCGTGTGGACGACCACCCGGGACTTCACGGCGCCCTTCGAGGGGTTACTGTCGGGGAGCCTCTACCGCACGGTGCTCGCCAACGACCAGGGCAAGCTCCTCATCCCGCTCGAGCTCCGGGGGCAGGCGGCAAGCGGGAGCCGGCGCGTGCCCCTCTCCTACTTCTTCTTCGAGGACGCCGAGCTGCGCAAGCGGGTGCTGGAGAACCTTCGGGAGGGTCGATCCGGCAACGGCCGCGGCGTTCTGGCCGGGACGCGCTATATCTTCGCCCACGCCTCGATCCCGGGGACCGGCCTCCGCGTGCTGACCCTGCTGCCGCTGGACCAGCCCGCCGAGACCCGCGTCTTCGGGGCCCTCCGGAATTACCTCGTCGTGTCCGGGGCGCTGATCATCCTGACGGCGGTCGGGGCGTTCTTCCTGGCCACGCGCCTGACCCGGAGCTTCCGCATGCTCGCCACCGCGGCGGAGGAGATCGGGGCCGGCCGCCTCGACACGCCCATCGAGGTCAAAGGCAAGGACGAGATCGCCCGGCTGGCGGCCAGCTTCCAGATCATGGCCGACCAGATCCGGGAAAGCTTCGCGACCCTCGAGCAGAAGGTCGCCGACCGGACCCGGGACCTCACGCTGAAGTCCGAGGAGCTGGGGCGCGCCAACGATGACCTGATTCGGATGCACAAGACCAAGTCCGACTTCCTCGCCAAGATGTCCCACGAGCTTCGCACCCCGCTCAACTCGATCATCGGCTTCAGCGACCTCGTGCTCTCCGGCTCCTTCGGCCAGATCACGGACAAGCAGAAGGACGCCCTGGGGCGCGTCGTGCGGAATGCCAAGAACCTCCTCCAGCTGATCAACGACATCCTCGACCTCTCCAAGATCGAGGCCGATCGCATGACGCTGAAGCTCGGGCCCGTCAATCTCAAGATCCTCATCGGCGCCGCGACCGGCAACCTCGAGTTCAAGGCGCTGGAGAAGAAGATTTCCCTGAAGGCGGAGGTCGACCCGGACATCCCCACCCTGCAAGCCGACGAAGTCCGGCTCATGCAGATCCTGAACAACCTCCTCTCCAACGCGGTCAAGTTCACCCACGAGGGCGGCGTGAGCCTCACCGCCGGGCTCCTGGACCAGAACCGCGTGCGGATCGAGGTGCGAGACACCGGGATCGGCATGACCACCAAGGACCTGGCCAACCTCTTCACCGAGTTCTACCAGGCCGACACCTCCCTCACGCGCAAGTACGAGGGCACCGGGCTCGGCCTGGCAATCACCAAGCGGCTGGTCGAAGCCATGGGGGGGAGCATCTCGGTCGCGAGCCGGCTGAGCGAGGGCTCCACGTTCACCGTGACGCTCCCCCTGGTCGCCGCGGGGGAAGAGGCCGAAACCGTCACGCTCCCGCCGATGCCCGGGCCCGCCAAGGCGGCGCCCCGGCCGGCCGTGTTCGAGGGGAAGCGCCGGATCCTGGTCATCGACGACGATCCGGAGATCCACACGCTCATCGTGGAGACCCTCAAGGAGACCGGCGTGGAATTCCTGCCCGCCCTGGACGGCGACGAGGGGCTCCGGCTCGCGCGGGAGGCCCGGCCCGACCTCATCCTGCTGGACATCCGCATGCCGAACAAGGACGGCTGGGAGGTCCTGCACGACCTCAAGGCCAACACCATCACGGCCGGGATCCCCGTTGTCATCATGAGCTCCGTGGACAACAAGTCGCTGGGGTTCTCGCTCGGCGCCGCGGATTACCTGGTCAAGCCCGTCCACCGGGACGGTCTCTTCCAGACGCTGAACCGCCTCAGCATCGGCCCGGGCTCGGGGTACATCCTCGTGGTGGACGATGATCTCGAGTCGGCGACGGTGGTGAAGGAGGCGCTGGAGGTCAAGGACTTCACGGTGGCCGTCGCGCACAACGGCAAACAGGCGCTCCAGGCGGTGAAGCAGCAGATCCCCCGCCTCATCGTCCTGGACCTGATGATGCCCGTCATGGACGGGTTCGAGATGCTCGCCCAGCTGCGGAGCGAGCCGACCACCAAGGACATCCCCGTCGTCATCCTCACCGCCAAGGACCTCAACCAGCAGGAGCGGGCTGCGCTCGACGGCAAGATCCAGGCGCTCTTCCAGAAGGGACAGGTTTCGCTCGACCAGCTCATCGACGACGTCCAGAGCGCCATCACGCGGCACCCGGCGGAGGTGTGATGGCCCCCCTGGTGCTGATCGTCGAAGATATCGAGGACAACCTGATCCTCATCAAGAGCCTCCTCGAGCTGGCGGACTACCGTGTGGTCGAGGCCCGGGACGGGCGGGAGGCGCTGGCCCAGGCCCAGGCCCATCATCCGGATCTCATCCTGCTCGACATGTCCCTGCCGGAGATCGACGGCTGGACCGTCGCGCGAACGCTGCGCCAGCTCCCCGACTTTCGCTCCACGCTCATCGTCGCCCTCACCGCCCACGCCATGCATGGCGACCGGGAGAAAACCCTCGAGGCGGGGTGCGACGAGTTCATGACCAAGCCCATCGACGTCCCCAGTTTCGTCCCGGCCGTCACCAAGATCCTGGAGGGCCAGCGTGGCTGAGGAGTTCAAGGCGACCGTCCTGGTCGCCGACGACAACCCCGACAACGTGGAGCTCCTGCGCGAGGTGCTGGAGGCGGCGGACTACACGGTGGTCGTCGCCTACGACGGGGATGAGGCCCTCCTGAAGATCGCCGAGGCGAACCCAGACCTGATCCTCCTCGACGTCATGATGCCGGGCAAGGACGGCTTCGAGGTCTGCCGCCGCCTCAAGAAGTGGGAGCAGACGCGCAACATCCCGGTGATGATGCTCACGGCGCTCCAGGAGGTGGCCGACAAGGTCCGGGGGATCGAGGCGGGCGCCGACGAGTTCCTCACCAAACCCGTGGACACGGTGGAGCTCCAGACGCGGGTCAAGGCCCTCGTGAAGGCCAAGATCTACCGCCAGCAGGTCTTCGAGAAGAACGCGCTGCTGGAGAAGATCCTGAACCGCTACCTGCCCGAAGAGGTGGTGGCGAAGGTCCTGGAGGACTCGAGCCTCCTGAAGCTCGGCGGCGTGCGCGACTTCGTCACGGTTCTTTTCGTCGACCTCACCGGGTTCACCACGTTCGCCGACGCCGTGCCCCCCGAGCACGTCATGGAGACCCTGAACCAGACCTTCTCGCAACTGACGAGGATCCTCGCCGACAACCACGGCACCTTTGACAAGTACCTGGGCGACGGCCTGATGGCCTTCTTCGGCGCGCCCATCGCCTCCGACAACGACGCCCTGAACGCCGTCCGGACGGCGGTGGAGATGCGGGAAGCCTTCCAGGCGCTCAAGAACGAGTGGGGCGAGGGACCCCGCGCCCAGCTCGGCCTCGCCGTGGGAATCAACTCCGGGGAGGTCATCGTCGGCAACCTGGGCTCGGAGCGGCTGATGAACTACACCGTCATCGGCGACGCCGTGAACGTCGCGGCGCGCCTCGAGGAGCGCGCGGGGCCGGGCCAGATCCTGATCGGCGAGACGACGCACACCCTGGTGGAGGATCTCGTGGTCGCCCGGAAGTTCGGCGAGATCGAGCTCCGGGGCCGCTCCAAGCCCGTGGTGGCCTACGAGCTGGTGCGGCTGTTCAACGCTGCTGAGCCCTAAGCCCCCACCTCGTCGAGGCTGACGCGCCGGCCCAGGCGCGAGGAGCGCTGGGCCGCCTCCACCACCCGGAGCGCCTGGAGCCCCGCCTGAACATCGACGGCCGGCCGTCGGTGGCCCGCGACGGCCTCCAGGAACTCCTCGAGCTCCCGGCGCAGCGGCTCCTCCCCCGCCGCCTTCACCTCTTCCTGCTCTCCCTCCCGGGCCGTCCATTGCCCGCCGGCCTGCTGGTGCTGGTGGCCGAAGACCGTGACGACGGAGCGGCCGAAGTCGGCCACCAGGCTCCCGCGCTCGCCCACGATCAGGCAGTCGCGATGGGCGCCCGGGACGAAGTAGCCCGCTTCCACGAACGCCGGTACCTCCCCGTACTCGACGGTGACAAAGGCCAGATCGTCCAGGCCCCGGCCCAGATAATCCCGGAGCGTGGCCGTCACGGCGGTCGGCGCCCGGCCGAGCAGGTGGGCGAAGAGGTCGAAGAAGTGGATGGCGTCGGTCTGGGTCACACCCACGTCCGTGCGCGGGCGCTTGAAGCCGGCGAAGCGGGCGGTGACGTACCGCACGGGACCCACCCGGCCCTCCGCCAGGCACCGCTGGAGCGCGTCGGTCACGGCGTGAAAGCGGAAGATATGACCGACCTGGAGGACCCTCCCCGTGGCGTTGACGACCTCGACGAGCCGCCGCGCCTCGGCCACCGTCAGGGCGAGGGGCTTCTCCACGAAACAGCCCTTGCCTGCGCTGAGGCAGCGACTCGCGATCTCAAGATGGGTATCGGCCGGCGTGACGATGTCCACCGCATCCACGTGGCCCAGCGCCGCCGTGAAGTCCGCGACGACACGGGAAGGATCCACGCCGTTCCTGGCCGCCCAGGCACGACGCTCGGGAGACACGTCGGCGGCCCACACGGTCACCCCGAGCGCGGAGAGCACCCGGAGGTGCTTTTCCCCCCAGCGGCCCAGGCCGATCAGCAGGACGTTCACGGGGCTCAGCCCTCCCGCCCCTCGCCGCCCAGATCCTCGATCACCTGGTAGCGGAGGTGGCGCTCCGCCATCCAGCGCACGACGAGGAGATCCTGGAATGCGCTGAAGGCCCGGTTGGCGATCCCGTACTTGGATTCCCCGAAGCGCCGCGGCCGGTGGTTGACGGGCACCTCGAGCACACGGAAGCCCTGCATCCGGAGGAGCGTGGGAATGAAGCGGTGGAACCCGCGGTAGAGCGTGAGCCCCCGGAGGCATTCGCGGCGGAAGGCCCGGAAGGTGCAGCCACTGTCCTGGATCGCATCGCCGCTGATCGTGTTCCGGACCCAGTTGGCGATGCGGGAGGAGATCTTGCGGATCCACGGATCCTCCCGGCGCGTCCGCCAGCCCGTCACCGCGTCCCACCGGTCCAGGTGACCGAGCAGCGCCGGGATGTCGTGGGGGTCGTTCTGGAGGTCCGCATCCATGGTGACGATCCAGCGCCCGCGGGCCGCCTTGAACCCGGCGTCGGTGGCCGCCGACTCTCCCGAGTTGACCTTGAGCCGGACGAGCCTCACGCGGGGATCGCGCTCGCGGAATCCACGAATCGCCTCCGCGCTCCGGTCCCGGCTCCCATCGTCCACGAAGACGATCTCGTAGCGGAGGCCGGTCGGATCGAGGACTTCCCGGATCTCGGGCCAGAGGAGCGGCAGGTTGGCCTCCTCGTTGTACACGGGGATGACCAGGGAGAGGTCGAGGGTGGAGCCGGAGGGGCTCTCAGGCACCGGGAGGATCGAACCGGGGCGGCCGGGGCTGCGTCCCCTTCCACTCCTCCGTGAGCCGGTGCGGGAGCCGGAGGTGGTCCAGCGCACGGGCCAGAGTGTGGGTGACGAGGTCCTCGATCTGCTTCGGCCGGTTGTAGAAGGCGGGCATGGGTGGGAGCACCACCGCCCCCATCTCGGCGAGCGCCAGGAGGCACCGGAGATGGCCGGCGTGCAGCGGCGTCTCCCGGACCAGCAGGATCAGGGGGCGGCGCTCCTTCAGGGTGACGTCCGCCGCCCGGGAGAGGAGCGTGTCCGTATGGCAGTGCGCCACGGCGGACGCCGTCTTGATGCTGCAGGGGGCAATCACCATGCCGTCGGTGCGGAAGGAGCCCGAGGCCAGGGCGGCGCCGATGTCCTTGTCGTCGTAGTGCCGGTGCGCGAGCGCCTCCACCTCGGCGACGGTGGACTCGGTCTCCGCGACGATGGTCCGTTTGCCCGGGCCCGAAATCACCAGGTGCGACTCGACCTCGGGGAACCCGCGGAGCAGCTCGAGGAGCCGGATGCCGTAGATCGCCCCGGTGGCCCCCGTGATGCCCACGACAATCCGCCTGGCGTCCGTCATGGTCGGGCTCGCGGGGCTAGAGGCGGAAGCGCTTCCGGAACACTTCGTCGCGCGTCTTGTTGTACAGCACCTCCCACTCGCGGCTCCCCTCGGGGGCGGGGCGCGAGTAGGAGGAGAGAGTCCGGCGGACCTCCTGGTCGATGGTCTCTTCCAGCTTGGCCTCGTCGGTGAGGGTCCGGACCACCTCGCTCCGCACGTCTTTCCGGGCCTCCTCGTCGCCATTTTTGACCACCACGCCTTCGGTGGCCTGGAGCTCCGCGACGATCCGGTCGGCCAGGTAGAAGATGCGCTCCCGGCTCAGGCGCATCAGAGGATGAACCCCCGCTCCCGGGCGAGCTTCCCCTTGACCATCGCCAGGAGGCGGGCGTAGTCGACCGGGGCGTCCCGGATCTCCTTGGTGTGCTCCATCAGGATCTGCCGGGCCTCGGCGTCCAGCCGCTCCTCGGCCTGGAGGTTCTCCATCAGCACTTTGCGGACGGCCCCCCGGGCCGCGGCCTCATCCTTGGTCTCCACGAGCTTCTTCACCAACAGCCGCTTCACCACGGCATCGGCCATCCGCTCAGCCATCGCTTCGCGTCTCGGCATCTCGTTGGTTCAACACCGGGTTCCAGTCCGCCCACAGACTACACGGGCGGCCTTCGGGGTGTCAAGGCAACGCCCGCGAGAAATTTACGCAATCGGGAGACTCACGATGAAGCGGCTGCCAACGCCCGGCTCGCTCTCCACCCTGATGCGCCCGCCCTGCGCCTCCAC
>Ga0209342_10003330_pt1 | contig 16954 bp, 14 predicted proteins | sample RifCSP16_2_FD_184023 | JGI IMG/M metagenome (GOLD analysis project Ga0209342, IMG submission 184023) | Soil microbial communities from Rifle, Colorado - Rifle CSP2_sed 16_2 (SPAdes) (version 2) | ecosystem: Environmental > Terrestrial > Deep subsurface > Rock core/Sediment | place: Rifle... | reverse complement strand
CTGAAGTTCTCGCCGCTGGCGACCTTGCAAAAACCCCTCAGTTGACAGCCATCCCATCTCCGGGTCCTGACCCCCTTCTCCATATCCGGGCATATCTCATCCGACACATCAAAGCAGTAGCAGGTCGGGCAGACGATTACACACGCGCCGCAGGAGAGACACTTCTTCCCCTCAATCTCCCAGATCTCATTCTGGTAGGCCTCCTTTAAGTGGTGGGAGAGCATTTCCATGTTGCCGCGGATGACCTTTTTAAATCCCTTTTTCCGCTCTCCCCTTGCCTTCATGAGGTCTGCCACATCATGATATGCCGCCTTTTTAAAAAAGCCATCCTCCTCAACGATCTCCCTGCCAGCCTCGGTTGCCACGTGCACATAGTATCTTCCCCCGATATCCGTAAAGAAGAGGTCAAAGCCTTTGTAGGCGATATGGTACCCTTTATCAAAACAGAGGTGGTTTTCTTTGCACGGTCCCAGGCACTCATAGCCGATGATTACGGTGGAGCGTCTCCTCGTGAGGTAATTTGCATCAGAGGGTTCTTCGGCGAGGATCTCGTCCATGAGATTGATCGCATTGATGTCGCACGGGTGAACGAATGTGAGCGCCTGTGGGCGGCCCTGGGCAATCACCTCTGCCTTCGTGATATCCCTGAGGTCAAACTCAAGGAGCACCTCGTTGTTGGGGTAGATCCATTTTACCGGGGGGAGGAGGGTGGTATCATATTGCGGAGATACAGCGGCAGGGTCATCTATCCGGTCGAAAATAAAACGTCCATCCCTGGCGACAGGGGCAATCACATCATAGTGGGAGAGAAGACCGCGGATGAACCTATCAATATGATTGTATTCGATAGTTACATCCATCGATATCTATCATAATTTTTCACAAGAGATATGTCAAACCATTTCAGGGATGCTTATATGCCTTTACCTAAATCCTTTGCTGCCGCATAGGTCGTCCGAATGAGGCCCAGTTCGTACTTATTTCCAAGGTCAGGATGGGTTGGGACGACATGGAAGAAGAATCCATAACCCTCCCGCTCGTCAGGCGGGACAATGGCCGCATAGCTGTAGAAGCCCTCCCATATCTCGCCTAACCGTCTCATAGGAATGATCCCCATGGATTTAAACTCCCCCCGCTTGTCCATAGTCCCCTTGAAGATCTCAACCGTGACATCTGCCGGAGAGATAGGGCCAAGATCAATCGTGATGATCACCTCAAAATCATTCAGAAGATTCCCCTCTTCGTCCCTTGCAGACTCCCCCTTTTCAATAGAGACGATCTTGATATATTCCCAGTTTCTCTTCATCCATGTCTTCCACTCTGCCAGCGACTTTGCTTTTGCAAAGTGCTCGTCTGCCAACCGCTCTCCCCGCTCTAAGGCAGGGATGTACATGGTGTCGGTATAGTCCTTGACCATCCGTTCTGTGCTGAATTCAGGCATGATGGTCCGCATAGATTCTTTCACCACGCTCATCCAGCCCTCCGGGATCCCGGCCTTGTTTCTTTTGTAATATAAAGGAATAATCTCATTCTCTAATTTTTGATAGATATCTTCGCTGTCAATCTGATCCTGCCGCTCTTCATCATCAAAGTTGTTTTCACCGCCGATCGGCCATCCGTTCTTTCCATTGAAACCCTCAACCCACCAGCCGTCCAATACGCTGAAATTAACAGCCCCGTTAATCCCCGCCTTCTGTCCGCTGGTCCCGCTTGCCTCGTAAGGCCTTCTTGGGGTATTTAGCCATATATCCACACCGGATACGAGGTGACGTGCGAGGTGCATGTCATACCCCTCGACCATGACAACCTTTCCGGTAAACTCCTTCATCTGAGAGATCTCATGCACCCTGGCGATAAAACTCTGGCCGGGTCTGTCAGCCGGGTGCGCCTTACCCGCGAAGATGAGCTGCACAGGCCTGTCCTTATGATTCAGGATCTTCTTCAGCCGTTCTAAGTCCCTGAAGATCAGGGTGGCCCGTTTGTATGTGGCGAATCTTCTGGCAAATCCGATTGTCAGGGCATCCGGGTTTAAGGCGATCTCCGGAGTTTTTCCCTTTTTTACAGAGGATGCAAATCTCTGGGACTGGAGGGCCGCCTTGTGCTGGATGGCCCTGAGCATCCGTTCTTTTAATGTCCAACGTACATCCCACAATTCTTTGTCAGGTATACCATCAATCTTTTCCCAGCCATCGAGATCCACAAGCCTGTCTCTCCAACCGGGTTCCAGGTGCTTATCCAGCAGTGCGCCGATGGAGGGATCCAGCCAGGTCAGGGTATGCACCCCGTTGGTGATATGCCCGATAGGGATCTCTCCCAGGGGGATACCGGACCAGACATCGTTCCATATCGTCCGGGAGACATGACCGTGGAGTTTGCTCACCCCGTTACACTGGGCCGCAAAGTGGAAGGCCAGGATGGTGAGGCTGAACATATCAGACCCCCCTCCTGTGGGGCGGAGGCCGATCCGCATGAACTCATGGAGTTTGATCTTTTCCTTTTCTAAATATTTTTTAAAATATTTTTCTATCAGAATGAATGAGAACTCATCATTGCCAGCCGGAACAGGGGTATGTGTCGTAAAGATGGTGTTGGCCTTTACCGCCTCCAGCGCCTCAGCAAAGGTTAGGCCATCCCCACGCATGAGCTCCGTAATCCTCTCGATCCCCATGAATACCGAGTGTCCCTCATTCATATGCCAGACTGTAGGGGTGATGCCGATGGCCTCTAATGTTCGTACACCGCCGATCCCCAGCAGAATCTCCTGGGAGATCCTCGTCTCAATATCGCCGCCGTACAGGTTATAGGTCAACCGCCTGTCCTCAGGGCTGTTCTCTTCGATATCTGTATCTAATAAAAAGAGGGAGATCCTTCCGATCTCGATCTTCCATACCCTGGCATGACATACCCTCCCGGGCAGATCCACACTGATCTTGATATCATGGCCGGACGGGTCTTTTACCGGTTTCAGAGGCATGTCTGCAAAATCATAATGGGTATAGACCGCCTCCTGCTGGCCTTTCTTGTTGATCTGCTGGATGAAGTAACCCTGTCTGTAGAGGAGACCTACCCCCACAAACGGGAGCCCTAAGTCGCTTGCGGCTTTACAGTGGTCGCCTGACAGCACCCCTAATCCGCCGGAATATATCGGGATGGATTCATGAAGACCGAACTCTGCCGAGAAATAGGCCACCTGCATATTTCTCCAGCCGGGATAGTGCTCGGCAAACCATGTGCTCTTCGAGGAACAGTAGGCATCGAACCGGGACAAGACAATCCTGTAGGCATCGATGACCTCTTTCCTGGAAACGGCCTCCATCAACGACTCCCGGCTCAACCTTCTCAGGAAAATGACAGGATTTCTGTCTACCTCTTTCCAGAGTCTGTTGTCGATCAGTCCAAAGAGGTCCTGGGCATCCGCATGCCATGACCACCAGACATTATAGGCAAGCCGGTTCAGGCCGTTCAGGATAGTCACCAGGGTTTCTGATTGTGTCATAAGGAAGATCCTTTCATCATTAATGAGAACATGTGAGTTGAAACGTGGGAAAATTTACACGGATATTCATCAGCGGTCAAGTGTTTTATCGGGCAGCAGGTGTCACCCATTAACCAGGCTTTTCAAAAGGGCAAGATTCACCCTGTCTTCCTCCATCTCCTTCCCCTTCGGGGTCTCAATGATCCTGGGGACATCCTTAAATCTCTTATCATTCATCAGTAACTGAAAGGCACTGATCCCGATATGCCCCTTGCCAATCTGTTCGTGTCTGTCCACACGGCTGCCCAACCCCTTCTTAGAGTCATTGACGTGAAGACAGACCACCGAGTCAAGCCCGACTGTCCTGTCAAAGTCGCTGATGACCTTATGGTATCCTTCAGAAGTGCGGATATCATAGCCTGCGGCAAAGAGATGACAGGTATCAAGGCAGGTTTTGATCCTGTCCTTATCCTGAACGTTGTCTTTAATTTGCCGGAGGTGTTCAAAGCGATAACCGATACTGGTTCCCTGTCCTGCTGTGGTCTCTAACGCGATAGCCACACCCCACCCCTCTGTCCGTTGGAGTACTGTGTTGAGCGAGTCCGCGATATTCCGGATGCCTGTCTCTTCTCCTGCCTCAATATGGGCCCCCGGGTGTATGACGATACTGGGAATCTCAAGGGCCTTGCACCGTTCCATCTCACTAATCAGAGCGTTAATGGACTTCTCCCTGAGGTCAGGGTGGCTTGTCGCCAGGTTGATGAGGTATGAATCATGGGCGATTATTGCAGAGATCTTGTTCTTTTTCCTGAGGGCCAGGAATGTTTCGATCTCCTCTGGTCTCAGGGGCCTCCCCTTCCACTGGTTTGAGTTCTTTGTGAACACCTGGATAGCTGTGCAGGAAAGAGAGGCCCCCCGCTCGATGGCCTTGTCTACACCCCCTGCGATAGATATATGGGCGCCAAGAAGCATAGGCTATTATAGCAGAACTCTTTTCTTGACATCCACCTCCTCATATTATATAGTGCGGTCACGTTGAAAGTGATAACCAGTATCAAATTGTAGCCCATAGACAGGGGGTGTCTTCCTCTGTTAGGATAAGGTGTCTATGCACGATCACGGAACAGAAGCGGTTAAGGCTGGTGAAAAGATAATCATTGTCGGCAACCCGAATGTTGGGAAGAGCGTCATTTTTGGTCTCCTCACCGGAAGGTATGCGGATGTTTCAAACTACCCCGGCACCACAGTGACTCTGACAACCGGTTCCTATCGCATGGGTGGGGTGAATACCCTGGTCATGGATACCCCGGGTGTGAATACCCTCATACCGATGTCTGAGGATGAAGCGGTCACAAGGGATATCCTCATCAATGAGCCTGTAAAACAGATCGTGCAGGTCGTTGACGCCAAGAACCTGAGCCGGGGTCTCGTCATAAGCATCCAGCTTGTTGAGATGGGGCTCCCCTTTGTCCTTGTCCTGAATATGTGGGATGAGGCCAACAGCCGCGGCATTAATATCGATGTTGAAAAGCTGGCCGCCGCAATTGGAACGACGGTTATTCCGATGGTCGGCGTCGAGAGGAAGGGGCTAAAAGAGCTGCGGGAGGCCCTTGATACCAGGACTTTTCCTTCCATCGCTATAAATTATGGGGGGGTGATAGAGGCCGGAATCAGGAGATTAGAACCCCTCCTCCCGGAGGTGAACATATCCAAGCGGGCCATCTCCCTGATGCTCCTTGCCGGAGATGAGAGCCTTAAACCCTGGCTTAAAGGGCATGTCGGCATAAATGACATCAATAAGATTGAGTCGATCCGGAGTGATATCCAGGATAAGTATTATGAGCCGCTGGGTTATATTATCAATCAGATCAGGTTAAAGAGGTGTGAGAAGGTCATTGCCGATGTCCTGTCGAAGAGTCTGGCGGAGAGAAGCCCCATCATGGTCCATCTTGGCAACTGGGCAATGCATCCGGTATGGGGAATACCGGTCCTCCTTGCGGTGCTATTTCTGACCTATGAATTTGTCGGTGTATTTGGGGCACAGACCCTTGTAGATCTCCTTGAAAACAGCCTCTTTGGCAGCCACCTTAATCCCTTTATGACCCGGGTTGTGACCCTGTTGATCCCGGATACCTTTTTCCAGGACCTGCTGGTCGGTGAATATGGGATCATTACTATGGCCCTCACCTATTCCATCGCGATCATATTGCCCATAGTCGGGACATTCTTTATTGCCTTTGGTATTCTTGAAGACTCCGGATATCTCCCCAGACTGGCCATGATGGTCAACAAGATATTCAAGCTCATGGGCCTTCACGGCAAGGCAGCGCTCCCGATGGTCCTTGGATTAGGGTGTGACACGATGGCTACCCTGACCGCAAGGATCATGGAGACCAGGAAGGAACGGATCCTTGTCACACTCCTCCTCGCCCTCGGGGTGCCCTGTTCAGCACAGCTCGGTGTCATCCTCGGCATGCTGGGGGGGATATCCTTTTATGTGACCCTTCTCTGGATCTTTGTCGTGGCGCTGGTCTTGTTTTTGGTAGGATTTATAGCATCGAAGGTGGTAAAAGGAGAGAGTTCTGACTTCGTCTTTGATATCCCGCCCTTTAGGGTCCCCATCCTGTCCAATATCCTGTTCAAGACCCTTTCGAGGATAAAATGGTATCTGAAAGAGGCTGTGCCGCTTTTCATTCTGGGGACATTGATATTGTTTACCCTGGATAAAACAGGTGTCCTGAAGGTGATTGAGGCCGGCGCCTCCCCGATAGTAGTAGGCTTTCTCGGCCTCCCCCAAAAGGCAACAGCCGCCTTCCTGATCGGCTTCTTGCGGAGAGATTACGGGGCAGCAGGACTCTATACCCTTGCTGAGGCAGGGGAGTTAAATCCCAATCAGATCTTAGTCAGCCTCGTGACCATTACCCTCTTTGTCCCCTGTGTGGCAAACTCTATGGTGATGATCAAGGAGCGGGGACTAAAGACGGCTGCAGCGATCACAGCCTTTATCTTCCCCTTTGCATTCCTGGTGGGAGGTGTGCTAAATTTTCTCCTGAATGGGTTTGGGATTAAATTGTAATTTTTGTGAAGAGATATCGAATGGACTACCGGAAGACAAAGGAGCAGAGGCTTGAAGAGGACAGGGTAGATGAGCTCCTTGAGCTGATCTGGATGCTGATTGAAGATGGAGAAGCGACCGCAGATAATATCGCCGGAAAATCCGAGGACCCTTTGGCGTCCTCCCTGCTGAAGGATATCGAGTCCCTCGGGTTGATTTCTATTGACCATCACAGCGGGAAGGTCACCTTTAAAGAGGGAGGGAAGATAAAGGCGGAGCAGATTATCCGGCGTCACCGGATTGCCGAGCGGCTCCTGTCTGAGGTCTTTGAAGTAGAGGAACGCCAGATCGAGGATCATGCCTGTGAGTTGGAGCATACCCATGTCCTGGGGCAGGTGGTCGTGGACAGCATCTGCACATTCCTGGGACACCCCCCGACCTGTCCCCACGGGAAGGTTATCCCAAGAGGGGAGTGCTGCAAAAAGTTCTCCCTGGATGTCAAGCCGCTGGTAGGGGCGTTGACAGACCTGCGGATTGGCGAAGAGGCGAAGATCGTCTTTATCTCATCGAAATATCATGCCCGGCTTGACCGTCTCAGTTCTCTGGGGATTATTCCGGGGAGTGTGATTCGCCTCCACCAGAAACAGCCGACCTATGTCATACGGATAGAAGAGACAGAGCTGGCCTTAGATAAAGACCTGGCAAAGGAGATCTTTGTAAAGAAAATATGAATTGACAAAGAGGACATATCAGAGTGAAAATAGTTCTTATAACCAGGGAGGTGCAAAGATGAGCAGAGAAAAGATTGTAAAGGCGCTTAATCAGGATCTTGCTTTGGAGATTGCAGCGGCACTTCAATACCTGCATCACCACTGGACCGGAGAGGGCTATGACAGCCCTGCGGTTCTTGAGCTATTTGAAAAAATATCGCGGGATGAGATGAAGCACATGGAGATGCTTGCAGAAAGGATCAACTATCTGGGCGGTGACCCCACCCTCGTCCCGACAGAGATCAAAAAAGGGGGCGATCTCTATAAAATGATGAAGGACGACCTTGATGGCGAAAACATGGCGATAAAACAGTACAAGGCCCATATCAAACTCTTTGATGAGCTGGGCGATCCGACAAGCAGGCTGATGATGGAGAAGATCCTTAGCGATGAAGAGCGCCATGCAGATATCTGGGAGACCACACTGGGGATAAAGAAATAGGGCAGAGGTGAGCCGATGGCCGTATTAAAGATTATAACCTATCCTGACCCCCGCCTTCAGCAAAAAAGCCGACCCGTAGAGAAGTGGGACAAAGAGCTCTGTAAGCTCATAGAAGATATGGAACACACACTGAATGCAGCCCCGGGACTCGGACTTGCGGCCGTCCAGGTCGGGGTTTCCCTCCAGGTCTTCCTTTATGATGAGAATGCAGGGGGGGGAGAATCAACAAAGAATTACACAGCAATGATAAACCCGGAGATAATCTCCCAGGAAGGTGAGATAAAGGAAGAAGAGGGGTGCCTGAGCATCCCGGATTACAGGGATACGGTTGTCAGGGCGGCTGTTGTCAGGGTAAAAGGGTTTAACAAGGAAGGGGAGCCTGTCGAGGTTATTGGAGAGGGACTTCTTGCCAGGGTGTTCCAGCACGAGATAGATCATGTGAATGGGGTCCTCTTTATTGAAAGATTGAGCAGCCTCAAGAGGAGTCTGTTCCTGCGGAGGATGAAAAAGCTTCAAAGACAGGCAAAGGCGGAGCTCGCAGAAAAGGTATGACCGTGTCAGCAAGTCCGGCCGTTGTATTCATGGGGACCCCCTCCTTCAGTGTCCCATTTCTCGATGCCCTGTTAAAAAGCGGCAGACGGGTTGCAGGGGTTTTTGCACAACCGGACAAGCCCAGGGGGCGGGGGCAAAGGCTGGCACTCCCTCCGGTCAAAGAGTTTGCCGTTGAATATAACCTTCCCGTATTTCAGCCAGGACGGCTTGCTGATCCTGCGGTTATAGAACAGATAAAGAAGATCCATCCTGAATATATTGTCGTTGTTGCCTACGGCAAGATCGTCCCTGCAGAGATATTAAGAATTCCTGAGAAGGGGTGCATTAATGTCCATGCCTCTCTCCTTCCCGAATACCGCGGGGCATCCCCCATTCAATGGGCCATCATCGAGGGGCGGACTTATACGGGTGTCACCACCATGGTCATGGCTGAGACACTGGATACCGGGGACATATTACTCCAGGAGGAGATAGGGATTAATAGAAGTGATACAGCCGGGGGCCTTAGTATCAAGCTCTCGGAGATTGGGGTGAGACTTCTTGTCAGGACATTGGATGGTTTAGACCGGGGGGAGATAGTACCGAGGCCTCAGGACCATGCAAAGGCCACTTATGCCCCTCTGCTCAAGAAAGAGAACGGCCTGATAGGCTGGGGGACGGCATCAGAGGACATCTTTAACAAGATACGGGGGTTTGACCCATGGCCCGGGGCCTATACCTTTTATAAAGGGGGGCGATGGGGGGTCTGGAGGGCAGAAGTCTTTGAGAAAAGGGATTCAACCCATTCCCCGGGTGAGATTATCGGGGCCCAGCCTGAAGGGATTGTCGTTGCCACCGGAGACGGCGCCTTAAAGGTTACAGAGATACAGGCAGAGGGGAAGAGGCGGATGCCTGTTGCCGAGTATCTCAGGGGGCATAAGGTGGAGAAAGGGGTAATCCTGGACAGGGGAGAAGGCGGTAAGGTTGACACGGCGTAGCGGATGCTTATAATACCCTTGTATCATTAAATGTAATCCGGAGGATGAAAAGGTGAATATCAATACATTAAAGACGACCTTCTTTTTAGCCATTTTAGCCGTGCTGTTTGTATCCGTAGGACAGATGTTAGGGGGAAGGAATGGGGCGACGATGGCCCTGATTATGGCGGGTCTTATGAATGTAGTGGCATACTGGTTCAGCGATAAGATCGTGCTCGCTATGTATAGGGCCAAAGAGGTTAAGGAAGCGGAGGCCCCGGAGCTCCACAGCATTGTCCGGGGATTGGTCATGAGGGCACATCTGCCGATGCCGAAGGTCTATATAATGGACAACCCCGCCCCGAATGCCTTTGCTACCGGGAGGAATCCGGAACATGCCGCTGTGGCGGTTACCACAGGGATCATGGGGCTTCTGTCGAGAGATGAGCTTACCGGCGTGATAGGCCATGAGCTTGCGCACATCAAAAACCGTGATATCCTGATCAGCACCATTGCGGCCACGATTGCAGGGGCGATCAGCTATTTGGCGCACATCGCCCAGTGGGGAATGATGTTCGGAGGGCGCCGGGATGGAGAAGACCGTAACCCCCTGGGCTCCGTTTTGACGATTGTCATGATGATACTGGCTCCCATAGCCGCCATGCTGATCCAGATGGCCATCTCCCGTTCACGGGAATACAAGGCGGATGAGGGAGGGGCATCTATATGCGGAAATCCACGGGCATTGGCAGACGCGTTAAAGAAACTCCAGGCAGGGGTGCGGCGCGTCCCGATGGAGGCCAATCCGTCAACGGCCCATATGTTTATCGTCAGCCCCCTTACCGGCGGGGGATTGTTGTCCCTCTTCTCCACCCACCCGCCTATAGAAGAACGCGTAGCACGGCTTGAAGCCATGGGAATGAGGCGCTAAATTTTTTTGTTGACAACACCTCGATAATTATGATAACTATGAACACCTTTTAAGGAAGTTGTCTTCAAAACAACAGTAATCTTTTTTATCGAGGGGTGGTACCAATGAAAAAAGTTATTATTGTCTTGTCCTTTTTAATCCTTCTGACCGCGCTCTTCAGCCTTGTCGAATTGAGGTCTACTCAGGCAGAATATGCTGATCTGACGCTCAATAAGTATGCAGAGCAGGCCGGAATGCCGCCGGTCATATTTCCGCACTGGTTCCACAGAATCCGTTTTAAATGCAAGGTTTGTCATGAAGATATCTTTATTATGAGACAGGGATCCAATGATATCAATATGGGAAAGATCATCCAGGGGGAGTATTGTGGAAAATGTCATAACGGGAGGATAGCCTGGGCGCCTCTTTATTGTGACAGGTGTCATTCAGGAACGAGTACCGTTGTGATACCGGGGGCGCGGGGATTCCTTAAATAGGCGTTACATTATAGAGAAGTCATAGAGGTTAAAAGAGGGGGGGCTTTATAATGAGTGGCAAGAATAAATTCAGGTTCTTATTATCCACCATTTTTATGGTGATTTCTGTACTGATTATAGTCTCATGCGCACAAAGGACGGTCAAACAAGAGTCCCCGGCCGTAGAGACACCGCCTGCCACTGCAGAAACGGCGCCTTCGCCAGCTCCTGAACCAGCCCCTGAACCTGCTGTGCCAGAAGCAGTAACTGCCCCAGCGCCTGAGGCTGTCCCAGCCCCTCAAGCAGCCCCGGCTGCAGGTGCCGCAGGACTCCCTGATCAATATAAGAATATAGACCCGTCCCTCCTGATCTATTTAAGCTCAAGAGGTGTTCTTGCAGGTACAGGTGATCCGTCCGGGGTGGCGGGGGATGCAGAGAAGATGGGGCAGATGCCTCATCCTGCGGCTATGGAGCTTGCCAAACTTCCCAAAGATCAATATGGATTAGTTGACTGGGCCGTTGCGATCAAGAGCGGTCTGGTCAAACCTCTGGACTCTCTGGAACCCGGGGCTGCTCCGGCGCCCCCTTTCAACCTGGATATTGTAATCCATACCAAGAGCAATTTTATGCCGGATGTCGTATTCCCTCACTATACGCATACCCTGTGGTTAACCTGCACGAATTGCCACGTCCAGATCTTCCAGATGAAGGCGGGTGGCAATCCTGAAATGACGATGCCCAAGATAGCCGCGGGAGAATATTGCGGAAGGTGCCATAACAGGGTGGCCTTCCCGCTCACAGACTGTGCCCGTTGTCATGTGAAACCGAAAGAGGCTGCAGCCTCGCCTGCACAGCAGAAGTAATCTATAATATAGGTATGATGATCCTTGTTCGAGCTTCCTGGATAGTAGTGATAATGGCCATCGTGGGGTATACAGGTGCTGCCCCTGGTGTATTGGCCCAGGAGACAGGAACATCCCCTGAGGAAGGCGCCGTAGTTCACGAGGTCCGGATTCCAAAGGGGGCAGATAAGTTTATCCCTGCCTTATTGACGATAAAGGTTGGAGAAGCGGTAACCTGGATCAATGAGGATGACAGAGGACATCCGGTCGCCAGCATCCCAGGTCAGGGGACTAACGATAAGGAAATCTTTACCCAGCCTATAGCCCCCGGCAAATCATGGAGCCATACTTTTAAGAAGGCAGGTGAGTACCCCTTTTTCTGTTATATACACTATGTGATGATGGGAGCGATCATCGTCGAGGGTGACCAGGGACAGCCAAATTAGTCCATAGTGAAAATGGCAATAAAATGGATTCAACGGACCGTACTCGCAATAGCCCTTCTCTCTTTTAGCCTTTTGGCATTTTATTTACCAGCGGCCTATACACAGCAAAATACGCCACAAAATGCACAACAGCAGGGGGCGCCCCAGCAACAGGCGATTCCACTTCAGATATTGCCAAAGGATAATGCCGGAAATGTCGACTGGGTAAAGTCACTAAACCAGGGGATCATAAAGCCGTTAGAGTCTCTGGACCCAAACAGGCCGCCCACCCCGGTGATTGATCTGGATATTGTTTTTAAGGTCAAAGGGGATTTGCCTGATGTGGTATACCCCCATTATCCGCATACGCAGTGGCTTGCCTGCAATAACTGTCATCCAAAGATATTTATCATGCAGGCCGGGGCCAATAAGGTAACCATGAAAAAGATCGAGGAAGGCCAGTTCTGCGGGAGGTGTCACGGCGTTGTCGCCTTTCCTCTATCCAACTGTACGAGATGCCACTCTAAACCCAAACGATAGGCCGGTAGCCTATCTCCAGAGCACCGGGAGCCCTATCTGGAATGTGACCCCTCCTTCAGGCTCAGCCCGGTTCTTTACGTTGATACTCCCATGATGGCTGGTAATGATACGGTGTACAATAGCCAGACCGAGACCTGTCCCTGCGGATTTGGTTGTGAAGAACGGATTAAATATGTTGGCCATGATCTCCTGCGGAATGCCTGGTCCGGTATTGCTGATCTCTATCTGAATCTCAGGAGGCAATTCAGAAGAGAGTCGGGTACTTACCCATAGGGTTCCCCCACTTTCCCCCATCGCCTGTTCTGCATTGGCAAAAAGATTGATAAAGACCTGCTTCAACTGCTGGGGATCTGCTGAGATCAGCGGGAGTTCCAGAGCTAATCCGGTCACGATCTTGATATTTTTGGCAGAGAGGCTGTCCCTAAAAAGGAACAGGACATCTTCTATGACCTTGTTGATATCTGTCGACACAAAGGCAGGCGGGGCCTCTTTTGCAAAGGCCAGAATCTCCTGCAGGATCCTCTCAAGGCGATAGACCTCCTGAAAAATAATATCTGAGTACTTCCTGGCCTGCTCATCCGTGGCAAGCTTGTCCCTGAGACGTCTGGCAAAGCCTCCGATAGAGACTAAGGGGTTTCTGATCTCATGGGCCATACTGGTGGCCATCTCCCCGAGTGCGGCCATCCTTTCCTGCTGGATCAGTCTTTCCTGCGCCTCCCGTAAACTCTTATTGGTCTCTTCTAAGTTGGAATAGACTATGGCATTCTCGATGGCCAGGCTGGCCTGATTCGCAAACATCATCAAAAATCTCATGTCATCTTCTGTAATAGGTCTCTTGGTGAAGTGATTGTCAACGAAGATGGCGCCGATGACCTTGCCCTTTGCAATCAGGGGGGCTGTGGCAAAGCTCTCTGTTTTGATTGCATCCCGCAGGGGAGGGAGGGTTCGAGGGTCATTCATAGCATCATGAATAATATACCCCTGCTTATCGAGGATGGTCCTGGCCAAGACACTGGTACCCCCATTGATGGGGACCCGCAGGCTCATCGTTAACTTGTTTATGGAGGAATCTCTGTGAATAACCATATCATTATCGCTCAATATCCTCTCCCTGAGGCTCCCTGAAGAGGGCTCCCTGTTCCACATGAGCAGTGCCTCTTCTCCGCTGTCAGGGCCGACACCCAGGACCCCTTTAAGAACATTTTCTTTTTCGTCAACGAGGAACAGGATCGCCCTGTTAAACCCTAATCCTCCTCCGATGGTGACCCCTGTGAGTATGATATGGAGCAGCCGGTCCATATCCAATGTGGTGGCTAAGGCGCTTCCTATCTCGTGGAGGATCGACAGCTCTGTGGCCTTTTTGATATTCTCTTCTGCTAATTGTTTTGCTTTTTCGTACAGGTTTGCATTCTCTATTGCAATAGAAGCCTGTCCTGCAAATGTGGAGAGGAACATCAGATCAGAGGAAGAAAATTTGGGGGCAGACACCTTATTAGCAATCTCTATGGTCCCTATGAGGCGGTCTCGCACGATTAACGGGACGCCTATCAGATTCCTGATAGGGAGGTATCGGGTCTTTGCATCCCCTGAATCCATAGTTTCAAGGATGAGACTCTCCTTATGTTCTCCGATCCATCCTGTGGTCCCTTCTCCAATCTTAAACCGCAAATGGGGTATCATCGAAGGGGGTGCGCCGAAGAGTGACTTCGCGACCAGTGCTTGTGATGGTTCATCATATAATGTGAGGATACCGAACCCCCCGCCTAACAGATCACAGATCATTCTGAGTACGGAGTCCAGCACAAAATGGAGGTCCAGGATGGATGTCAGTCCCTTTGACAGCGAGAAAAGGGTCTCCATCTCCCTGGCATTCTTTAAGGTCTGCTGATAGAACTTCGCATTTTCTATGGCGATCGAGGCCTGACTGGCCAGGGTTGACAGAAGCTGAAGGTCTTCATTGGTAAATGTTGCAGGCTCTTCTCCTTCTGCAGAGGATTTGTCATAGAGTGTGATGGTGCCGATAATATGGTCCTTTGTCTTCAGGGGCACGCCCATGACACAACAACTGGCAATCGTGCCCGCTGTTTTAAACTCCTCGCTTAAACTTGTATCAGAGATGAGTATGGGGGTTCCCGTTTCTACGATTTTCCCTGCCACTCCTTTCCCTATAGCGAGATCTTCAAGTCTCCTTGCGTCCTCATCAGGCATACTGTAGGCCTTTACAACAAGCTTGTTAGACTCCGGATCGAGAAGCCTTAATACCCCGCCTTTTGCCTTTGTAGAACAGACGCTGTTTTTTATAATCAACTTCAGGAGAGTTTCAAGATCTAAGGTGGAAGTCAGGGCCTGCCCCACCTCATACAACGTGGTCAGTTCCAGAAGACGGTGATTGATGCTTTCGTATAGCTGGGCATTCCTGATAATGCCGCCGATCTCACGCGCAATCGTTGAAAGGAGGGTGATTTCATCCTCACTGAAATCTTTGGGTTCGTATGTCTGGACCGTCAGTACCCCGATACATCTCTCATGGACTGTCACCGGGACAGCCATCATGGACCTGAATCTCTCCTCTCCAGTTTCCGGGACATATTTAAAGCGGGGGTCGAGGTGGGCTTCCCTCAGGGCAACGGGGACCTTCTCCTTCGCGACCCATCCTGTTATCCCTTCACCCACGTTCAACATGACCTTATCTATCGCCCGGACATTAAGCCCCCTTGTGGCTTTTAAGGTTAAATGCTTCTCCTCTTTATCCATGAGAGTGATATAGCAGCAGTCGGCCCCGATCTTTTCTGCAGTCTTGTTGACAATGATATCGAGCCGCTCTTTCAGGTCGAGGGTGGAATGGGCTATCCTGCTGATCTCGCTTAAGATCTCCAGGCTTAGTACCTCGATATTGGCCTTGTCTATGGAACCCCTGCTCTGATCAACCATATCAGACGCCCCATCTCAGTTTCTGCCTTAGTATCTGGTAATAATCCTTTTTAGGCGAGAGGATCAACCGGGTGGTCCCCTTTATCTTTTTGATTGCAACCGTGTCCATGAACTTGATCTGATGGCCTTCCTGGCCATCCAGGGTGACGAGGACATCTTCATCTTCTGTGCGGAGGGTCACTTCAATGGCGGCATCGTCGGGAACCACGATGGGGCGATTGGTGAGGGTATGGGGACATATCGGACTGATGATGACAGCCCCCACCGTAGGATAGACGATCGGCCCGCCGGCAGAGAGCGAGTAGGCGGTAGAGCCTGTGGGTGTGGCAATGATCAGGCCATCTGCCCGGTATGTGTTTAAGAGCCATCCATCAACCCGGGTCTCCATCAGGATCATCCGGGCAAGGGCCCCCTTATTGATCACCACATCATTGAGTACCGTGTACTTTGCAATCTCTTGCCCCTCTCTCCGGATGGAGGCCTCAAGCATTGCCCTTTCATCAATGATCATCTTCCCTAAGAGGATGTCGTCAAGGAGGGGATACATCTCGTCAAGGGTCACCTCGGTGAGGAATCCCAGACTTCCTAAATTAACACCGAGGATGGGGGTCCCCCTGGCGCCGATTAGTCTGGCGATACTGAGCAGGGTTCCATCACCGCCTAATACAATGACGAACTCGGAAAGGGCGGCAATATCCTGCCTTGAATAGGGACTCGTGATCTCTATAAGGCTTGCGGTTTCCTGGTCCATCAGCGGCTCTGTACCTTTATCTCTGAGCCACTTTACGAGTTCAGACAGGATATGCCCCGCATCCTCTTTCCTGGGCTTTGATACAATGCCGATCTTTTTTGCCATAGTTATCTTTGACGGATTCTATTCGCTTTTCGAAGGTCTGTCAATAAGGGATGCTCGTACTGCGGGGCAATTTGACCTCCCCTCAAAAATTTAGTACTATGCGCTCACTTATTATTCTTAGGGTCGAAATGCCTGATCATCGCACTAAAGCGCTCCTGGTCTCTGTCGGTGAAAGTCCGGAGCCGGTCATCAATACGATTCATGAATTAAGGCCTGAGTGTCTCTGCTTCTTTGCCTCTGAGGAGGCCAGGTCTATGATCAATAATGACATTATCCCGAAATTAGTGGAACGCCCGCCCTGGATGGCGGAGATTGTCATCGGAGATGCCCACGACCTTCTGGCATGTTATAAGGCAATCACAGGCAGGTGGACAGAGCTCCAGAAGAACTGGAGGCTTGAACCCGGAGACTGGACGGTGGACTATACAGGCGGGACGAAGCCCATGGTGGCCGCACTGGTGCTCGCAACCGCGGATGATTCATCAGGGTACCGGCATGCCGGCCGGCAGATAAATCCATGGGATGAACTTGCCATCAGGGAGAGACACGAGGCCGCAATCCTTTTCGGACGCGGCATCAGTACATCAGATGTACAGCCTGAGCAAATACCCCAGGAGGTGCGTTCAGAATTTGCCGGGAAGTACCTGGACAATGTGGATAACCGGATCAGGCTTCCCCTGTATGGTTCCTACAAGATCCTGGAATTACTCAAAGACCCAGCGGG
>Ga0209342_10003325_pt1 | contig 16969 bp, 12 predicted proteins | sample RifCSP16_2_FD_184023 | JGI IMG/M metagenome (GOLD analysis project Ga0209342, IMG submission 184023) | Soil microbial communities from Rifle, Colorado - Rifle CSP2_sed 16_2 (SPAdes) (version 2) | ecosystem: Environmental > Terrestrial > Deep subsurface > Rock core/Sediment | place: Rifle... | reverse complement strand
CCGCCATAGTAGCACCACCCTTCAAATGATCTTTGCTTCCCGCAACTTTGCAGCGAGCTTCCGCCCGGCGTCGGCGTCGTCCTCGCCGGCGATCAGCTCACACCGCTTTTCCCGCGCCGGAATAAAAAGATCCACCACCTCCGTCTTGGCCAAGCTGGAAAGAGCTAACCCCAGATCGCCGATGCCCCACACCGTGGGCTTCTTTCTTGCCGCATCCATAAGCCCTTTGATCGTGGGAATGCGCGGCTCGCCGAGCTCATTCGTCACTGTGATCAACGCCGGCAACGGCGCCTCTAACACGTCATGTCCGTCCGTCGTGATCCTTTCGATCCGCGCGCATCCGTTAACCACCTCAACTTTCTTGGCAAGGTTTAGACAAGGTATGCCGAGGAGTTCTGCCAGTCCCAAAGGCACCTGCGCGTTGTCCCAGTCCGAGGCCTGCCGCCCGCAGAGGACAAGGTCGAAAGCGCCGATCTTGCCGATAGCCGCTGCCAGGACACTCGCAACCACAAAGGAGTCAGTAGTGTCAAAGGCGTCGTCTTGCAGCAGGACCAGATCGTCCGCACCCATGGCCAGGGGCTTTGTGATGACGTCCGTGACGAACGACCGTCCCATGGAGATAACGGTGATCGTGCCGCCCGCGGACTCTTTGATCTGTAGGGCGGCCTCCATGGCGTTTTCGTCAAAGCCATTGACCACGGGGTCCGCGCCGGGCGGAGGAACCGCCCGCTTGGTTTCGCGGTCAACCTTGAAAGCAGACAAAGGCGTCTCGGGATCAAGCACTTGCTTGGCGCACAGAATCATCCTTACGCCCATCGCTCCTCCTCTCTATCAGCCTCACTTGCTATCTGTGAAAAAAGTAGCGCCACGGATATGTCTGGAAACGGATTGGGGCTGTGTGATCTTTGGAACCGATCATGCTCCCTGGTTATTTACTGAAGCCAAGGATCTTACCGTACTCCCTCGTGAGCCTGTCCACGATCTGAGCATGCTCTTGTGTCATGTACACCACCTTCTTGCCCTTTGCGTACTCGTAAGCCCTTGTCCCAGAAACAAAGGCAGAGCTCTCCCCGGGGAACTTCTCCCAGATCTGCTGCGCCTCCGGAGTCGTGAGGAAAACAGCGAAGAGGTGCGCTGCATTGGGATGGTTAGCGCCTTTAAGCGCTCCGGCCAAATAGGAAGGCGAGATCACTGGCTCGACTCCCTCAGCGAAGACGACGGCCGCGCCCTTCTCGCTGCCTCTGCGGACGAAGGCATCAATGAGCGTGATGGCAACAAGGATCTCGCCGATTTGTAGCCGGGTGGTTAACGCCCCAAGCGTTCCCAGGATCGGCTCCTGCTTGGCCAGGCCTTGCACGAATTTAGTGGTTTTCTCCTCACCCCACGCAGTCGCGAGCCGGGCAAGGTGGTGGGTTGCCGTAGACATGCCCAGCTTTCCTCCCTTCCACTTGGGATCCAGAAGGTCCTCCCAGCTCTTCGGCACATCTTTGGCAGGCAACACCTTTTTGTTATAAGCAGGCAGAGCAAACTGGTTCCCAAAGGAGATCGTGCCATTGTCGTAGTGGAGCACTTCCGGATTGATCCCCAGTTTTCTGTAGTCGAGCGGCTTGTGAAGCTTCCTGAGCCACAACGTGGCATGGGCGGCGTCATGGACCACCATAAGGTCCCATTCGGGTGGTACACCAGCGGCGGCATGGCCAACGACCTTGCCCACATCTCTGGTGAAGGATTCTCCAGGGTTATAATTCAGTCTAATGTTGAGATTGTACTTTTTGTTGAACGCCTCAGCCAGCGCCTGAGCTCCCGGGGGGGTCAAATTGGACGGCGCGTACCAGTCGAGAGTCCCCTCTTTCTTCGCCGCTGCCACGAGTTCGTCTATAGCGGCGGCCGACACCATCTGGCTCCATGGCGTCAGGACAAGCAGCGCTAAGATACTGGCCGTGAGGAATCGCCACCGTTTCACAGCTCACCTCCTGTCAAGTTCAACGGCCCTTGCCTCGGAATTTCTTTCCACGGCTCTAAACCAAGGCGCATTCAGCAATTCCCATGCCACTGGCAGTTGATCTCATCGGTTTCCTAAGTATCGGCCACTTATAGATTTCGCATGTATCAGGACAGCGCCTCCAGTTAATAGAAGGTCAGGTTTCTCTAAAAAAAGGAAAGGTAGCCGCCGTTTTTCCAAGATATAAGAATAAGTATAGATGCATAGCGGTTCACTGGACCAGTCGCTACAAAGTACCGGGCCAGCCGCTACCACAGCTTCAGTTCCTCAGTCAAGCGGAACTCCCGCACCGAACAGGACACAGTCAAAACGACTGGGCAGTTCGACGAAGAAGCGGTCGATATCGTCGGGAACGGCCTGGCCTGTCCGCAAATACCGCTCGGCGCCAAAGTCGAAGAACTCGAACTCCAGCTTTATTTGGAAAAGGTCGTCGACGGCCCGCAGGACCTTTACGGCCTCTGGGATGACCTCGTTCGCAATACCGTCCCCAGGGATGACACCGATTCTAGCCATCGCTTACCACCTCACTGTTTATGCCGTATAACCCCGATACATTCCGGCGAGATTTCCACAGTTACTTTGCCCCCCTGCTGGAGCTTAAAGCGGGCATTGATCTCGCTCTGTACCAGAACGCTGCCCACCCGAATCTCACACAGAATCTTATTTCCGACAAAAATCACGCGCTCGACTACACCGGGAAACGTGTTCCTGTCATGCCCACTGGAATCGGTTCGGACATGAACATCTTCAGGGCGGAAGACGACAGAGACCTGCTCCCCGATGGTCAGATCCAGGCGGGGAGCGCAGATGAGTTGGCCCAGAGATGTCCGTATCGCGATACCTCCGCGCTCGTCCTTCTGTCCCTCCACCGAGCCATCAACGAAGTTTGCTTTGCCGACAAAACTGGCAACAAAAGGGTTGAGCGGATCAAGGTAAATTTCGCGCGGACTGCCTTCCTGCAAAATCTGACCGTCACGCATCACGGCAATGCGGTCTGAAAGGACAAGGGCCTCCTCCTGGTCATGAGTCACGTAGAGCGTGGAAATCTTAAGTCTGTCAATGAGCTCCCGTAACTCCAAGCGCATCTCTTCACGTAACTTTGCGTCGAGATTGCTAAGGGGTTCATCTAAGAGCAGAAGCCTCGGTTCGTAGACCAATGCCCGCGCCAGGGACACGCGTTGCTGCTGCCCCCCGCTCAGCAAAGGCGCCGGTCTACTCCCCAGTTCCGCCAGACCTATAAGTTCCAGTGCCTTTCTCACCCTCTCTTTGACTTGCGACCTTGGTACCCGGAATCCGCCATGTACCAGCGGGAAGGCGACGTTTTCGAAGACCGTCATGTGAGGCCAGATGGCGTAAGACTGGAATACCATACCGACGCCGCGCTTGTACGCCGGAACTGCCACCCCCTGACTACCCGAAAAAACCAGCCGTTCCCCGATGTGTATTTCCCCACTGTCCGGAGCTTCCAACCCCGCCACGCACCGCAGCGTAGTCGTCTTCCCGCAGCCAGACGGGCCAAGCAAGGTCAAGAAGGCGCCTTCGGGGATTTCAAAACTGACTCCCCGGACTGCCGCCACCGTTCCGTCCGACATGAGAAAGGATTTTGTTAAATTTTCTACGCGCAGCACGCCTCTTACTATTCTCCCGTCTTGAAAATTCGCTCTATCTCCTTCTCCCACTGATCGGCCTGCTTGGACAGAACGAATTCCATGCGTCCCGCATAGTCCCACGTGGCTACGGGAATTCCCTGCCTCTTATCTTGCACCGCAATGCTGTTCTCATAATTCCCTGGATAATGAAGATTCCCGGCGCCAGCCTCCTCCAGGTGAAGTTTGGACCCCTCCGGGCTGGCAAGATACAGGGCGACCAGTCTCGCGGCGTTGGGATGCTGGGCCCCTGTTCGAACCGCTACGACGTAATCCGCTATGTCGGAAAGTTCCAGGCTCTGCCACTCCGCCGGCATGCCCTTCATCTTCGCTTCTTGGAAGTACTGACTGCCTGAGTGGGCCAGCCAGATTTCCTCGAGGAGATAACGTTTTTGCTGATCCTCGTAGCTCCCCTGTATGGGCCTGTTCTTCGCGATCGCTCGAAGTTCGGCGAAGGTCTTCTCCTTGCCCTGGATGAAGGCAACCTCGGCCCAAACCCTGGGGTAATTGTGGACCCCTATTTTCCCCTTCCACCTGGGATCGGCGAGTTCCGCCAGGGTCTTGGGGGCTCTGTCGGAGGGAATTCTCTTGGGATTGTACATCAAGCCTCTATGCGCCGTGTAGCTGATGAGGCCATAGCCATAGTATCGGGTTCCGGGCTTTCCGAGGATAATTTCCGGTGGGGTCGCTTTGTCGAGTAGAGCTTGCCAGTCGACCTTTTCGTAAATACCGGCCTCGATGCCCCGCACGATATTGGGAACACTCAAAGACATGAGGTCATAGGTAGGACGAGCCCCGAGTTTGTGTTCCATGAGCGCCTTTGACAAATCGACCGCCATCCGCACGGTGGGGGCGAATTGAATATCCAGGTCTACCCCGTATTTTTTATTGATCTCCCGGCTCAGGCGCTTCATGGATTTTACCGTATGACTGCTGGGCGAGATCTGCAGATTGACTGTGCCCTCCTTCTTCGCGCCTTCGACAACCCGAGATAGGGCGTCTCCGTCAGCGGCCTTAACCTGCGTGGCGCAGGTCAAAAAGAAAATGCCCGCTCCTAAGAGCAGAGCCGTCACGCCATATTTCTTTGATTCCATTTTCCCCTCCTTATGATAAAATCAATCAACGTGTCCCCATTCGGCCGATGAAAATGCTGGGAAAGAGCCGCAACGCTATACTGATGACAACCCCCATAGAAATTGTCATGATCACTCCGAGGGCCGCCGCGGTGATCGAATCGCCGCTCAGCCACCGGCTCCATATCGTGGTCGCTAAAATGATGTTTTTGGGGGTCTGAAGAAACAACGCCATCGTGACCTCGCGATAGGAGAGAAGCGTCACCCAGATCGTAGTAAAGAACAAAGTTGGAATCAGCAGGGGGACAAGGACCTTTCTCAGCGCCACGACTCGGGAGCCCCCGCATACTTGCACGGCCTCCTCCAGATCTCGATGAATTTGAACTAGAGATGCATTGATGGATCTGGTACCGAAGGCGGTATAGGCCATGGTGTGGGCGAGGATGATAGAGGCAAGGCTGCCGTAGAAAGGTATTCTGCGGACTAGCAACAGCCCTACGAAGGTGACAGCGAACGCAAAGGCTACCGTCGGCACCGCGTGGGGCAACATGGAAATCGTATCGATCGCGTACCTTCCGGGCAAATCGCTTCGGACAACGATCCAGGAGATGGCCAGGCTTATCAACATGACGGCTATGCCCACGGAGGCGACGAGTTCGAGGGTATTTACAAAAACTCCTCCTTCGGATATCAGAACGGCCGCGGAACGGTAACCATCTGCGGTTACGGTTGCCAGGGCCGCTCTGGTGGGTAGGCGGAGGCGGGGTATGAGAGAACTCCACGCCACCGCCAAAAAGGGCAAAAAAATATCCAACAGGAAATACACCCCGATAAAGCCCGCTCCCGCCCACTTCCACCGCCCGAGGTCTATGAGCTTTTGCTTATAACCTTTTCCGGTGACGGTGGCGTAACGGTAGCCGGACTGAAGCATGCTTTGATAAACCTTCAAAGCGATCAGCGTCGGTATCAGAAGGATCACGCCGTAGACTCCTGCGATTCCGTACTGGGGAAGCCCTATGTCTCTGCTGAAGGAGTAAAACATGAGGGTACTGAAGACATGGATGTTATGAGCCCCTCCCAGCAGGGCTGCCACCTCGTACATGGAGACTGCCGTCATGAAATTGTAGATGATCGCGGAAACTATGGCGGGCTTCACCAGAGGGAAAGTGACGAAGCGAAGGCTTCGGAGCCTTGTGGCACCAACCACCTCGGCACACTCCTCAAAAGACGGGTCAACCGCCAGGAGCGGTCCGGATATCATGAAAAACATCGTCGGGGTCAGGATCAAGCCCTGAAGGAAGCCCATGGAGAACACGTTATAGATGCTCAAAGGTCCCGTCTCGACCGGGATGAAAGTTCTGAGCAACTGATTGACGAGGCCGATTTCAGGGCTCGCCAACATGATCCAGCCCATGACCTTGAGAAACCCCGGCAAGAGGATGTGAAGGAACATCAGGGTAAGGAAGAAATTCTTAAACGGGGTATTGGTGCGGTGAATCAACCAGGCCATCGGAACCGCGAAGAAAAGGTTGACCAGCACCGTCCACACGCCAAGTGAGAGCGTGTTGAGCCCCGCCCCCCAGGTGATCGGGTCGAAAAGAACCTCGGCGTAGTTGACCAGGGAAAAGTGGGCATCCACCCCGGGCAGACCCTTCAAAAAGGTCGCCCAGATGACCACAGCAATCAGGCCACATATCAGGACAGAGACCGATATGCCTATCGCAAAAAGCACCATTTCAGGTCTTAGGAGGCGAGGGAAAAAGGATTTTAGCCTGGTTCGAATTCGCACTGCGGGCCCTCTGCTATGGCGTTTGCGGGTTTATCGATTCACGTGCTTCCTCCCAAGACAGGCGTCGGGCAGACAAGAGTGGCGGGAAAAGATAAAGAAAATCTGCTTTACCTGGAGAGCCTTCCCTCTTTGATCCGGGATTCCAGCACCTGGCCGATCTTGATCCGGGAGATCTGTTGCGTGTCCTCCAAATGCTGGAGGACCATGGCATCCCGAACGTATTTCTGAACCGGCATTTCTCGCATCACTCCACTACCTCCAAAAACCTCCATAGCAGTCAGAGAGATTTTCAGGGCGGCTTCCGTGCAAAAGCTCTTGGTCGCCATCACCAGGGCAGGGTCATCCTGCCCGTGATCAGCGGCCCAGGCCATGCGCCAGAGGAGGGTTCTGCCAGCCTGCAGGATTTGATACATCTCGGCGAGCATCATGGCCACGGCTTGATGCTGGATGATCGGTCTGCCCCCCTGGATTCTCTCATTGGCGTACTTTATAGCCGCGTCAAGCGCGGCGCGACTGAGACCCATAGCTTGGGCACACAGTTCCACCCTGCCGGCAGGCCCTTCGGGGCCAGCCGGTCCTTCCTTTCCTCCCAACAAGTTTTCGACCGGCACTTTCGCATTGTCGAAGTCGAGTTCTCCCTGAACATCGAAGCGGTAGCCTACTTTGTCCTGGATGGAGGCTATCCTGAAACCCGGCGTGCCTGCAGGGACGAGGAAAGCGCTGCAGCCCCTGGACGGAGGCAGAGTCTTATCCGTGCGAGCTGTCACCGTCACCAACTTGGCCACGGGAGCCATGGAGATGAAATGCTTCCGACCGTTGAGCACGTAATAGTTTCCCTCGCGCTTGGCTGAGAGCATGATTCCGGCTTCGGGGACATCGTAAGGAAGATGGGTATCTGAGCCCGCATTCGGCTCGGTTCGCGCACCTGAAAGTAGGTATGTGTCATCGTCTCGGAAGGCGGAGAGGAACCGGTCCTTTTGCTCCTTGGTTCCTTGGTGTGCGATTCGGTGCGCGCCTCTCCAGGATTGAGTTATAATTTTGGAGCAGGAGATGTCACAGTAGGCCAGCTCGTCGATCAGCACGACCCAGGTGCGAAAGTCGAAGCCTGGCCCTCCATACTCTTTCGGTAAGGCTACGGTGCGCAGCCCCAGCTTCGACGCTTTCTTGAGCATGTCCCATGGAAAGTCCTGCAAGAGGTTCTCCGACCGATCCAGCTTCTCAGCGATGGGCCGGATCTCCCTCTCGGCAAAATCCCTGGCCATCTTCTGCAAGGCTTTCTGCTCATCGGTCAAATCGAAATCAATCATGTCTGCCTCCGCTTTCTTTGGAACAGATCCTGCTTCCCGGTCAATTACCGAATCCAAGGATTCTACCGTACTCTCTCGCGAGCCTGTCCACCACCGTAGCTTGATCCTGCGTCATGTACAGGACTTTCCTTCCTTTGAAAAAGTTATAGGCGGAGGTCCCGGGAACGAAGGCGGATCCCTGACCGGTGTACTTTTCCCAGATGACTTGGGCCTCGGGGGTCATAAGGAAGGCTGCGAAAAGATACCCAGCATTCGGATGGCGCGCGCCTTTGAGCAGGCCGACCTGTAAGGCAGGCGAAATGACGGGCTCGATGTCTTTGGCGAACTCCAGAGGAGCGCCGGCCTTTTTCGCCCTGTTGATAAAGCCATCATGGAGGGTGACAGCAATAAGGATTTCACCCAGCTGGAGTCGACTGGTAAGCGTGCCAAGCGGCCCGAGCATCGGCTGCTGCATGGCCAGGGCTTTTACAAACTCAAGTGTTTTCTTCTCACCCCACGCGCCAGTAGCCAGCCGAGCCAAGTGGTGAGTCGAGTCAGGCACACCTAGCTTTCCCCCTTTCCACTTCGGGTCGAGAAGGTCCTCCCATCTTTTGAGCACGTCCGCAGGCGGCAATACCTTTGTGTTGTACGCCGGGAGAACGATCTGGCTGGCTATGGTGATCGTTCCTTTATCGTAATCTATCGCCCTGGAGTCAACTCCCAGACTGGCGTAGTCGAAGGTCTGATGGAGCTTCTTGAGCCATAACGTGGCGTGGTGTGCGTCGGTGACCACCGCCAGATCCCATTCCGGCGGGACACCTGAGGCTGCCTGCCCCACGATCTTGCTCACGTCTCTGGCCATCTGTCCGGCAGGGAAGAAATTCACCTTTGTGGTGAGGCCATATTTTTTGTTGAAAACCTCGGCGAGCTCTTGGGCGCCTTTCGGCCCAAGCGTTGACGGGGCATAAAACTCGATCACCCCTTCGCTTTTGGCTGCTTCAACCAGTCGCTCGACAGCGGCGGCCGAAACCTGCGTGGCGGTGAAGCCCAATAGAGACAGCGAAACGAACAGGCCGGCCAGTGAGGCCGTTATCTTTTGCATCCTTTCCTCCGATACGATGTAGGCGTAAGCCTCGATTCCCTGTGACGCGTGGCAAAGGTGCAGGTCCGTATTGTGACCACGGCAAGGTAGGGGACGTATGAGCAATTGGTGTGCCAGTACGCGACCATCCTTCGGGAGTGCGTGGTACCTGGGCTTGCATCCCAACTCGAAAGTATCCCTACGAAAGGACAGCGATCCCGTTATGCGGAAGTGTGCGAAAGAGGGAGGCTGCGTTCCTGAAAATAAGAAAGTTGAGGCTGTTTTTTCTCATTTTTGCACCTTGACTTTCCTAATTCATCTACGGACCTACATTTGCCCTCTATGATATCCTGGTATAGAAATTGCTGACCCGCCTTACGAACCTTACGTGAGCTTAACGTCCTTGCGAAGTTATATCAGTCCTCCAGGTTAGGGCTCCGCCGGGGCGATTGCTCGACAGAAAAAAATCCTAACGGGAACAAAGCACGTGGCCTATCGCGATCTACGCGACTATCTTGAGGCATTGGAGAAACGGGGAAAACTTCACCGCGTCACAGCGGAGGTAGACAAAGACTGGGAGATTGCTGCGGTGTGCCGGCGCGTCTTCCAGAAAATTATTCCGGAACGCCGCCCCGTGCTCCTATTCGAAAGAGTCAAAGGATTCCGTATCCCGGTATTGGTCGGATCCTTAGGAGCTTCGTCGGAAGTCTATGCCGTCGCGCTACAGGATCGAGTCGAGAACATCCACGAGCGCTGGGAGCAGGCCCAAACGTGTCCGATCAAGCCCACACGGGTACCGACTGGTCCCTGCAAAGAGAATGTTTTGCGCGGCAATGACGCAGATCTCTCTCGTTTACCTGTCCCCATCTGGACGGTTGGGGAGGATCCTGGGCCCTACATCACCGCTCCGTGCGTTGTCTCCCGCGATCCCGAGACCCAAGCCTACAACGTAGGAACCTACCGGCTGCAGGTCAAAGGTCCCAGGAAGTTGGGAATCCAGGCCCACGAGGGGCAGCATATTTCCCACCATCGCCGCAAATACGAGGGCAGCGGCCGGAGCACACCCGTGGCCGTCGTGTTGGGTCCTGATCCTACCATTGAAATGGCCTCGGTTACCAAGTTTAGTCTCGACACGGAGGAATACGACATCGCCGGCGGATTGCGCGGCGAGCCCGTACCTCTCGTGCCCTGCGAAACAGTCCCAATTGAAGTGCCCGCGACGGCTGAAATCGTAATCGAGGGAGAGATCCCGCCTGGCTACCGGGAGCTCGAAGGACCTTTCGGAGAATATACGGGTTATATGGGCGCCTCAGGAAATATGCCTGTGATCGAGGTGACCTGTATTACGCATCGGGATGATCCTATCTACCGCGCTTTTTTCAGCCAGATGCCGCCCAGCGAGAGCAGTTGCATCAAGCAGACGGGCCGTGAGCAATCGCTCCTGAAACACCTCAAAGTTGATCTTCGGCTTCCCGTGCTGGATTTACACCTTCCCGAAAGTGCCGGCGTAGCCGGTATTATGTTGATCTCCATAAAAAAGGGCGACCCATCGGACGTCAAACGGGTCGTCTCCGGAGCCATGCGCTACGCCGAGGGCTTCGGCAAGTTCATCGTCGTGTTCGACGAAGATATTGAAATTCGGGACCACTTCCAAGTAGATTGGGCCATGAGTTTCCATGTTCAGCCGGCAAAAGACATCGAGATTATTCCGGAGGTCCAAGCGGTGGCTTTAGATCCATCGCAGGCGCCCGCAGACGTGCCTCAAGAACACCCCTCAAGGAGGATCAGCTCTAAGGTCATTATCGACGCCACTCGCAAGCACACCTTCCCGGCCCTCTCTCTGCCTCCTAAAGAGCACCTTCGGCGCGTGGATGCCGAGTGGGCAAAGTACGGGTTGGAGTGAGAGTGACCGAAAATGGCTGTTTGCCGAGTCAATCCTCTGACCTTGTCTACCGTCTGGCATGCGTTGCAAAGCATCTGCCGCGAGATGCGCCACGTGGTGGATCGCACCTCGCAAAATTATCTGATCGCTCAGCTCCACGACGTTTCTGTGGGAATCTGGGATGCGCGGGCGCGAACGGTGGCTATTCCTATCGGCCTTTCGGTCCAGTACCTCGGCGGGAAACTCTCGGTCGAGTACGTCCTCAACAAGTTCAAAGGGAATTTGAATCCGGGGGACATGATTCTGGTCAATGACCCCTACAAAGGCTACTGCTGCCATCTTCCCGACTGGGGGTTTTACCGCCCCATATTTTACCGGGGCGAACTTTTGTTCTTTACCATGGTTCGGGCCCATCAGATGGACACCGGCGGGGCTTATCCTGGGGGATATTTTCCCAATGCCTATGACATTCACGCCGAGGGGCTTTGCATTCCTGGGATCAAGGTGATGGAGGGGGACAGGGAGCGGGAAGACGTGATGGAGTTGATTTTGAACAATGTGCGCTGGCCGCAGGGGGTGCGGATTGACAACTATGCGCAGATAGCTGCCACCCGGGTATGCGAGCAGCGGGTTACGGCGTTGTTGGACAAGTACGGGAAGGAGACCGTTCTGGCCTGCCTGGAGGAGATGATGGATCGCACGGAGAGGGCGGTGCGGGCCACTATAGAGAAGATACCTGATGGGACGTACTACGGGGAGGCGGCCACGGACGATGATGGCACGGAGCTGGATGTCCCGGTCTGGGTGCGGTGCGAAATTGCCGTTAAGGGAGACACGCTCACAGTGGATTTCTCCAAGAGCGACAAGCAACGCAAGGGGTTTGTGAATTGCGTGTTCAATACCACATTTAGCAATGCGCTCTCCGCCCTGTTCATGTTCATGGATCCGGGCTTAGGGGAGTATCACAACGAGGGGAGTTTGCGGCCCATCACGGTCTCTGCTCCTCCAGGGAGTGTGGTGAATGCCCAGTATCCCGCCACCGTGGGAGCTTCTCCCGTGAGCATGGGGCACCAGATCATTGAGTCGGTGGTCATGGCTATGTCTCAGGCCATGCCCGAAAGGGCCGTCGCCTGCTGGGGAAAACGCTACGAGCATTACTTTTTCGGTCTCGATCCGCGCACCAACGAAAAATACGTCGTCACGACTTTTGACATCGCCGGTGGGGCCGGCGCGGTCAGGGGATTCGACGGCTACGAAGGGGCCATTTCTATCGGAGCCCTGGGCGAGGTCAATCGGGGAAATGTAGAGGAAGTGGAGGCGAGGTTTCCTTGGAGGAGCCTGCGCTGGGAGTTCGCAACGGACACGTGCGGGGCGGGGGTGTGGCGCGGCGCCTCAGGTTTTCACTGGGAAGTCGAGAATGTGGGCGGGGACGCCGGGATGGCGACTGGAAGTTCCGATGGGGAGCTGGTCAGGGCCCCTGGGGCGCTCGGTGGAGAACCCACCCCCAACTCTAAGGCTTTTTTAATCCGAGGTAGTGATACCAGCCAGATTCGAGCCCACCGCCTTTATGAAGTCAAGTCTGGAGACGTCATCCGCAAGATCAGCGGTGGTGGAGCAGGCGTGGGCAATCCCGCCGAGCGCGATCCCGAGAAAGTCCGCTGGGACGTGATCAATGAATTCATCGGCATCGACAAAGCGCGCGACACCTATCACGTCGTCATCGATCCCGCCTCTCTAGACGTGGATATAGAAAAGACGTCTGTGCTCAGGTCGAGCCAAGGGAAAGCGTAGTGGCTGCAACGGAGATTTTCGGCAGACCAATGCTCGTTTTGCGCCTTGATCAGCAAACCTACAGGAGGCATGATGTATAGGGCATGTATCGACATTGGCGGGACATTTACAGACTGCTTGATTTTAGACACGCAGGGAAGCCTGCGGGCATTTAAGGTCCCGTCGACCCCCCGGGATCCCGCCGCGGGCATGCTGAATGGTTTGGCGGTTGCTGCCAGGGGGTACAACAAGAAACCCGACGATTTCCTTCGACAGATCGATCTTATCGTCCACGGGAGCACGTTGGCCACCAATGCATTGCTTACCGGGAGAGGGGCCAAGGTCGCCATGCTGACGACGAAAGGCTTCCGCGACGTGACCGAAATCCGCCGCGGCTACCGCAACGTTCGTACTTCTATGTTCAACCTGTTCATCCCTCCGTATAAGCCACTGGTTCCCCGGCGTCTGCGCTTCCCCATCGAGGAAAGGACGCTCTACACCGGCGAGATTGTCACGCCCCTGAACGACGGAGAGGTCCGTCAGGCAATTGGAAAAATCAAAGAAGCGGGAGTTGAAGCCATCGCCATCTGTTTTCTCCACTCCTATGCGAACAAGGCCAATGAGGATAGGGCCGCCGCCATCTGCCGTGAGATGGCCGACGGTCTCTACGTTACGAGTTCTTACCAGGTGCTGCCGATATGGCGGGAGTATGAGCGCTTTAGCACCACGGTCGTGAGCGCAACCATCGGTCCGATTGCCTCCCGATATCTGAATCGACTCGGGGATTCTCTCAAACAGCAGGGATTTAAGGGCTCGCTCCTGATGGTGCAAGCCAACGGCTTGGTCGAGACCCCCCAAGAATCGATCCGGCGGGCGGTCTATCTCCTGGGATCGGGCCCGTCGGCAGCCCCCTCCGCCGCTGCCTACTGTGGGCGAATCACGGGGAAGGACCATTTGATCTCCATTGATATGGGGGGAACGAGCCTAGATGTAAGTCTCATCCGCAAGGGAGAAATCCCCATGACCACGGAGTGTTGGGTCGGAGACGAGCGGGTCGCCATAAAAATGGTGGACGTGCACAGCGCCGGCGCGGGCGGTGGCAGTATTGCCTGGGTAGACTCCCTGGGCCTGCTGCGAGTCGGTCCTCAGAGTGCCGGAGCCGAGCCAGGGCCCGCCTGCTACGGAAAGGGAGGAGAAGATCCGACCGTAACCGATGCGGATCTCCTGCTGGGTTACATCCCGGCGGACTACTTTTTGGGCGGCGAGATTTCCCTCGACGTGGACCTTGCCCGTAAGGCCGTACAAAAAGTTGCGGATCGATTGAGATTGGATCTGCTTCAAGCTGCCCAGGCTATCCACACCACGGTCAATTCTTTTATGGCGGATAGCATCACCGAGATCTCCACCAAGCGGGGGTATGATGTTCGGGATTTCGCCCTGATCGCGGGAGGGGGCGCTGGACCCATCCACGGTCCCGCCCTTGCGGAACGCTTGGGAATTTCCACGGTGATCATTCCCCGTTTCGCCGCTCTCTACAGCGCCTTCGGTATGTTCGCCATGGACATCGGCAGGGATTATGCCCGGTCTTACCACTCCCGCGTCGACAGGGTGAGCCTGGAACAGGTGAACCGGTTGTACGACGAGATGGAGCTCGAGGCGCAGGCTGCCATGAAATCATTGAAGATGCCTAAAGGTGAAGTGAACCTGGCGCGCACAGCGGAGTTGCGTTACGTCGGACAATTCCACGAAGTAGAGGTCCCCATGGCTGCGGGAAAATTGACTGAGCATCACGTAAAGGAGGCAGTGGCCAAGTTCCACAAACGCCACCAGGAGCTTTACACGTTCTCGATGAACTTCAGAGCCGTCGAGTTTCTCAATTTTCGCCTCAAGGCTACCGCCCGTAAGGCCGCCTTCCAGCTTGAGAAAATTGCCCAGGGGAAGAAGAAACCGGAAGGGTCCCTGAAGCGAAGGCGAACTTGCATTTTCAACGGAAAATCCTTTAACACGCCGGTGTACGACGGGGAGAGAATTCGGGCGGGAAACGTCATCCGGGGTCCGGCGATTATTGAGGAACAAACGACAACCGTTGTCGTCCCTCCAGCGTTCGAGTGCTCCGCCGATCGATTCAAAAGCTACATTCTGAGGAAGCGCAAGTGAGGTGGAATTTTAACAACGACTGTGCTTATCGATCTCATCATGGAGGATGATTTGTATGGGCCGCGCGAAAATTGATCCCATCACCTTATCTACGGTCTGGCACTCCCTGATTAGCGCCTGCCGGGAGATGCGATATAACATCGAGCGCACATGCCAAAGCTACCTGATCTCTCAGCTCCACGACATATCCGTTGGGATCTGGGATGCCAAAGGCGAGACGGTTGCCGTACCCATTGGCTTGCCTTCCCAATACCTGGGTGGAAAGTTCTCGGTCCAGTATATCCTGAACAAGTTCCGGAAAAACATCTATCCGGGAGACGTCTTTCTCAACAACGACCCGTACAAGGGATACTGTAATCACCTGCCCGACTGGGGATTCTTTCGCCCGATTTTCTATAAAGACCGGCTTCTCTTCGTTACGTTGGCCCGGGGGCACATGGTGGACACAGGCGGAGCCTATCCGGGCGGCTATTTCCCCAATGCCTACGACATTCATGCCGAGGGACTGTGCATCCCCCCCATTAAGGTCTTCGAGAAAGGCAAGGAGCAAAAGGAAATCTTGGAATTGATTTGGAACAACGTCCGCTGGCCCGAGGCTGTCCGCCTGGATAACTACTCGTTGATCGCTTCCACCAAAACTTGCGAGGATCGCATCCTGGGCCTGGTCAAGAAATACGGGGAGGACACCGTTCTGGCCTGCGTGAAAGAAATGAAGAATCGCATGGAGAAGGCCGTGCGGTCTGAGATCGCCAAGATTCCGGATGGCACCTATTCGGGAGAAGCGGCCACGGACGATGACGGCACTGAGCTGGACGTGCAGGTCTGGGTGCGCTGCGACATCACCGTCAAAGGGGACGAGCTGACGATCGACTACTCGCGCAGCGACGGCCAGAGGAAAGGCTTTGTCAACAATGTCTTTATGACGACGTACAGCCGGGCATGCGCCTCGCTTTTTCTGTTCATGGATACGAGCCTGGCGGAATATCACAACGAGGGAAGCATGCGCCCCGTTAAGGTCGTGATGCCCGAAGGCAGCGTGATCAACGCCAAGTATCCCGCCACCGTAGGAGCCTCTCCGGTTTGCGTCGGCGTTCAGATCATGGAGGCCACTGCCACGGCATTTTCCAAGGCCTTGCCGCACCGGGCCATAGCCGGCTGGGGACGCCATCGCGGACATTACATCTTCGGCATGGATCCACGCATCGGAGAGCGTTACGTGCAGACCACCTTTGACTCCGATGGTAGCGCCGGCGCGGTCTACGGCTACGACGGTTATCCCGGGGCGGCGACCTTCAACGCCTTGGGGAGCGTGACCCGCGGGAATGCCGAGGAAGTTGAGATCCGCTATCCCTGGCGCATCGTGAGGTACGAATTTGCCAAGGATCTTATGGGGCAGGGTAAGTGGCGAGGGGCGCCGGGGACGGAGTGGGAGATCCTCAACGAGGGAGGAGACGCCGCCATTGCTACCGGAAGCTCGGACGGCGACGTCACTCAGGCACCGGGACAATTCGGAGGCGAGCCGACTCCCGTGAGCATAGCCGACATTATTCGCGGTGAAGAAAGGACCCGGCTCAAGAGCCACCGCATGGCCCAGCTCAAGCCAGGAGACCGCATCCAGAAGCACAGCGCGGGTGGGGCTGGGGTTGGGAATCCTAAGGAGCGCGAGCCTGAAAAAGTGCTTGATGACGTGCTCGATGAATTCATTAGCGTTGATGTAGCGCGTGTTAAATACGGTGTCGCCATCAATCCTCAGACGATGGCTGTTGACTGGGAAGAGACTCGGAAACTAAGAGCTGTGAGCTGAGCCAAACGGCTTGTTGACCGCGAGGGCTCACGAACGTCACAAAGAGGAGAGGAGCCATAAACATGAAAAAGCAAGGATTTGTCGGGATCGTTCTAGCCCTGATGGTCGTGACGCTAGGAGTGGGCTTGTCGCTGTCCGCCCAGCGCAGCGTGACTCTGGCCACTCACGCAGTCGGGAGCCTGTATAACTCCTTGGGAACAGGTTTGGCGTCGGTCTTGAGCCGGCGCAGCCCTTTCCTGATTCGGGTGCAACCCTTTGCCGGGCCTCCTGCCTGGCTTCCCTCGATGGAGACGGGAGAGACCGATATGGGGCTGCTCACGAGCGCTGATGCGGTCCTCGCCTCCAAGGCGATGGTCCTTTACAAAAAGCACTACAAAAATGCCCGGATCCTCATTGTCGGGGGGGCGGTCTATTTCGGTTTTTATGTGCAAAAAGATGCGCCGATCGAGACCGTGGCAGATCTAAAGGGAAAGAGCATT
>Ga0209342_10003323_pt1 | contig 16970 bp, 12 predicted proteins | sample RifCSP16_2_FD_184023 | JGI IMG/M metagenome (GOLD analysis project Ga0209342, IMG submission 184023) | Soil microbial communities from Rifle, Colorado - Rifle CSP2_sed 16_2 (SPAdes) (version 2) | ecosystem: Environmental > Terrestrial > Deep subsurface > Rock core/Sediment | place: Rifle... | reverse complement strand
GGGCCTGAAGTACGATGCGCCAGTGTTCGTCTCCGTCGGCAAGCTCGAACCTCAGAAGAACCATCACGGGCTCCTCTTGGCCTTCGCATCGGATCGCCTGGCTCGAATCGGCGCCCACCTTCTGCTCGTGGGCGACGGGTTCCTGCGCCGGGACCTCGAAGCTCGGGCGCGCGCGCTCGCGTGCGGTGATCGCGTCCACTTCCTCGGCGTCCGTTCCGACGTCCCGCGGGTCCTGGCCGCCGCCGACGCCTTCGTCCTCGCCTCGCACTACGAGGGCAACCCCCTGTCCGTCATGGAGGCGATGGCTGCGGGGAAGGCGGTCGTGGCGACCGCAGTGGGCTGCGTTCCGGAGCTGGTCGCCGACGAGTCGGGGCAGCTCGTTCCTCCGGGAGATGTCCCGGCGCTCGAAGCTGCTCTGTTCGAGATCGCCCAGGATCTCCGCCGCGCCCAGGTGATGGGTGCCGCGGGTGGGCGCATCGCCGCCGCTCGATTCGACGACGTGCTGATGGCGCGTGCATATGAGCAGCTCTACCGGGAGCGGGCATGACCTCACCACTCGCATACAACGCGTTGCAGCAGCAGCTTCGGGCGGAGCCCCTCAGCTGGGCGGTGACCGGTGCCGCCGGGTTCATCGGTTCGCATCTCGTCGAGCACCTCCTCAGGCTCGACCAGCAGGTGGTTGGTCTTGACAACTTCGCCACTGGGTCGCGGAAAAACCTGACGGAGGTGCTGGCGCTGGTGTCGCGCACGCAGGCAGCGCGGTTCCGCCTCGTCGAGGGCGACATCCGCGACCCGGACGCGTGCCTCCTGGCGTGCAAGGGCGCGGACCTGGTGCTGCACCAGGCCGCGCTCGGCTCGGTGCCGCGCTCCATCAACGACCCACTGCACACCCATGACGTGAACCTGACCGGCTTCCTGCGCATGCTCATGGCCGCGAAGGACACCGGCGTCCGGCGCCTCGTGTACGCGAGCTCCAGCTCCGTGTACGGGGATCACCCCGCGCTGCCCAAGGAGGAGGGCAACGTGGGGCAACAGCTCTCCCCGTACGCGGTGACGAAGTACGCCAACGAGCTGTACAGCCACGCCTTCGCGCGGTGCTACGATCTGCAGCTCATGGGCCTGCGCTACTTCAACGTGTTCGGGCCTCGCCAGGATCCGAACGGGCCTTATGCTGCCGTCATCCCGCAGTGGTTCGCCGGCCTTCGCGACGGAAGCGAGGTCGCGATCAACGGTGACGGGGAGACGAGCCGTGACTTCTGCTTCGTAGACAACGTCGTGCAGGCGAACCTGCTCGCCGCCACGACCACCCATCCCGACGCCGTCGGCCAGGTCTTCAACGTGGCGTTCGGTGAGCGCACCACGCTCAACGAGTTGTTCACGCTCATCCGCGAGCGTGTTGCTGCCCGGCATGCCGGCGTCGCCTCGAGTACGCCTCGTTACCGTGACTTCCGCCCTGGCGACGTCCGCCACTCGCTGGCCAACATCGACAAGGCTCGCCGGCTGCTCGGTTACGTGCCCGCCCACTCGATTCACGACGGCCTCGATCGCGCCGCGCAGTGGTATCTGTCGCAGCCGCCCCAGGCGCAAACCTGACCTGGCAGAGACACTCCACCGGAGCTGGTCATGCGTGTGTTGCACGTCATCACCGGGCTGAATCTTGGCGGCGCGGAAGTGATGCTGCACCGGTTGCTCCAGGCATCCGACCGCAGGTCGTCATCACATGACGTCGTGTCGCTGATGGATCTCGGCATCGTCTCAGAGCGAATCCGACAGCTGGGAATCGATCCGCGCGCGCTGCAAATGGGGCGCGTGCCGAATCCACGCAAGCTGCTGCGCCTGGCGAACATAGTTCGCGAGAGCAATCCGGATGTCGTGCAGACCTGGATGTACCATGCCGACGTGATCGGCGGGCTCGCAGCAAAGCTGGCGCGCCGGCCCAGGATCGTGTGGGGCATTCACAACAGCACGCTCGATCCGGAGAGAACCCGGCGTACCACACGCTGGACGGTCGCGCTCAGCGCCAGACTCTCCCGCTGGGTGCCCGACTGCATCGTCTCCGTGTCGCAGGTGTCGCGCGACATCCACGTCGACGCCGGTTACGACCGGTCGAAGTTCGTGGTGATCCCGAACGGATTCGACGTCGGCGAGTACCGGCCGGACGCGGGGTACCGCCGCGAGGTCCGCGCGGAGCTCGGGATAGACGACGGCACGGTCGTGGTGGGACTGATCGCGCGCGTCGATCCGCAGAAGGATCACGGGAACTTCATCGCCGCGGCTGCCAGGATCGCGTTGCGCAGGCCCGAGGTCCGCTTCCTGCTGTGCGGGCAAGGAACGGGCCGCGGTGATCCGATCGCCGCCCAGGTCACGGAACGAGGACTGCTCGATCGCTTCGTCTTCCTCGGGCGCAGGGATGACGTACACCGCGTGATGAACGCGATCGACATCGTCACGCTCAGCTCCGCCTACGGCGAGGCTTTCCCGCTCGTGGTGGGCGAGGCGATGGCCTCCGGGGTGCCGTGCGTCGTCACTGACGTCGGCGACTCCGCCTACTTGGTCTGGGACACCGGCCGCGTAGTCGCGCCGCGGGATCCCGGCGCCCTGGCGTCCGCGTGGGAAAGCCTCATCGCCGCGGGGCCCGAGCGACGGAGGGCGCTGGGCGCTGCGGCGCGGGCGCGCATCGAGGCGAACTTCGCGCTGCCCGGGATCGCGGCCCGCTACACCGAGATCTACCGCCGCCTGATGGCTGGCGAACGGGCCTGCGACGTGGCAGGCGCGATCGCAGGTGGCAGCGGCGCGTTGGCACGGAGCTCGACATGTGTGGAATCGCAGGATCGCTGAACTTACCATCGCAATTCCCCACGGAAGGTCCGGGCGCCGCCTTCCGCGAGGTGATGGCGCACCGGGGGCCCGACGATTTCGGCTTCTGGCAGGGGGACGGCGTCGCGCTCTTGCACTGGCGCCTGTCGGTGATCGACCTCAGCCCGGCTGGCCACCAGCCCATGGTTTCGCTCGATGGCCGTTTCGTCATCTGCTACAATGGCGAGGTCTACAATTACCAGCAGCTACGGCGCGACGTCGAGGACGCGTGGAACGCGCGCGCTTCGGGCCAGGGCAACTCGTCCGATCGAGGCACGGCGCCCTGGCGCGGACGATCCGACACCGAGGTCATCCTGGAGGGCTTCGCGCTGTGGGGGATCGAGCTCCTGCGGCGCCTCAACGGGATCTTCGCGATCGCGATCTATGACCGGCAGCTTCGCCGCCTTTACCTGGCTCGGGACCGCGCGGGAGTGAAGCCGCTCTACTTCTACGAGCGCGCCGACGCGATCCTGTTTGCGTCGGAGGCGAAGTACTTCTTCCTCGATTCCTCCTTCGCGCCAGCGGTCGACAGAGAAGGGTTGGGCGCGTTTTTCACCTACGGCACCTGCTATGGGGCGCACCACGTCCTCGCCGGCGTGCGTCAGGTCGATCCAGGCGAGGTGCTGATCTGTCAAGCCACGCCAGCATCACCCGGAGCGTCCTCGGTCACAGCCCGCGAGCGGCTCTGCCCGCCGCCTGCCTGGTCCCCGGTTCGCCGGTCCGACGCGGATGCTACGAGGCAGCTGCGGCAGCTCTTGACCGAGGTCGTCGCGCGACAGCTCGTTGCCGACGTTCCGGTCGGCGTTCTCCTGAGTGGAGGCGTCGACTCCTCGATCCTGACCGCGCTCACGGCGCAACTGATGGGGCCGTCGCAGACCGAGGCATTCACGCTTGGATACGCCGGGATGGGTTCGGACTACGACGAGATCGAGCACGCGCGACGCGTCGCCAGACATCTCGGGGTACGGCATCATGTCTACGAAGCGGCACAGGACGACCTCGTTCAGGTTCTCGAGCAGCTGGTCTGGCACTACGACGAGCCGTTCGCGGACGCGGCAGCGCTCAACATGTACGTGCTGAGCCGCTTCATCCGTTCGCGGGTCACGGTGGCGTTGGCCGGGGAGGGATCCGACGAGCTCTTCGGGGGCTACCGGCGTTACCACATGGAGAAGGTGATCCGCTCATTCGGGCCCCTCGTTGGGGCCTTCTCCGCCCTGGTCCGCGCTACCCACGCCCATAAGCTGCCGGGCGTGCCCCGCCGTCTACAGGTCGCCTTGCGCGCCATTGCGCGACCTGGTGCTCCGAGCAGGTACTCGTCGTATCTCGAGAGCGAGATCCCGATCACGGCCCTCTTGCGGCCAGAGTGGCAGGTGCCGGTCGCGGTGAACTCCGCGATCCGCGACGGCTATCCGGACCGGATCGAGGGCGGCACGGTCGGCCACCTGTGCGCCGTCGATCAAGCGTTCTGGCTGCCCAGCACGTATCTGGAGAAGTCGGACAAGGGGGGGATGGCGCACAGCCTGGAAGTCCGCGTGCCGTTTCTCGACAACGCGCTGGTCGCATTCGCGAACACGCTCTCGGACGACCAGCGCATCCGCGGGCTACGGCGGAAGTGGCTTCTACGCGAAGCCTTCGGTGGGATGTTGCCCTCGGAGGTGTTCACGCGGTTCAAGCGCGGCTTCGGGGTGCCGGTGAGCCGCTGGTTCCGGCGGGAGCTGCGCACGTATTACGGAGATCAGGTGCTCGCTCCCGACGCGCGCATCCACCGCTACGTCCAGACCAGCGTCCTCGAGGACGCATTTCGCGAGCACGTTCGGGGTTCACGAGACTACTCGGGGCTACTCTGGAAGAGCCTCGTCTTCGAGATCTGGTTGCGCCACCTCGAGCGAGGATTCAAGAGGGAGCTCTGCGGCCATCGTGTCGCCCGGACGGAGGCAGCCGCGCTGGGCCCGCAAGGGGCGGGCGGAGGTGGGGCAGGGATCACAGAATGGCACGCGTGAATCGGCTAGGGCGTCGCGACTTCCTGAAGCTCATCGCAGGCGCCGGCCTAGCGTCGGTGAGCTGTCGCGCGTCGCTCCCGGGGGGCGGCCTCACGGCGGAGCACGTCGAACTGATGCTGCCCGACCTCTGCGCCGCCCAAGACGGGCTGCGAGTCGTCCAGATCTCCGATCTGCACGTCGGGCGGCTCACCCCGCACCACCTCGTCCGGGGCGCGATCGATGCCGCGAACCGCTTCCGGCCGGACCTGATCGTGCTCACCGGCGACTATCTCACTCACTACTATGGGGTCGGGAAGAACACCCACCCATCACTCATCTCCGAGCAGTTGGGCGGCCTCCAGGCCCCGACGATCGCGATCCTGGGCAACCACGACTGGTACGTCGACGCGGGAGGCGCGGTGAAGGCGCTGGAGAGTCTCGGCTACGGCACACTGCGAAACCAGAATACGACGTTGCTGCTGCGCGGCGAGCCGTTCACGATCGTCGGCATCGACGACCTCTCGACGCACCACACCGACGTGCCGCTCGCCATGAAGGGGGCACGACCGGGTTCACGACTGTACCTCTCCCACGTGCCGGATGTCGCCGAGCGGCTCTGCTACCTGGAGCAGCCGGCGTTGGTCCTCTCGGGACACACCCACGGCGGCCAGCTGAACGTCCCGCCCCTCGCGGGGATACGGTTCCGGTACCTCGCCGGCCTGTACCGCCTGGGCCACGTCCAGCTGTACGTCAATCGCGGGCTTGGCAACAGCTGGATGCCAGTGCGGCTGAACGCGCCGCCCGAAGTGACGCTCTTCACGCTGCGGTCCGGCATGGTGCGGTCGTCTCCGCCGCGCGCGGCGACGCCAACCGCCACATGAGGTCCGGCCCACCCCTCGCTCCTCGCCGGCGGTCAGCCTCGGCGCTGGTCTTGCTCGCCATTCCGGCCCTCGCCGGGTCTCAGGGACACGGCACCGGCTCAGCGCGTGCTGCGGCGCAAACACCCGCCTTCCCCGGAGCGGAGGGCGGGGGTGCGCTGGCGCGAGGCGGCCGGGGAGGTCGTGTGTACCTCGTCACGACCCTGGCGGACTCCGGGCCGGGCTCGCTGCGCGCCTGCGCGGAGGCGGCCGGCCCGCGGACGTGCGTCTTCACGACCAGCGGAGTGATCGCGCTCCGCAGCACGTTGGAGATCAAGAGCTCGTATCTGACCATCGCCGGCCAGACGGCACCTGGCGGAGGCATCGCCATCCGGGTAGCGAACCTCACGAACGACATGCGGGTCTTCTCGATCGAGGGCCGTGCGCACGACGTCGTGATCCGGTACCTGCGGGTCTGGGGCGACGCTGTTCCGTCCGTCGCGAGGGGGCGCGGCACGTCGGGCGTCAGGGTCTGGGGCGGCAGCTACGACGTGATCGTGGACCACTGCACCCTGCTCTGGCACAGCTGCGCTGCTTTCGGGGTGTGGGCCGACGGAGGCTCGCGGGCCGAGAACGGCCGATGCACGCTGAGCTGGAGCCTCCTTGGCGAGAACACGCAGGGGACCACCGGCACCCCGCAGTCGACGCCCATCCTCACCGCCGCCGCCAGCTACGATCCCACGCTTCTGTTCGACGTCGACTTCCACCACAACGTCATTGCGAGCGGCGACCACCGTAACCCATCCGTCAACGGCCGCGGCCGCATCGTGAACAACGTCGTCTACAACTTCGCTCGCGCTGTGAGCGTCGAGAGCGGCGGAGCCGATCCTGGATCGCACTACGATATCATCGGCAATCATTTCCGGCCCGGCCCGATGACCCCCCGCCGGAGCCCACACCGCGAGATCATGAGCAACTGGGGCGTGGCCAGCCTGTTCCTCGCCAACAATCGCAGCGACTGGCGGAACGGCTGGCGCGGGACGACGGACGGGACGGAGCGCGACGGTGGGTGGGCGAGGTTGACGGGCGGCAGCAGGGCGTACCAGGGGACGCCGGACGTGGGCACACCGCTCCCGCAGCAGTACAAGCGCGATCCCTGGACGCGCCTCGCGCCGCCTTCATCGGGCCTGGACATCACGGCGGAGCCCGTCGCCGGCCTGATGCGACGACTGGTTGCTCCCGGCGCTGCCGGGGCTTCACGGCGACTGAGGTGCGACGGCACCTGGGTCAACGTGTCCGACTCCGCGCGCGACCGCATCCTCGCCTACGTCCAAGACGGCACCGGGCCGAGAGCGCCTCCGACCGATGCCGCGCGAGCCAATGGCGGTGCGCTCCCTGCCATCGCGGTCGAGTCGGGCTGCGCCGACACCGATCGTGATGGCATGCCCGACACGTTCGAGGTCGCCAACGCGCTCGACAAGGACGACCCGACCGATGGCGCGATCGTCCGCGCCGACGGCTACACCAATCTGGAGCATTTCCTGAACGGACGCTGATCCCGCAGCCACCTATCTCCTAGCGGATCATGTCACTGAGCGCATACTATGCTTCCGCAAGGCCTGCGAGCCACGCCTGAAACATCAGCACGTTCCACAGCTGCGCCGATCGCGAGATCCGGCCCGACAGGTGCTCGTGCAGCATGCGCTGCACGAGCGCCGGCTCGAGATACCCTTGACGCCGTAGCCGCTCCTCCGAGACGAGATCGCAGGCCCATTCCCGGAGCGGGCCTGCCAGCCAAGCGTCGATCGGAACGGCGAACCCCATCTTCTGCCTCTCGACGAGATCCTTGGGCACGTATCGATAGAGAACCTGGCGAAGGATCCACTTCCCGACACCGTTCCGCAGCTTCACGTCCTCGGGCAGCCGCCACGCCATCTCGACCACACGGTGATCCAGCAGCGGCACCCTGCTCTCGAGGCTGACGCCCATGCTGGCACGATCCACCTTCACCAGGATGTCGTCCGGGAGGTAACTCAGCGAGTCGACGAACATCATCCAGCCGGTGAGGGTTCGCAGCTCGGGCGGCCAGGCGCGTACGTCGGTGAAGATCGTCGCCGGCTCCTCGGAGCCTGGCACGAGCCGCGTGGGCTCGTCACACAACGAGAGAAGCGCCCGGTACAGCGCGTGCGCGTCCCGCGCGCCGAGGAGCCGCGACACCGCCTCGAGGTAGGCTGCCCACCACTTCGCGCGCTCGAACCCGGCGAGCAGCGTGGGGAGTGGTCGTAGCGCCCGCGCGCCAAGCGCCCTCAGCGCAGGCGGAAGCCACCGTATCTTGTTCCAGATCGTCAGGCCTTTCGCGTACCGCCCGTACCCACAGAAGAGCTCGTCGCCCCCGTCTCCCGAGAGGCTGACCGTCACGTGGCGTCGCGCAAGCTGCGAGACGAGGAACGTCGGGATCTGAGACGAGTCGGCGAACGGCTCGTCATAGAGGACCGGGAGTCGCGGGATCACGTCGAGCGCCTCGCGCGGCGTGAGGTAGAGCTCGGTGTGCTCCGTCCCCAGGTGACGGGCAACTCCCTTCGCGTGCATGGCCTCGTTGTAGCGGGCCTCCGTGAACCCGATTGTGAATGTCCTGATCGGTCGCGTGCTCTGTGCCTGCATCAGGGCGACGACTGTCGACGAGTCGATACCGCCGGACAGAAAGGCCCCCAGCGGCACATCCGCGTGCATCCGGAGCTTGACGGCATCGCGCAGGAGCGAATCGAGTTCGGTGACGGCCTCGGCCGGCGAGCCCAGGAACGGCGTCTCGACTCCAATGCGAGCGGCGTCGTAGTGCGACCAGTACTTCGTCCGCGACACGTGGCCCGGCCTGGCCAGGGACACCGTGAGCAGCTCCGCAGGGACGAGCTTGCGGACGCTCGCGTAGATCGAGTAGGGGGCCGGGACGTAGCCGTGACGCATGAACGACGCAAGCGCGTCGCGGTCGATCGTGGAATCGAAGTCAGGGTGGACGCGGAGCGCCTTGAGCTCGGACGCGAAGGCGAACGTTCCCCGAAGCCATCCGTAGTAGAGCGGCTTCTCGCCCATCCGGTCGCGTGCCAGATGGAGCACGCGCCCCTCCCGGTCCCAGAGCGCGATGGCGAACATGCCGTTGAACTGCTCCAGCGCGTGGACGACGCCCCACTGCTCGACGGCGGCCAGGAGCACTTCGGTATCGGAATGACCGCGGAACTCGTGGCCGAGCCCCACCAGCCGTTCACGCAACGCGTCGTGGTTGTAGATCTCGCCGTTGAAGCTGACCAGGAACCGTCCGCTCCGCGACTGCATCGGCTGAGCGCCCTCGGGGGACAGGTCCAGGATCGCGAGTCGCCGGTGCCCTAGCGCCACCCCCGCCCCTTCGTCCGTCCACGTCCCTCCCGAGTCGGGGCCTCGGTGGACGAGCGTCTCGTTCATCGCGCGAGAGATGGACTCGAGTTCGGCGCGCGCGAGCCGGGATGAAGTGACGAATCCGGCGATTCCGCACATTTCGGTGACTCCCCTGGGTTCGCCGATCTTGCCACACATCCCATGGCGCGACCACGAGCGCATCTGTCCGGGACTCGCGGGACGAGTCGCTCTACCACGGCGACCTCGGTAAGGCGCCCGGTCGAAATTATGTTGCCTTCCTGATCGAGGGGTGATCTAAGGAGGATGTGCAGCGCGACACAGCCCTCGAGGAGGCGATCGTCGCAAAGTACGCGGCGATCGGCGGCGTGCTCGACGAGCGCGCGCGGCGGCTGTGGGCTGCAACGGAATCGCGAGCGATTGGATACGGCGGCGACGCACTGGTGTCGGCTGCGACCGGGTTGGCGCGCGCGACGATCCGCGCCGGGCGCGCCGAGATCGATGCAGCTGTCGAGCTCGAGGGCCGAGTGCGAAGACCTGGCGCTGGTCGGCCGTCGATCCAACAGGTGCAGCCCGGTATCAAGGAGGCGCTCGAGCAACTGGTAGACCCGTTGACGCGCGGCGCCCCCACCTCGCCGTTGCGCTGGACGTGCAAGAGCAAAGCGAAGCTCGCCGCGGCGATGACCAAAAACGGATGGAAGGTGAGTGCCACGATGGTGGGCCGCTTGCTGCACGAGCTCGGCTACAGCCTCAAGTCCGTTCGCAAGAGCCCCGAGCGCACGGCCCATCCTGATCGGAACGCGCAGTTCGAGCACATCAACGCGGCCGCCGCGGACTTCTTGGCGCGAGGCAGCCCTGTGATCTCCGTCGACACGAAGAAGAAGGAGTTGGTCGGCGATCTCGGGAATGCTGGGAAGGAGCGGCAGCCCGCGGGCAATCCGGAGAAGGTGCTCGTGCACGACTTTCCCGACGATGCGGTCGGCAAGGCGGTCCCCTACGGGGTCTGCGACATGGCGCGCAACGAGGCCTACGTCAGCGTCGGACGCGACCACGACACGCCTGCGTTCGCAGTCGCCTCGATCCGACGCTGGTGGTTGGCGATGGGCCGGGGCGCGTACCCGGATACCGAAGAACTCCTGATCACGGCCGATGTGGGCGGGGGCAACGGGTACGGCGCGCGCGCATGGAAGATCGAGCTTCAGGGCCTCGCCGACGATCTCGGAATCCGCATCACCGTTTCGCACTGTCCGCCCGGCACCAGCAAGTGGAACAAGATCGAGCATCGGCTCTTCTGCCACATCACGCAGAACTGGCGCGGCAAGCCTCTGCGAACGTTTGAGGCCGTGGTGGAGCTCATTGGCCATACGCGCACGTCCGCGGGCTTGCGCGTGAAAGCCAAGCTCGACACCGCGAGCTACCCCGCTGGCGTGGTCCTTTCGAACGCACAGATGAAGGCGCTGGCACTCCACAATCACCCCTTCCGCGGGGAATGGAACTATGAGCTGCACCCTCGCCGAAGGTGACGGAGGTCCTGGTGGGCGAGCGCGTCGAGGCGCTCCACCGTGAGTCGAATCCACACACGCTTCGGGACTTGACCATGCGACGACAGCTCATCCGCGGCGGGCAGCACAACATCGGGCACCTGTGCACCCGGCAGCAATGTGAGGACGGCCTCGCGGACAAGGTGGCGCTGCGCTGGATCTCGCCTGCGATGCAGCGCCGGAACTACAGCTTTCTCGAGCTTGAGCAACAATCCAATCGGTTCGCCAATGTCCTCCAGGAGCTAGGGATCACGCGGGGCGAGGTGGTCGTCAGCTTCGTGCCCAGGCTCCCCGAGCAGATGATCTCTTTTCTGGGGACGCTCAAGCTCGAGGCGGTCGCAGGCTGCCTCTTTCCAAGCTTCGGGGAGGAAGCGCTCCTCGATCGGCTGGGGGATGCGCGCGCGAGCGTGGTGCTCGCGGTGAAGAGATCGCTGCGCAAGCTTCTGAAGATCCGTCCGCGGATACCCTCGCTGCGCTACATCCTGTTGCTCGACGCCGATCGGCACGAGTCCGACGATGTCCTCAGCTGGTCCAGGCTGATGGCCACGGCCTCTGACCAGTTCCAGGCCCCCGTGACTTCGCCGGACACCCCTTCGGTGCTTCACTACACTTCAGGATCCACCGGCAAGCCCAAGGGGGTGCTGCACGTACACCGGAGCATCCTGCACCTGCAGAGCACTTCACAAGAAGTCCTCGGGTTACGAGGTGACGAAGTCTACTGGTGCACCGCGGATCAGGGCTGGGTCACCGGGACGTCTTACGGGATCATCGGCCCTTGGAGCCTGGGGACCACCCAAGTGCATTTTGGAGGAGGCTATGATGCCTCCGCGTGGATGTCGGTGCTCGAGCAGAACCGGGTCGAGACCTGGTACACCGCGCCGACCGCACTGAGGATGCTGATGCGCGAAGATCCCGCGCTCTTCGCGAAGTTCGACCTGGCGGGGCTCCGTCAGGTCTTCTCGGTGGGTGAGCCCCTCAATCCGGAGGTGATCCAATGGGGTCGCACATCACTCCAGAGGGAGATCCACGACACCTGGTTCCAGACGGAGACAGGAGGAATCCTCATCTCCAACCGACCAGGGCTGTCTATTCGCTCGGGCTCTATGGGCATTCCAGTCTCGGGGATCGAGGCGGCGATCCTGGACGAGAGCGGGGCCCCGGTGCCCGATGGGCAGCAGGGGTGTCTGTGCGTGCGCGCGGGATGGCCCTCGCAATTCGTGACCTATCTAAATCATTCCGAGGTCTACGGCGAGAAGTTCAGGAACGGGTTCTACTACTCGGGCGACAAGGCCCACCGAGATGCGCAGGGGTATTACTGGTTCAGCGGCCGCGAGGACGACGTGATCAACACCGCGGGCCATCTGGTCAGCCCGTTCGAGGTAGAAAGCGCGCTCCTCGAGGTCCAGGAGGTCGCGGAGTCGGGTGTGGTTGCGGCTCCGGATCCGCTGCTCTTCGAGAAGGTGGTGGCTTTCGTCTGCCTGCACCCGGGCGTGGCCATGACCAAGGAGCTGGAGCTGAAGATCCGGCTCCACGTCTCCAACCGGATATCGACGATCGCGACACCACAAGAGGTAATCGTGGTGGACCGGATTCCCAAAAACCGGAGCGGGAAGATCATGCGCCGTGTGCTTCGGGCCCATTACCGCGGCGATGCGCTTGGTGACATTTCGACGCTGGAGGAGGAATCGTGACGACGATTCGAGATCGGCTCGAGTCCATATTTCGGAAGGTCTTTGACGACGAATCTCTGGACGTCCAACCATCCATGACGGCCAACGACGTCTCTGGCTGGGACTCCTTTTCGCACGTCAACCTCATCCTGGCGGTCGAATCCGAGTTTGCGATCAAGTTCTCCACCTCGGAGCTGCTGCGCTTCAAGTCCATCGGCGACCTGCTGACCTCCGTCGAAGAGAAGTGCCCACGGCGTTGATAGCGGATCGTCCATGTCGCTGAGCTCGCTGGTCTTCGTCGCATTTGTCGTGGTCGTTTATCTCGCGTTCCGTCTGAGCCCAACCCGATGGCAGGGGGCGGTCCTGCTCGTCGCCAGCGCGGTCTTCTACGCGAGCTGGGAGGCCCCACATCTGTTGTTGGCCTTCGGACTGGTGACGCTCTGGAGCTACGGTTGGGCCTGCCGGCTCCCCCTGGTCGCCGCGGGGCGGGCCAAGGGGGGGTGGCTGGCGGTGGCGATCGCCGGGAATCTCGCAGTGCTCGGGGCCTTCAAGTACCTGCCTGGTACGGCGCTGGGGGCGGGCTCGAAGAGTCCCCTGGCAAGCATCGGAGTCTCGTACTTCGTGGTCCAGGCCGTCGCTTACCTGGTCGATGTCTACCTGGAGATGATCAAACCCGAGCGTCACCTCGGTCGATTCGTGCTCTTTTTGGGCTTCTTCCCCAAGTTGTTGCAGGGACCCATCGAGCGGGCCTCGAGTCTGCTGCCCCAGCTGCGTGACCCCAAGCCGCTGGACCGGCAGGAGGTGCGCGCCGGCCTACTGCTCTTCCTCTGGGGGCTCTTCCAGAAGCTCGCGATCGCCGATCGGCTAGCGCCCTACGTGGACCTGGTATACGGCGACGTCCAGGCCCATGCGGGGCTCCCAGCGATGGTTGCAACCTACCTCTATGCCTTCCAGCTCTACTTCGACTTCGCGGGCTACACGGACATGGCGATCGGGGTGGGGATGCTGTTTGGCATCCGGCTGACCCCCAACTTCAAGGCGCCGTACCTCTCTCCATCGATCGCTGATTTCTGGCGGCGGTGGCACATCTCCTTCTCGAGCTTCTTGCTCGACTACCTGTTCCGCCCCGTGCAGCTCTCGCTGAGAAGCCTGCGTGTCTTCGCCTCGCCCATCGCGCTCTTCGTGACCTTCCTGGTCTCGGGTCTGTGGCATGGGACCGGCCTGCAATTCCTGGCTTGGGGTGCGCTCCATGGGCTCTATCTGGCGGCGGCCGTCCTCACCGAGCCGGCCCGGAGGCGTCTGAGAAAGCGGCTCAGGCTGGACACGCGAACGACCTACCGCGCCTTCCGCATCCTGGTGACCTTCCACCTCGTCTGCCTCGCCTGGGTCTTTTTCCGCTCGAAGGACCTCCCGAGCGCGTGGTTCGTACTGTCCCACCTGGGCAGCGAGACCCGAGGCGCCCTCCAACTCCTCCTTAGCCAAGGGGTGTCCCATCTGCTCCTGACGGTGATCGCGTTGGGGATAGCGGGCGCAGCCTGGGCCAGGCGGGAGCTTCCCCGGCCAGCAGCATGGAGGGCTCCCGGATGGGCCTACTGGGCGACCTGCTATAGCCTGGTGCTCGCCATCCTCATGTTGGCGGCGGAACGAACCGCCGCCTTCGTCTACCTGCAGTTCTAAGGCTTACACGAGAGGATGCGGAAGATGGCCAGGGATGGGCATTCGATACCGCAGAAGGCACTGGTTTCTGACCGAGCCTCGGCGCTGGCGTTCTTGTGGGGATGCTTGGCCCTTGCGGCGGCTGTCTACCTGACCCTGTTGGCCGCTGGAGCGCTCTTTCGAGGAGCGACTGCCTGGCGAGAAACCGGCAATCCTCGCGAGCGCCTCCTCTGGGCGGAGCGCGGGGTAGAGAAAGTGGTGGTCCTCGGGGACTCCGCGTTCAGTTCCTATTACGTGGACCGTGAGGATCAGACCCTCTGGAGACAGCTCGAAGCGCGCCTGGGAGCGCCGGTCTTTCCCGCGGTGCTCGACGGGGGGGGGCCCTCGGATTTCGTCCGGTCCGCGCAGACGGTGGCGGCGAGCTTTCCGGCCGGCTCGACGGCGTTCATCGACGTATTGCCGTCGCGCTTCCTCTGGACCAATGCTCCAGAGAACCTTGAAGGCAACTGGTCCGACGCATTCGAATATCGGCTCCATCGATGGGGCTCTCGTATCTGCGTGGAGGAAGTCGAACGGTGGATGCGCTACCAGCTGGGGCGATGGCTATTCCTCTATCGGAACAATCTCGCGGTGAGGCAATACCTCATGAGCAGGGTGAGCCGACCTCCGCGTTACTTTCAGGCCGATCGTTGGTTCGATAGGGCCTGGACGCTCGATGACGGTTTTGCACGAGCGCGCTACTCGACCTTCAAGAGGATGTTTGATGGGTCACGCCTGCGGTCGTTCGCCTGGCTCGATGAGATGACGGCGACGCTCCGCGACAGGGGAATTCGTCCGATTTTCGTGATCCTGCCGGTGAACCAGGCGTTGGTGCAGGCCTATGACACTCCCGAAGAGGCGCGTCGGGTGAGCGAGGCGTTTCGCGTCGTGCACGACGCGGTCCGGCATCACCTGGAACAGCTCGACGCCGAGCTCATCGATATCGATGCCCAGTTTCCTTCCGAGTGCTTCGCGGACATGGTTCACCCGAACGCCTGCGGAGACAAGCTGATTGCCGCGCAGATCGCCGAGTTCGTCCAACGCCCAGATCGTTCCCGAGGGTCGCGCGCTAGTCGCCGTTGAGGTAGTGCTCGAGGTTGGCGTACCCGTCGCTCTGTACCGCGTTTGCGTCCATGCACGTCGGCGAGCCGCACTTCCTCGTCTCGTACGCGTCGGGGATCCCGTTGCCGTTCGAGTCGGGGCAGGGCGGACCCGAGACCAGCACCGGAAGGGCCGCGCCGTTCGCGGCGGCGGCACTCGACGGCGGTGTCGTGGGCCCCGTGCGCGCCGCGACGTAGGCGAGGATGCGGTCGCGCGCGTCGTCCGACACGTCCGTCCACCTTCCGTCGCACGTCAGCTGCTGCGAGGCGCCGACGCCTCCCGCAGCCAAGAGCTGGGCCAGGACCAGCGCCGCGTCGTCCGGGATGATGTCGATCCCGGAGGATGGCGGCGGGAGGCGCGCCCACGGGCTGCGCTGGCAACCGGTGGGCGCCGGACGTCCTTCCTCGCTGCCCTGGTAGGACAGCGCGTAGTCGGTGAGGGTCGACCATCCACCGTCTGTCTCGTCACCCGTAGTGGTGTGCCATTCGCTCAGGTTGTTGGCCGTGTAGATGCTGGCGCTTCCCCAGTTGGCCTGGATCTCCCTGTTCATCGGGGGCGCTCTCCAGGGCCCGAGCCGCCACACGTTTCCAATGACGTCGTAGGTTGACGCAGCGCCGCCGGGGTTACCACCGCTCTCGATGTCCAGCGCACGCGCGAAGTTGTAGATGGCGTTGTTGACGAATCGCCCGTGGCCGTTCAGGTCGGGCATTCGGTGGTCGCCGCTCGCGAAGAGGTTGTGGTGCAGGTCCACGTCGACCAAGGTCGCCGGGTCGTAGTACTGATCTGCGGCCAGGAACACGGTCGATTGCGGGTTGGAACTCTGCCCTTCGAGGGTGCAGGTACCGTTCATCACGGCCTCACCCATGAGGTTCCACGAGACCGTGATCCTGCCGTTGTCATCGGACGTCCCCTGGTCCGCCCATATGCCGAACGCTTCCCCGCTGTGCCAGAGCAGCTCGCAATGGTCGACGATGACGTCGTGTACGCCTCCCCAGACGGTGACGCCGTTCGTCCCGACGTAGTTGCCACCCGGCTGCACACAATCGACCCAGTCACCCCACATCCGAACGAACCGGATCACGATGTCGTGCGCCGGGGGCACGATGGTGAAGATGCTCTGGGTCCCGCCGTGCCCCCCGTAGTAGGCGGCGATCCCCCCGGGAGCGGTCTGTCCCGCGACGGTCAGATACGGCTCGCGAACCGTCAACATGCTCGAGAGCTCGATCGTCCCGCCGACGGCGAAGACGCACGTCCGCGGTCCGCTCGCCTCGACGCAAGCGCGCAAGGAGCCGGGGCCCGAGTCGTGCAAGTTCGTGACCCGATACACGGCGCCTCCTCGCCCACCGATCGCTGCAGCGCCCCCGCCTTGGGCCCCCGGGAAGGCCGCTAGAACACTGTTGGTCGATATACTCCTGCTCTGCGCTCCGCCGCCTGTCTCCGAGAGGCGCGAAGGGCCGCAGCCTGCCAGGACCAGGATGCACGCTGCATGGCTGAACCAGCGACCGCGCGATACGACCATACCGCACACCCCTCCTCGCTATGTTACTGATAGAAGACCTAGAGCGGCCGCTAGGCGGCCCTGGTGTCACTCAACCTAGCGACTTGCGACAGCGAAGCATCGGCGCAGGTGCGACAACAAGGCCCGAGGTGCGCTCATGTACGAAGGCGGTGGCCGTTCATGGGCGAGGGCTCGCGCCGTCTTCGGAGGCGCGGCACACAGCCCGCGCTTGCGGCCGGACGTCGCTGGACGCAGCCCACTCGCCTTCGGCCGTCGCCGCGCGTCCGCCGGCACGCCGCCAGCGGCTCGTGCCCGCCACCTTGCGCGCTCGCAGCGCCATGCCTCGCCTCGGGCGAGTTGCACCCCGCTGCCTGCACGAGGAGGTCCGA
>Ga0209342_10003322_pt1 | contig 16972 bp, 31 predicted proteins | sample RifCSP16_2_FD_184023 | JGI IMG/M metagenome (GOLD analysis project Ga0209342, IMG submission 184023) | Soil microbial communities from Rifle, Colorado - Rifle CSP2_sed 16_2 (SPAdes) (version 2) | ecosystem: Environmental > Terrestrial > Deep subsurface > Rock core/Sediment | place: Rifle... | reverse complement strand
AACTTCACGCAGGGATACTGTGTCTATTGCGGCAGGTTCATCATGACCACGGACGGCACTTTGGTTACGCAGTGAACCACAAAACAGAAAAAAGGAGGAGTGCATGAATAAACAAATGGACCTGCATCGTCTTGCAAGTTCGCCTACCTGCTGCCCGAAATGCGGGGTGCGGGCGGATTTTATCCCTGTGAAAACAATTAAAGAGGGAGGGATCGAGTTCGAGGTCCTGAAATGCCGACATTGCGGGTATGAGTTCGAACTTGAGATCGTGACCGAGCCCGAGCCCCTCGAATGCTGTTCAATCTGCGGGAAGGACCTCTTCTGCGGAGACGAAGCGGCAGGCGTAAAGCGCGGCGCCATAATAGAGGACTACCACGGCTTCAGGAGCGACGACAATGAGCCATTGGGTTACGTCTTCTGCCGCAAATGCTACTCGGAGCGGTTTATCGAAATCATGGACCGCATAGAGGAAGTGCTGGTGTTTTTGAGACTTACAGAAGGAGGTAAGTGTGAATAAAAACGAAGCCTGGTCAAAGCTAATAGGCAACGAACACCTGAAAAGGGCTGTCGAGGTAGCCCTTGCCGGCGGGCATACGATAGCCGTCTTCGGGCACCCGGACAACGGGAAGAAATACCTGAAAGAGATTCTCGGGAAAAAGCTCTTGTTCCTCGCGCCGTGTCCCTGCGGGAACTTTGGCGACTCCCGCAGAGTATGCACCTGTACGTTTGGGCGCATAAAGAGCTACCGGGCAACCAGGAGGTTTCAGAAGGCCGCCCTGAGCGATATCAGGTCAATCTTGGTCACTCCTCGATTCCAGGACTTTGAGGGAGTGGGTAAGTCCGAGCCGTTCCTTGAAGTTGAGGAGAGGATAGCAGCCATGAGTGGTCTTCATGTCGAAGACGCGAAGGACGAAACCTCGCGCCAGCTCTTCAAAACAGCATTCGAGAGGTTCCACTTTACGGCGGGCATGGCCGAAATGGTTCGGGCCGTAGCCCGGACGATAGCGAGGCTTGAGCATGAGTCTGTAGTCAAGGCGAATCATTTGAGCGAGGCAATCCTATACGGGGCAATAGACCCCCTTGAAAGGAGGTAGGAAGCATGGATTGGGTAATACGAAGTGCCAACTGTCCAGATTACTGGTCAAACGAGCTCGGGTGGGTTGAATCCGAAAAAGACGCCACCGTATTCACTCAAGCAGAAAAAGAGAAGTTCGCTTACATCCCACTATCCGGTAAGTGGAAAAAACTGAAAGGAGGTGAAGAACATGTCTGACAACTGCAAGGAACGAATCGCGAAAGAGTACGAGGGCACAATGGACACTATCAGGAAGCTTTGGGCAGCTGACCGGGCCGGTTACGAGGGCGGAGAATTCAATCCCGTTACAAATGGCGAAGAGTGCCCTGTCTGTAAGAAGGGTTAGCCTGTGGAGGCGGACGAACAAACCGGCATCTGCAAGCCCTGCTGGGACGAACTCTACAACCTTGGCACCTTCCACGAGTATGGCCTTTCCTTCGACTATGTGCCGGAGGGGACCTTCGGGGTCCAGAAGGAAGCGTACTTCAGGTATCAGCTTTCATGGGGAGGGCCATCCGACGAATTCAGGTTTTTCGTAAACCCGAGCTTCAAGCCCTACAGGATCGAGTACTGGTTCCTGGACTGGTTCGACGGGGCAAATGTCGTGCTGGAGGGTAAGGACGAGGAACTCCTTGAAGAGATATTCGACTTCTTCAAGGAGATAGGGTCGGTTGAGGCCGAGTACGAAAAGACAGGGGAGGCGTAGCCATGGGCGAAGGAGGGCAGATGGACGGTAAGGTGGAAGAGATTAGAGTAAAACACGAGATTACAATGGCAACAGTCGCAAAAATGTTCGATTGGCAACCTCTTCCGATGCAAGAGGATATGGGAGTTCTCCTCTCCCATATCGACGCCCTCACCGCCCGGCTCAAGGAGGCCGAGGGGCCGATAGTGAATCCATTCCGTAGATTGCTTCTTGCCCTTGAAGAAGCTAACCAAGAGAAAATGCGTGGAGATATTTTTTACAGTTGTAATGGGATGGATTTGAGGGTGAGCGACCTCCGCAATCTCACTAAGGCCGTGGGGGATAAAAAATGACATTTCCAAGCGCTTACTTGACCTGCCCGAAATGTAAGGGAGAGTGCTTTAAAGAGTATGCCCTCGACATCGTGACCAGCAAGAATGTAAGTATTCACAAAAACGGTGGTGCAGCTTACGTGGGGGCAGAGATTGACGGCTACTGCACCGAATATTCTCCGCTCGCGCCCAGCCCGAGAACGGTTCTTTTCTACGTTTGCGAGCATTGCGGAGAGATGTTGCATTACCTCAAGCGGGAGAAGAGACTTGTTGCGGTAGATGACAAAGAGAGCTACCACGCCAAAATCAAGAAGGTAATAGGATGAAAGGAGGAAAAATGACTAAATACACGCCGGGTCCGTGGTTCATCGAAGTTGAGCGCGAGGCTATCCGGGGAACCTACGCTGTCTCGGACGACTTTGGAACCCTTATCGCTCATGTCGAGACATGGGATGAATCAGACAAAGAGGTACAAGAGCAGGCTCAGGCCAACGCCGACCTCGTAACCGCTGCTCCGGATCTCCTCGAAGCGTGCAAGCTGGCACACGAGATAGCCTTTTTCAATCAGCACGTCTCGGGAATGATAGCTCTTGCCGAGATATGCAGGAAAGCAATCGCCAAAGCAGAAGGAGGAAAGGTATGAAAATAATCACCGTCAAAAACATCGCAATCCAGTTCGACGCAGACCAGTTCACTCATGGCGCACCCAAAATACAGGCCCGCCAAGCAATCGACCTAATAAACGGGGTGCTCCAGAGGGAACCCTACGGCCTCGGCGCCCAGATACTCGAAGGAGACGGTGCCCTTAATGTCGAAGTCGAAGACATCGACGCAGGAGGCGATCTCGAATGAACTGCCCACACTGTAACGTCGACCTCACCAAGTCCGAATCAGTGACCCGTTGGTGGGGTTCTTACGGCCACTATCAGCCCAAGTCCTCATGGGATGGCGGGTTCGTCGATGAGGGCGATGACAACGACCAGAACTTCTACGACTCCTGTGCTGAGTGCGGGCTCACCATCAAGGAGAAGGAGGTGGTAAAAGGTGCCTGAATGGGTATGTTTCGATTGCAACGAACGCAGTTACGGCTGGGGTCCAAGGTACGGCCAGCCCTGCCCTTATTGCGGTGGGAAACTAAGAAGCACGGAGGACGTCACAATAATCGGAAAGGAGGGAGACTGTAATGAAGATACCACCGCTGTATAGCACTGAGGAAGTCCCGATGGAGGACAAGGTGTTCGTCTGCAAGTTCTTCACGCCGTACAGCAACTGGACTTGGCTGGTAAGCGAGGGTAGCGAGCAGGAGGACGGCGATTATCTCTTCTTCGGCCTTGTAATCGGCTTCGAGAAGGAATGGGGCTACTTCACCCTTAAAGAGCTTGAGGGCGTAACTGGCCCAGCCGGCCTCAAAATCGAGCGCGACCTGCACTTCGAGAACGTCCCGGTGAAGGAGATTGTGGAGGGAAAGTAAGCAGTGCAGTTGTCCGGGATTTCCGGACAACTCAAAATCCGTCAACCCCGACACCCGCCCTGAGCGGGCTTTTCTTTGTCCGGAGCTTAGCACGGGGGTTGCGAAAGGCGGAGCGAGTATGAAAAAACTTAGAAAGGGGAGGCGGAATGGATAGCGGAGCGATACTCAAACTCGAACTGCGACGCACGAGAGTCAAGGAGCTTCTCGATTACTTGCTGGGGCTCTACGAGCACGGCTTCGACTCACTCGAAGAGGTCAATAACAGCCAAGACTACACGCTCGCAATTTGGGAAGGTGAGCATGTATTCGAGGACGTAACCCACAATTTCGAACAGGAGGAAGGACAGTGCGAATTGATTTAGACGCCTTAACCGAGGGCGAAAGGTTCATTGTAGAGTGGCAGTACCATTTGGGAGGCGGATTCTTTACCGCCCTCGCCACAGCCATCTCCAGAGCCGACATCGTCAACCTTGCAAGGCTTGAAAAAGGCTTCCCTGAGGAAGTCCGGGCGTACAGGAGTTTCTCGATGGTCTCGGGCTGGTGGGAAGAAGTGCAAAAGAAGGCCGGAATTATAAAGGAGGACAACCGTGCAGAAGCCTAACGAGAACATCGACCGCATGATCAAGCGCGGGGTCGTAAGAGTATTTTTCGAGGTCTACAAAGATCTCCATTTCGACCTTGACGAGCCGACCCCGCTCAAGAAAGTAGTCAAGGATGTGCTCTCGGATGCTGGCTGGACCATGGGGCTGGTGGAAATGCCCGGTCTGAGGACCACGGAGCACATCATTGCCGTCATGGTAGAGGATCGCAAAGACAAGGACAAGCACCAGTGCTTTGAGGGTAAAGATCTGGACACTCTGCTTTGCGGAACCTTGGAGGGCTGACGTTGGCGACTGCTAAGTACCAAGAGTATCGAGATATCAGATGGAGAGAGTTCATGGCCTCCCTCACCCCGGAGCAAAGAAGGCTACAAGCCAGAGCCGTCGAGCTGGACAAGGCTTGGCAAGACACGTTCAACAGGAAGAAGCGGGCTTCAAACCGGGCCAGGCACAATACCGTGGTGGACAGGCTGATTCTCTTGGCCTTCCCGCCCGACGGGATGACCGACCGGACGACGACCACGTATCGCAAGCCAACCAAAGAGGAGATTACAGACGATGCCGAAAGTCAAGGGACAGAAGGAGTACGAGCGGTTCAAGAAGGGCGAGCGCCTGACCTATAGGGAGATGGTGCTCGCCATGTGTTACACATGCACCGGGGCAACCACTAAAAATTGTGATAACCCCGATTGCCCCCTCTACCTGTCCAAGAGCCCGAGGGCAACAACCTTGAGTCCTGAAGAGCAGAAAGCCGTAGCAGAAAGGCTCAGGCGAGGGAAGGAAAGCAAAAGACCCTGAGCAACCTGCTTCGGACTTGATTTTATCTCATTGAAAACCAATCGAATAGATTTCCAGAATCAACGAAACCCCCGAGGGCCTATGAAGCCACGGGGAAAACAAAGGAGGGCATTGTGGAGGCAACCTGCTCGAAAGGCTGGGGTACGAGGTGCGCCGGCTCGAAAGGCAAGAAGTGTACTTGTAAGTGCGGAGGGAAGAACCACGGGGCAAAGGTAGACGAAAGGAGTCTCGACGAACCCATGCTCCCCGGTGTGCCAAGGCGCTCTATCAAGAGCACGGGACGACAGGCGGGGCGGTCCTTGCCCGGCGATATCTACCACTACAAGGGCTACCACGGATGCCCCTCGAAGTGTGGTCTTGACATTTATGTCCGGGGAGACCGGGCTATCGTGGTGTTCACCGAACTCCCGGACAACCCCGGCACGTCCATCACGAACATGATCGAGGTCCTCGCCACTCAAATCTACCACGAACGGCTTAGAAAATTGTCGCCCGAGAATATCAAATTCATCGAGCACTATCTCGTGCCGGATGAGCACTACGACCGGGTGGAGCTCAAGTGGACCGGGCTGGAGTATAAAAACCCGGCGTGGAATAGGCTGCACCGGATACCGGAATTTCTGGAGGGAGATAACACATGTCCACACCGTTCATAGTTATAGCTGAAAGAATGCTGGAGGCAGGCAAGCTGAAGAATATGTCGGCCCTGGCAAGGGCGCTTGAGATAACTCCCCAGGCGCTCTCGAATTACAAGAAGCGCGAGGAGATGCCGACCAGCCTGGTAGTCAGGTTAGCCCAGATCTATGGACTATCCATCGACTACCTGATCACTGGCGCTGGCCCGGCCTTGAGGGCCGACTCAGCAATCGACTCCATGAAGAGCATCGGTATCACGCCCGATGAAGGAGTCGCGGTATTTCAGACGCTTAAGGTACTCAGACGGGAAGGCCTGACCGCCCTCGCTCTAAAGAGCGTGCTCGACGCCTTCTACAGCCAGCAACTAAAGGAGGACGTATGTCAAAGGCAGTCATAGGCGAGTTCAAAGGCAACCCCACTATCTCCCTGCCCATCGGCACAACGGATAGGGAGGGGAGCGAGAAAATGTTCACGTTTGGGGTGAAGAAAGCACAGGCGATCCTTGAGCACATCGAGGATATCAAAAAGTTCGTAGAGGATAATACGTGAACCCCGACATCAAACTCACCGCGCACGCCGTCGAGCGGTTCGTCGAGAGGAGCCGGAAACTCGGCATGAGAATGAATGACCCGGAGGATGTGATCCTCAAGATGTTAAGCAAGGCCAAGCCGGAGGACCTCTCCCCGGCCCACAGGGTCAAGAGGCTCATTGCGAATGGGTATAAGGAAGCCATCTACCTTGTGGCAGAGGGCTGGAGGTTCGTGATTTCGGATAATGCACTCGTAACTTGCGAGCGCGTCGAAAAAACTCAAAATTGAAAGGAGTACCACATGTCTGAAAAACCGAAATTCACCAAGTTCGATTACTACGTCTTCGGCTGGACCATATTCCTGTTCTTCGCCGTCTTCTGGTTCTTCAACGCGGAGTCCTGGGACCAGTACCTTGAAGGTATGACAGGGTTCGCCATGATAGGCGGGGCGCTGACGCTGTGGGATCACATATCCGAACGGAGGGCGAAATGAGCAGCCAGCCTCAAGAGCAGGCCATGCTCCTTATGGCCCTTGCTTCGCTCGGCAAAAGGCTTGAAGGTATCGAGAAGCGGCTGGACGGGAAGACCCCCGTCCTTCTGGTCGAGGAGGCTGTGGAGGGGTTCAAGGCATATCTCAAAGAGAACGCCAGACCGAACACCCGGAGGTCCTTCGACTACCTGCTCAACGAGTTCGAGAAGGAGTTCGTCGGCCAGAACGTACCGGAGATCCCCCCGTACAGGCTACAGGAGTTCCTCGGGGCGACGTGGGGCAAGGGGAAGAAGAGCGTCGTCAAGCAGTCCCTCTCCAAGCTCAAGTGGTTTTATTCCTGGTGCATCAAGGCCGTCATGGTCAAGGGCATGCCGCTGTTCTACAACCCCTGTGACCTTATCGAGGTCAAGGACGACGGGCCGCCTGATAGACCGGAGTTCGTGCCGGTCGAACAGATGAAGGCATTCTTGGACACGATGGTTGACCCCAAGCACTGGATCATGACCGCCATCCTCATGACATCGGGGATGAGGGTTTCTGAGTTGCTTGGAGACAAAAGGGCAGACAAGCCGGGCCTCTGCAAGAAGGATGTGAACGGCAGAGTCCTTGCGCTCCGTAACACCAAGTCGGGGAGAAGGGGAGAGGTCGCCGTGATCCCCGCTTTCGTAGCCGAGCGTCTCAGCCAGTTCTTGCAAAACCTCGGGCCGGAGGATAGAATCTTCACCACGGGGTACACCTCGTATCACGGTGTCGTGAAGTCCCACGGGAAGAGGGTCGGGCTGGATATAAAACCCCATTACATGAGGAAGTGGGTAGCGTCGTACTGGAACAGACTCGGGGAGTACCAGGTTGTCAACTTTATCTTACGACACGCAACTACCAAGGTGAATGACGCCGCTCTCGTAACGGCACTCGGAGCGAGATACGTGGCCCCGCTTAGTCCGCAGGAGGCGATGGAGAGGCAGGACAGGATGCTGAACTTCATCGGCACAGGTTGAGGGAAGGAAGGATCGAGGCGCCTACCGGGCCAGAACGTCTTCGACCTCGAAAGTGATCACCTTCGCACTGTGCTTCGCCCCGCCCGCAAGTTCCACGAATCCCTGGAGCTTCCAGGTTCTGGGCTGATCTATAAAACCTTCCTCCGCATCGTAATACGCTATCCCGTCCTCTCCGGCCGCCAGCCCGCTTCCTTCTACCGGCTCCGCAAGCTTCACCTCTCCATCCGTATAGGTTTTGGATGCGGCGGCCGTACCGTCCGGCTTGTTGAAAACGAAAGTAATCTGCTCGATTTTTGCCGCAGAGATATTCAGCGGGCCGACCTCTGATTCTACGCCGTCGTTATTTTCACTGTCGCGGAACTCGATCTGAAGCCGGGTCCCCACGCAGGACATGAAACTAACACAAAAAGCTCAAATAATACAATTACTTGTGGCGATGTATAAGTACAGGGGGAAGCAAAACCAGATAGTTTTAGGGGAGCCCTTGCCAGCCAGACCGCTGCACCTGAAGTGCAGGCGCACGCGCGCACGCAGATGCCTTGTGCCGCGAGGTACGGGGACGGTCTCCTGTAGAGCCGTTAGCACATCTGCGGGCGCTTTTTTATGCCCGAAAACGGCCAAAATCCGTGGGAGGTGCTTCATGTGTGACGGAGGCGGCGTGCGTCAGGGCATCGAAGGCATCAACGACTGCATCGAGATAGTAAACGACGTCAAAAGGAAGGTCATGCCCTTTCTTGTCCTCATGAGCAGCATGGCCGAGCTCAACCCCAACCTCGGCGCGATACTTACAAACGAGGACCTCGCCGACATAGGCATGTTCCTGAGAGACGAATTCGGCGAGGTCTTCAAGGCCGTGGATTCGATGACATTTACAGGCGAAACCTCTTCCTGAAAGAAAGAGATTGACTGATAGAACGTCTCTTGAAGCTTCGACTTTTTCAAAATCCCCACAACCCGCTTCTCTCTAAATCATCTCTGCAGTCTATGGTAAACCTTTACTTGAAAACAAAAGCCAATAACCGCTTGAATCTTGTTACGGAATGGGATAAAAATATAACGTTTGACAGTCGGTGATGACCACAGGTGCAGAGGCATTCTATGAAGATAAAGCACCCCTACTCAGTTCTCCCGAAGACGATCCTCTTTGCGGTTCAAGCTTGTAACTTGAACCATAATTCGTAAGGCACATGCGAAATTTATGGAGCAGGTTGCAAGCCTGCTCCCGCAGAGAAAGCCGTTGATTTCTACAAGCCAAACCATACCAGCGAACATGGCATCCGGAACATACTATATCCGTGCATTAGCCGAACCTGATAATGACAACTTTGATTTGGATGAGGTGCAGATGGCGAATATTCTCTGTAATAAACCCATTGCACATGTGGCCGAGGACGGCAGGTGCCATTTATTGCAAGAACATCTGACGAGCACTGCCCGGAGGTCGTCGGAATTCGCAGGACAATTCGGGGCCGCAGGATGGGGGCGGATGGGGTACTCTGATACGACATCGGAAGGTAGCTTATGAAATATTATGCGCATTCAGAAAATAGTCGTAACGAGAAACACAGTTTGTCAAAACATCTGCATCAAACCGCAAAATTTGCAGAATCATTTGCATGTCAAGGAAACTACAAGCCGATTTTCAATACGACAGGTCTATTGCATGACCTCGGCAAATATCAGCCAGAATTTCAGAGTTATCTTGCAAATGGTGGAAAACGCGGTAGCGTTCCTCATGCTTCATGGGGCGCAGGATATTCTCGATCTCATGGAATTATTGAGGCTTCAATAGCCATTGACGGGCATCATAAAGGGTTACCAGACAATTCTGCTTGGAAAAGCGATACGGAACCTTTTAAACGAAATGAGGTTTTCGGGTTTGAAAATATTAAACAGGCTTTCATTTGTGATACGGGCATCAATGAGGCAAATATTAAAGCGCCAAGTTCTCTGGTGTTTACTGAAAGGTCGCAACGCGAAGTATTTATAAGATATCTTTTTAGTGCATTAACTGATAGCGATTGGCTTTCTACCGAAGAACATTTTGAGTTTGATACATTTGAGATGCGCATTGGCTCAACCTTACCAATAGACGCGATGATACACAAGCTGGAAGAAGAGTTTATAAAAAAATCCAAAGAGGGGGAACTCAACCAACTGCGAAATATCGCGCGCTCCCAAGCGCTTCTGAAAGCAACTATGCCTTGCGGATTTTATTCGCTATCCCTCCCAACCGGGATGGGCAAGACCCTTACCTCCATGGCGTGGGCGTTACAACATGCGAAAAAGAACGATTTAAAGCGAATAATAGTAGTCCTTCCTTACATAAACATCATAGACCAGACCGCCCAAATTCTAAAAAGTGTTTTCGGAGAAGAATGGGTTCTCGAACATCACTCCAGTTACAATGAGGGCAATCATGATGATAATGACGAAACGGAGAGTTGTTCTTCTATTCAAAAAAGAAAAAAGCTGGCTTGCGAAAATTGGGATTATCCCATTATCGTAACGACTACTGTTCAGTTTTTTGAATCGCTATTCAGCAACAGACCTTCCCAAAGCCGCAAGATTCATAATATAGCTGAGGCTGTGGTGATATTTGACGAAGTTCAGACAATTCCCAAAGAAGTCATATTGCCAACATTGCAGATGCTTAAAGACGTCCAGGCTGTTATGAAGACATCGTTTCTATTCTGCACTGCGACACAGCCTGCTTTCGAGTGGAGACAGGGGTTCGACGGCATAAGAGACATTTGTCCTCTGATTGATAACCCTGCATTGCTTTATGAAAAGACACAGCGCGTTGAATATAAATTGTTGAATGATTTACATACGGTTGATTACAACGGATTACTAGAGGCTGTGATGCAGGCGGGAGATTCCGCTCTCGTAATATTCAACACTAAAAAAGCCACGTTGGAGTTTTATAATTGCGCCAAAAACCTTGAAAATTGGGGAAAGAGATATCATTTATCAACGGCAATGTGTCCGTCGCATCGTAAAGCCGCCATAAGGAGTATCAGAGATGACCTTGAAGCAAGGAAGAAAATACTGGTGGCCTCCACACAGCTTATTGAAGCAGGCGTTGATTTTGACTTTCCTGTTGTGTTTCGCGCTATGGCACCGCTTGAGTCGGTTATTCAGTCTGCCGGGCGTTGCAATCGCGAGGGAAGCCTGGGCAAACTGGGTGGAAAAGTATTTCTGTTTAAATTACTGGACGGCGGTATGCCGGACAAAACCTATGCCGCTTGTGCCGGACATGCGGAGGATCTGATCAGACGAGACATCGATCAACTGCATGGGCATACTATATTCAATAAATACTATGCTCAAGTAATACAGCTCTATGTTGATCCGGACAAGTTCAATATTAATGAAGCACGCAAGAGGTTTGATTTTGAAACTGTAAATGACGCTTATCGCATAATACGGAACGACACTGAAGGTCTATATATTTACAATTACAACGATGAGAGCAGGCAACTGTTTGATTCACTGATCTACAAAAAATTTTTGTCAAGAGATGATTATCGGATAATGCAGGCATTTACAGTGCAGGTCTATGGAAACTTCATTTTTCAGAATAGCCTAATGTGCAAGAAAATGAATCAGGGGTTTATGGTGTGGGAAGGCAACTATGACACTGAAACAGGTATTTCAGTTGCGCCGATAGATGCAGATAAATTGGTCGTATAACCCGGGAGGTCTATATGCTTGATGATCGTATCGTAAGAGTTAAAGTAAAAAGTGATTATGCCTGTTTCACAAGGCCGGATTTTAAGGTTGAACGAATGACGTACCCTTGCATGACGCCGTCGGCGGCACGGGGCATCCTTGATTCGATTCTGTGGAAGCCGGAGTTTCAATGGTATGTCAGGCGAATACAAATTTTAAATCCAGTTCGTTTCTGCACAATCAAACGGAACGAGATTAAGTCAAAACAAGGCCGTAGTCCTATCGTGATTGAAGATGCGCGCACTCAACGTAACAGCGTGGTTTTAAGGGATGTGGCTTACATTATTGAGGCGTCAATTTATCAAAAGCAAATATCGAATAGAAACAAACCTGAGAAATATATAGGAAGAAAAGGGCGTGATGCAGATAACGACGGAATGTTTCCTCGCCGCGTTAGAAAAGGGCAATGCTGGCGCAGACCGTATCTCGGCGTCCGTGAGTTTTCTGCGGAGTTTATGGAGCCGGACGGGGCTGAACGGTTTATAGAGGAAACCATTCCTATTGGTAGCATGCTGTTCGATATATTTTATGACGAAAAAGGAAAACCGGAACCGCTATTCTTCCATGATGTGATTATACGCAACGGCATCTTGAGTTGCGAAGTCCCGGAGAACGACAAAATGATGCTGTCAAGCCATATTCGACCACCTATGGACAGTGAAACATCCACTGCAATCTATGAGTTCAATCAGCAGGAAGAAGTCGAGGGAGCATTATGATAAAAGAATTGAGCGTGTTAGGGAAAACACTCCGGGGCCAGAGAGCCGAAGATGATTGGGTTCATGATGCGCTTAAAAAAGAGCCGATCTCTATTGAATTAGTCATAACTGGAGATGGTAGTTTTCAAAAAATAGAGTTATTTGAAAAAAGGCAGACCATTGCAGAAGCAATAGCAGCAAAGAAAGGGAGAGCAAGACTGTTGCTTGACAAAGCAGAAGAAGTGCTTTGTTATGGCGGAGACGCTTCAAGAAGGAAGCACGAATTATTTCTTGAAAAATTAGCCAAATACAAAGAACTGCCGGATCTAACGCCGGTTCTGGCATTTTATGAAGAGAATAAAATTAATGGTGTGGAAAAAGCATTGATAGAAATAGAAACCGCTATCCCTGACGAGAAAAACAGAAAAGGCAATATAGGATTTAAAATTCAAAATGAAGGACATCGTATTCATGAGAAACCCGAGGTTCTAAAGAAAATAATTGCAGTGTACGAAGCTACGCAAAAAAAGCTTTTATCAACCAATCAAAAGCAATGTTCTGTTTGTGGCAAAAGCGATTATCCTGTTGATGATATTACACACGAGAAGATCAAGAAGGTTCCCGACGGGCAACCAAGTGGCTGCGTTCTTGTTTCGTACAATGAGAGTGCATTCGAGTCTTATGATTTAAAGGGAAATAATAATTCATCAATCTGCACCAATTGCGCTAAAACTTATGTAGAAGGGCTAAATTGGCTTCTATCGTCTGGCAATGAAATTTCCATCTTAAACAGTAAAGGAAAAGAAAAAAAAGGATTTCGCTATACCAACCGTAAGAACTTTGGTTCAGATACGGCAATGGTGTTTTGGACTCGCAAGAATGAAAAAGTGGACGAAATTGATTACCTTGAAGCTCCAAATCCTGCTGATGTTGCAAGACTGATTGAATCGGTAACCTCCGGCACGGAAAGAGACAACCATTACCTTGAATCTGACCAGTTCTATTCGTGCACGCTTTCCGGCTCAGCGGCAAGGATTGCCGTGCGGGACTGGATTGAAACCAGTTTATTTGATTTCCGAAAAGCAATAGCCCAGTGGTTTTGGGATATCGCCGTTGCCGAATACGATAAAGATTTAGGGACGATACAACTACGTTATTCCCGACTATACGATCTGGCTAGATGCTGCCAGAGGAAAAACAGCGGCAGTTATGACAAGGACGATGCTTCACCGGCAAGAGTGGCTGTAAACTTATGGAACGCGGCGTTAAAGAACACCGCTCCGCCGCACTGGATATTGACAAAGGTTCTTCAGCGAGCGCGTTTAGATGGTGTCACTGCTGAGCGCGCGGCATTGATTAAACTGATTTTAAATAGACATAACAGGGGAGGTACTTTTGTGATTACCGAAAAGATTGTGCAAGGCGACAGGCCGGTGGCCTATGTCTGCGGTCAGATTTTCGCGAAATTAGAGGGTATCCAGTATGCCGCTTTAGGGGATGTAAACGCCGGAATTCGTGAGAGGTATTTTACTTATGCCATGACCTCGCCAGCATCCGCATTCGGACGGCTGTTTAACCTGAATTCAAAACATTTCACAAAACTGAAAAATAATAAGCCAAGTCTTGCTATTACTCTGGACAAAGATCTTCAGGATTTGTGTGAAGTCGTCGATATCCATAGTTTTCCAGCCACATTTTCATTGGAGCAACAAGGGCAGTTTGCAATCGGATATTATCACCAAAGGCAACTGCAGTTCAGCGGTAACAAATCAAAAGAAAAAAAGGAGGCGATATAACATGAGCGAGCCAATAAAGAACCGGTATGATTTTGTTTTTTTCTTTGATGTGAAAGACGGCAATCCTAATGGCGACCCCGATCAGGTGAATTTGCCGCGAGCAGATGCTGAAGACCAGCATGGTTTGGTCACGGATGTGTGTATTAAGAGAAAGGTAAGGAATTTTGTGATGTTGGATAAGGAGTTAAAGCCCCCGTTCGACATCTTTATTAGACAGGAACAGGTATTAAATAGGATTATTGACGCTGCTTCAGGTGAGAACATAGGACAGCGTCAGAGTGGCTTATGCGATCTGTATTTCGACATAAGGACATTTGGGGCCGTCTTATCGACAGGTGATAAGGGTGCTGGGACGGTTCGAGGCCCTGTGCAGTTTACTTTTGCGCGGTCAGAAGATCGCATATATCAAGCGGAGCATTCCATAACACGTTGCGCCGTGACTACGGAAGAAGAGGCCAAAAAACAGGAAAGCAGGGAGTATGCGTCAACATTCGGACGGAAAACTACCGTGCCATATGCTCTTTACAGAATGCATGGCTTTATCTCGTCTATCGACGCAAAGAAAACAAAGTTTTCCGAAGAAGATCTTGAATTACTGTGGAAGTCCTTAATCAATGCTTTTGAGCATGACCGTGCCGCTGCGCGAGGAGAGATGAATCCAAGAAAGCTGGTTATATTCAAACATGCCAGCCATTTAGGGAATGATCTATCAGGCAGGTTGTTTGAGCGTGTGACCGTGGCGAAAAATGCGGAACTGCCGCGAGGGAAAGAGGATTACACGATTAAAGTCAACAAGGATAACACACCCTCCGGAATCGAAATTAAAGAGTGGCCGGAAGAGAATGTTTTCTGAAGACGACCTCCTCCCAGTCTCCGCGCTCCAGCACCTCTCGTTCTGCGAGCGGCAGTGGGGGCTTATACACCTTGAGGGCATCTGGGGCGAAAACCGCCTGACCGTGGAAGGCCGCCATCTCCATGACAGGGCGCATGAGGATGAAACCGAGGTCCGGCGCGATCTACGCAAAGCCCGGGGGCTTCGCCTTCGCTCTTTAAGGCTCGGGCTTTCCGGGAAGGCGGACGTCGTTGAGTTCCATCTCGTAAAGGAGGCGGACAAAACAGGCGGCATGCGCCTTGAGGGTGTCGCGGGTCTCTGGCGGCCCGTTCCCGTTGAGTATAAACGTGGCAAGCCAAAATTGGACGCGTGCGACGAGGTCCAGATTTGCGCGCAGGCGCTCTGTATCGAGGAGATGACCGGCGCGCAGGTGCAGAACGGGATGCTCTTTTACGGTACTCCGAGAAGAAGATATGATGTACTCTTTGACACCGGGTTAAAGGGGAAAACGGAAGCGCTCTGCGTGCGCCTCCATGAGCTTACAAAGGCGCGCAAAACACCGGCGGCAAAATACGAGAAGAAATGCGAGAGCTGTTCCCTTATCGACTTTTGCATGCCCAAAACCGTCGGCAAGCGGACGAAAGTGGAAAGATACATCATGGCGGCCATCTCTGATACTGCCGATGCAGAAGGAGCGGAATGAAAAGACTGCTCAATACGCTTTTTGTCACCACTCAAGGCGCATACCTTTCCCGCGAAGGAGAGACCGTGCTCGTTCGGGTGGAATACGAAACAAAGCTTCGGGTGCCGATCCACACCCTCGGAGGGATAGTTTGTTTCGGACAGGTCTCGGCGAGCCCTCCGCTTATGGAACTATGTGGAGAGGCGGGCGTTACGCTCTCTTTTTTAAGCGAGCATGGTCATTTCATTGCACGGGTGCACGGCCCCGTTTCGGGGAATGTGCTTTTAAGGCGCGAACAATATCGTCGTGCGGATGACGAGACGTCCTCCTCCGTGGTTGCGCGCGCATTTCTTGTCGCAAAGGTCGCCAATTGCCGTACGGTTCTACTGCGCTCCGCGCGGGAGAAGCCGGATGCTGATAGCGCGGAGGCCCTTCTTTCCGCCTCCGGGCGCCTGTCGCGAATACTCAAAAGTCTTGAGAATGAAGCCTCTCTCGATGCCCTCCGGGGCATGGAAGGGGAGGCGGCGCGTACATACTTTAGCGTATTCGATCACCTCGTGCTGGCTCAGAAGGAAGACTTTTATTTTACGGAGCGGAGTCGGAGGCCCCCGCTTGACAACCTCAACGCGCTGCTCTCATTCATCTACACCTTGCTTGCCCACGATGTGGCGTCGGCGCTTGAGGGTGTGGGGCTTGACCCGGCTGTGGGCTTTTTGCACCGGGACAGACCCGGTAGGCCGGGGCTTGCGCTTGATCTCATGGAGGAGCTGAGGCCCTTTCTTGCCGACCGGCTGGCGCTTTCTCTTGTGAACCGGCAGCAGATCAAGGGTAAAGGGTTTAATCGGACCGAGACTAATGCAGTTATGATGGACGATAAAACGCGGAAGGAGGTGCTTGTATCTTATCAAAAACGCAAGCAGGAGGAGATTCAGCATCCTTTCCTGGGCGAAAAGGTGGCAATCGGGCTTCTCCCTCATTGTCAGGCGATGCTCCTTGCGCGTTATCTGCGTGGCGACATGGATGGATATCCACCGTTCATTTATAAATGAGGTCAGGTCATGATGGTATTGGTGACTTATGATGTGAATACTGAGACCGAGGCAGGCAAAAAAAGGCTCAGGCGCGTTGCCAAAGTATGTGAGAACACCGGCCAGCGGGTGCAGAACTCGGTTTTTGAATGCCTGGTGGACCCAGCCCGATGGGCCGATATGCGCCAAAAGCTGATTAAGGAGATCGACCCTGCCGTTGATAGTCTGCGGTTCTATTTTTTGGGGAGCAACTGGAAACGGCGGATTGAGCACGCCGGAGCAAAACCCGCGTATGACCCCGAAGGGCCTCTCATCGTCTAAGAGTTCCGCGTACCATAAGCGGACACGAAAAGACCTGCAGATTCGCGACGTATGTATCTTATTGAAATAAAAACAAAAATTCGGTGTTAAGGAGGAATGTGAACAAAGAGAGGGCTAAGGAAAAGGATGGTTCGCGAAAACACGTGTGCAAGTTCCTGGTTTTTGAATAGTATTTGGTGTTGCCGTCGCTCCCCGCGCGGGAGCGTGGATTGAAACGAGGCACCTGTACGAGGCGGGCGAGCTGGTGAGCGTCGCTCCCCGCGCGGG